>ENA-OPYX01000662-OPYX01000662.1-human-gut-metagenome-genome-assembly--contig:-NODE-662-length-20024-cov-3.528673_pt1 | contig 20024 bp, 19 predicted proteins | sample MGYA00242639_ERZ504486 | MGnify/ENA primary metagenome ERZ504486 (study PRJEB26092, sample SAMD00036296) | human gut metagenome | host: Homo sapiens | study: EMG produced TPA metagenomics assembly of... | reverse complement strand
GTCAGCCGCCCCTTGGGCAGGTCTACTTCCAGCGGCTTCACCGTGTGGAGCTGCGCGGTGGAAAGATGGAGTGTTCCCTGTGCAAACAGGGCGTCCGACAATGCGCGCTTTCGCCGCAGGGTGTCCGCCTTTCCGGAGAGGAAGGGCCCGATCTGGGACGCTGGGTCCGCCTCAATGGCCGGGATGGTGCCCTGTGCGATCACATAGCCGCCCTTTGCCCCGGCTTCCGGCCCCATTTCCACGATCCAGTCTGCTTCCTTTAAAATCTGCGTGTCGTGATCCACCAGGATCACCGAATTGCCGTCCGCGATCAGGTCGTGCATCACGCCGGTCAGGCCCACGATGTTGGAGGGATGCAGGCCGATGCTGGGTTCGTCCAGCACATAGAGCACCCCGGTGGTGCGGTTGCGCACAGCGCGGGCCAGCTGCATGCGCTGGCGCTCTCCGGTGGAAAGGGTCGAGGCCGCACGGTCCAGCGTGAGGTAGCCCAGCCCCAGGTCCATCAGTCGTTTTGCCGGGCCGGTGAAGGATTCCACAATGTTTTCCGCCATCGGGCGCATCTCTGCGGGCAGGCTGTCCGGCACGCCCTGCACCCAGCCGACCAGCTCCGAAAGGGGCATCCGGCAGGCCTCATCCAGCGAGAGGCCCCGCAGCTTCGGGGCGCGGGCCGCTGCCGAAAGGCGGGTGCCATGGCACGCAGGGCAAATGTCCTCTTTCAGGAACTTTTCTACCCGCTTCATGCCTTTTTCGTCCTTGACCTTGGCCAGGGCGTTCTCCACCGTGTAGACCGCATTGTAATAGGTAAAGTCCAGCTCCCCTGCCTGATTGGAATTCTTGTTGTGATAGAAAATGTGCTTTTTCTCCGCCGGACCGTGGAACACGATCTCCTTTTTCCTGCGCGGTCAGGTCCCGGAAGGGCACATTGGTGCGCACGCCCATCTCCCGGCAGATGTCGGTCATCAGCGACCACATCAGGCTGTTCCACGGGGCCACGGCACCCTCGTCGATGGTCAGGGAATCATCCGGCACCAGCGTGTCCGGGTCCACCGTGCGCACCGTGCCGATGCCGCCGCACTGCGGGCAGGCCCCCTGCGAGTTGAAGGCCAGCTCTTCGGCCGACGGGGCCAGAAACTGCGCCCCGCATTCCGGGCAGAGCAGCTCTTTCCCGGCCGCCACCCGCAGCGACGGGGCCAGATAATGCCCATTGGGGCAGCGGTGGCTGGCCAGACGGGAGTACATGAGCCGCAGGCTGTTGAGCAGCTCGGTCCCGGTGCCAAAGGTGCTGCGGATGCCCGGGACGCCGGGCCGCTGGTGCAGGGCCAGCGCAGCCGGAACGTACAGCACCTCGTCCACGCCCGCCCGGGCGGCCTGCGTCATCCGGCGGCGGGTGTAGGTGGACAGGGCATCCAGGTAGCGCCGGGAGCCCTCCGCATACAGCACGCCCAGTGCCAGCGAGGATTTGCCGGAGCCGGACACGCCCGCAATGCCCACGATCTGGTGTAGTGGGATGTCCACATCAATGTTCTTGAGGTTGTGGACATGGGCATTGCGGATCTGCACCGCCTGCGGAATGTGATGTTCTTCCATGGGTTTTCTTCCTTTCATGCTGTCCGCTTTTTTTGATGATACCGCGCACAGACGCAGTGCGTCCAGTACAAAAAATCCGCCGTTTCTTTGGAGAAACAGCGGATCTTTCATCATATTCTTACGGTCTGCCTGACGGGGTCCCCATCAGATCACTGCTGGGCCTGCTCTGCGCGCTTGGCTTCCAGAGCCAGGATGGCGTCGCGGCGGCTCAGATTGATGCGGCCCTGCTGGTCGATGTCGGTCACCTTGACCACGATGGCGTCGCCCACAGCGACCACATCCTCCACGCGATCCACACGCTTGGTGTCCAGCTTGGAGATGTGCACCAGACCTTCCTTACCCGGTGCGATCTCAACAAACGCACCAAAGTTCATCAGGCGGGTGACCTTGCCCTTGTAGATGGCACCGATCTCGGGGTCCTCCACAATGGTCTTGATGGTAAAGATGGCGCGCTTTGCGTCCTCCTGATCCACAGCAGAGACGAACACATGGCCGTCCTCCTGCACGTCGATCTTGCAGTTGCAGGTGGCGCAGATGTCCTGGATGACCTTGCCGCCCTTGCCGATCACGTCCTTGATCTTATCGGTGGGGATCATCATGCTGAACATCTTGGGAGCGTAGCGGCTCAGCTCGTGGCGCGGCTCGGCGATGACGGGCTTGATGATCTCGTCTAGGATATACAGGCGGCCCTTGCGGCACTTCTCGAAGGCCTCGGCAATGATGTCGTAGGTCAGGCCGTCGATCTTGATGTCCATCTGGATGGCAGTGATGCCCTTGCGGGTGCCGCCCACCTTGAAGTCCATATCGCCGTGGAAGTCCTCCACGCCCTGAATGTCCAGCATGGTCATCCAGCGGTCGCCCTCGGTGATCAGGCCGCAGGAGATGCCGGCAACAGGTGCCTTGATGGGCACACCGGCATCCATCAGGGCCAGGGTGGAACCGCAGATGGAAGCCTGAGAGGTGGAGCCGTTGGAGCTCAGGACCTCAGAGACACAGCGGATGGTGTAGGGGAACTCCTCCAGAGAGGGCAGCACGGGGACCAGAGCGCGCTCTGCCAGTGCGCCGTGGCCGATCTCGCGGCGGCCGGGGCTGCGGGGTGCGCGGGCCTCGCCGACAGAATACGGCGGGAAGTTATAGTGATGGATGTAACGCTTGGTCTGCTCGTCGGTCAGGTCATCCATGAGCTGGTTGTCCTTGGTGCCGCCCAGGGTGCAGGTGGTCAGCACCTGGGTCTGGCCGCGGGTGAACATGCCGGAGCCGTGGACCCGGGGCAGGATGCCCACTTCGGCAGCCAGCGGGCGGATCTCGTTGATGCCGCGGCCATCCACGCGCTTGCCCTCATCCAGCAGCCAGCGGCGGACAACGTACTTCTGCATCTTGTAGCTGACAAGGTCGAGGTCTGCATCAGACAGGTCGGGGTACTCCTCAGCGATCTTGTCCATGATGGGCAGCAGGGCAGCATCCCGCACATTCTTGTCGTCGGTATCCATGGCGGCCTTGAAGTCGTCCAGATACTTGTTCTGGATGGCGTGGAACACGTCCATATCCAGACCCACCACCTGGAAATCGATCTTCGGCTTGCCGCGCTCTGCAACGATGCCGTTGATGAAGGTGATGATCTTCTTGATCTCAGCGTGGGCGGCCTTGATGGCATTGAGCATGGTGTCCTCGTCCACCTCGTTGGCACCGGCCTCGATCATCACGATCTTGTCCATGGTGGCGGCAACGGTCAGGGCCAGGTCGCTCACCTTGCGTTGCTCCTGGGTGGGGTTCAGGACGATCTCGCCGTCCACCAGGCCCACCTGAACACCGCCGATGGGGCCGTTCCAGGGGATCTCAGACACAGCGGTGACCAGAGATGCACCGATCATACCGGCGATCTCAGGGCTGCAATCGGGGTCCAGGCTCATCACGGTCATGGTGATGCAGACATCGTTGCGCATCTCCTTGGGGAACAGCGGGCGCATGGGGCGGTCCACCACGCGGCTGGTCAGGATGGCGCGCTCACCGGGGCGGCCCTCACGGCGCATAAAGCTGCCGGGGATGCGGCCTGCGGCGTAGAGCTTTTCCTCATACTCCACGTTCAGGGGGAAGAAATCCACACCTTCGCGGGGCTTGGGGCTCATCACAACGTTGCACAGCACGCAGGTCTCGCCGTAGCGGATCAGGGCGCTTGCGTTGGACAGGCCGCACATCTTGCCCATCTCGACCTTGAACGGACGGCCAGCCAGCGTGGTCTCGTAGACCTTGAAGTTTTCAAAGGTCTCTTTGCGGGAACCAAATTCAATTGCCATTTGGTTTTGCCTCCTTTGTCCTTTTGCGGTTTATCTTCTTATCTTCCAAAAGGCAGCGGCCAGCGCATCATAGCAATAAAGCCAACGCCCGTGCTTTTTACAGCACAGGCGCTCGATTTACTGCTGCAACGCGCAGCAGCGGCCTGTTGTTCCTCAAAAAAGAGCAAAGGGCAGGCACCACATTGCGGTACCTGCCCTCTGTTTTCTATTACTTACGCAGACCCAGGGTTGCGATCAGAGCACGGTAACGCTCGATGTCCTTCTTCTGGAGGTAGGCCAGCAGATTGCGGCGGCGGCCAACCATCTTCATCAGACCACGGCGGCTGTGGTGATCGTTGGGGTTCTTCTTCAGGTGCTCGTTCAGCTCGTTGATGTGAGCGGTCAGCAGAGCGACCTGAACCTCGGGGGGAGCCAGTGTCCTTCTCGGTCAGAGCGACTTTGGCCATAACTTCCTGCTTGTTCATAGTAACAGTACCTCTTTATAAAATTTTATTTGCCGTCGGCACAGAATGCGGGAAAACGGTACTCCCGAACGGGCATACTCCCAGCCCCGTGCCGCGGTAACATGGCTAGTATAACAGAAATCCGTGCAAAAAGCAAGAAATATTTTACTGTGATCTCGCAAAATATGCCTTGGCACGCCGGGCCGCATGGTCGATGCAGGCCTTCAGCTCATCCAGGGTATCAAACTTTTTGCTGGGGCTGAGGTAGGCGTGGAACTCCACCACCGGGTCGGTGCCGTAGAGGTCGCCGGAAAAGCCCGGGATAAAGGTCTCGCAGGTCACCTTGGTCTCGTCCGAATTGACGGTGGGCCGGGTGCCAAGGCCGGTGGCCGAGGGATACCAGGTATCACCGATCCGGGTGCGGGTGATATAGATGCCGTAGCGGGGCATCTGGAAGCCCGCCGGATAGATCTGATTGATGGTGGGCACGCCCAGCGTGCGGCCCAGACCCGCCCCGTGCTGCACCGCAAAGCGGATGGCGTAGGGCATCCCCAGCATGGCGTTGGCGGCAGGCACATCGCCGCCCTCCAGTGCCGTACGGATGCGGGTGGAGGACACCGGCTTTTTCCTCAAACTGTGCCATGGGCACCACCACGACCTCCACCCCCCAGCGGGGAGCAGAGCTCCTTCAGCAGCTCGGGGGTCCCGGCGGCCTTGGCACCAAAGGTAAAGTTTTCGCCGCAGAACAACGCCTTGGCGTGGCAGTCCTGCACGATGCCGTACACGAACTGCTCCGGGGTCATGGCGCGGATCTCCTCAAACTCGGGGCAGAGGTAATACTCCACACCCAGGCTTGCGATCAGGGCGTGCTTGTCCTCGGTGGAGAGCAGGCGGCGGCCCTTCATTTTGCTGTCAGCGGGCAGCTTGAAGGTGAACACCGCCGGGGCAGCGCCGTGGGCCTTTGCCCACTCCACTGCTCCCTCAATGACGGCACGGTGGCCGATGTGGATGCCATCGAAGTAGCCCATGGCAACAGCAGTGCCGCCCTCATGTTCCAGCGCCAGGGGCGACAGAGATGAAACGATTTGCATTGGTCGTCAGTTCCTTTCCACGAACAGCTTTTCCACCTTGAGCACACCGTTCACCACATTGGCAAGACCCAGAAACTGCCCTCCGGCGTTCCGCACGCGGTAGCGGCCGTCGGCAGCGGGATAGCGGCTGGTGGGGCACCCGTTGTAGAGGTGCTGCTCCACCCGCTCGTCCGCCACCAGCAGCGGCAGGCTGGCGAACACGCTTTCCACCGGCAGCATCAGAGCCTGCAGGGCCTCCGGCCCCGCGTCCTTTGCCGCCTGGATCTCTTCCAGCGTGTGGGCATCGGCTTCGGAATACACCCCGGCGGCCACGCGGCGGCGCAGGGCGCTGCATGGTGCCTTCTCGGTCCCATCGGCTTCGGCGATCTCCTCCAGCAGCACCCGGATATCAGGTGCCCTTGGAGCACTTTACGGTCAGGGCATACTCGTTTTCCGCAGGGCTGCCCTCGTACCGGATGTCCAGGATCTCGATCGGCCGGGCCTTGCGCTCCACGGTCTTGCCCTCACGGGCCAGCTTATAGAGCGGCTGGCCGTTGATCTTGACCGCCGAGTACATGGGCGGGGTCTGCATCCGGGGGCCAAGGAACTGCGGCAGAACGGCCAGCAGCTCCTGCTCCCCTGCCGTTACCGGGGCGGTCTCCAGCACAGTGCCGGTCACATCGCCGGTATCGGTGCGCTGGCCCAGCCTGAGGACAGCGCGGTAGGCCTTGGTGTGGTCCAGCTGCAGATCAACTGCCTTGCTGGCCCCGCCGCAGAACACCGGCAGAACACCGGTCGCCATGGGGTCCAGCGTACCGCTGTGGCCCAGTTTCCGGGTGCCCAGAATGCCCCGGAGCTTTGCAATGACATCAAAGCTGGTCCAATCGGTGGGCTTATCAACAATGAGGATCCCCTGCATCATGCTTCCTCCTGCGGTGCATCAAGAACAGCTTCCACCTCAGAGAGGATTGCGCTCTTGGCGTTGTCGAGGTTGCCCAGCAGCTCACAGCCCGCCGCACGGGTGTGGCCGCCGCCGCCCAGACGGCGGGCAATGGCACAGGCATCCACGCCCTTGGCGGTGCGCACGCTGATGCGGTAGCTGCCGCCGGGCTGCTGGCGCAGGGTCAGGCCGACCTTCACGCCCTCAATGCTGATGGGCAGGCTGGTCAGCTCTTCCAGATCCGCAGGGTCTACCCTGCTCTGCTCGATCTCATCCCGGGTCAGGTAGATGAGGGCGCAGCGGCCATCCAGATGATATTCCAGATGGTTGCGGGCGATCCGCTCGGCTTCCATCCGCTCCCGGGACTTGGTGTCAAACAGCAGGGTGTTCAGCTCCTCCACATGGGCACCGGCCTCCATCAGCTTGGCCGCAGTGATGTGGGTGCTGGCCTTGGTGGAAGAGAACTTGAAGCATCCGGTATCCGTGGACAGGCCGGTATACAGGCAGTCGGCAATGTGGGGGGTGATCTCCACATGCATGGCACAGATCACCTCATACAGCAGCTCTGCCGCAGCGGCGGCGCTGCCGTCCAGCAGTGTGAACTCGGCGTAGCCGCTGTTGCCTGCATGGTGGTCGATGCACAGATCCACATGGCGCGTGTACTGGGGAACGCCGTTGCCCTCACCAAACAGCTGGACGCTGGCAACATCCACAGCCACCACGATCTGCGGCTCAAATTCGCCCTTGAACAGGCGGGGGTTGGTAAATGCGTACCGGCCGGGGATGGGGTCGGCGCAGAGCACGGCTGCGTGTTTTTCCAGTGCAAGCAGCGCATAGTAGAGCGCGCTGCCGCAGCCGACCGTATCACCATCCGGGTTTTTGTGGCACAGAATCAAGATGTTATCCGCAGCAAGCAGCTTTTCCGCCATCTGCTGTACATTCAGCTGTTCTGTCATCCCATGTTCCATCCTTTCCGCAAGGCTGATTATTCCTCGGTCTCTTCCGGCTGGCTGGTTTCCTCAGCGTCACCGTTCACGTTCAGCGTGCGGAGCAGCTCATTGATGTGGGCTGCGTAGGCGGCACCGTCGTCCTCCACAAAGATGAAGCGCGGAGCCTTACGGATGTGCATCTTCTTGCTGACCTCGGTGCGCACATGGCCTGCGGCACGGTTCAGTGCCTCGATGGCGGGCTTGGGGCCGTCCTCGCGGCCCATCACGCTCACATAGACCTTTGCAACATCCAGGTCAGGTGTCACATCCAGACGGGTGACGGTCAGCAGACCGCCCTCCAGGCGGGGGTCCTTCAGCCGTCCGATGATGGCAATGACCTCACGCTTCATATCCTGGGCAAGACGACCCATATTTTTCTGAGACATAGCTTCTCCTCTAAAACAAAACCCCTCAGTCTCGCTTGCGCTCGACAGCTCCCCTAATGGTGGTGCCTTTGGCATAAAGATGAGGCTTCACCCGGCTGCCAAGGCCTCCCCTACTAGGGGAGGTGGCATTGCGAAGCAATGACGGAGAGGTTTAATCCGTTCCTTAGTCCCGATATTCTTCCATCTTGAAGGCCTCGTAAACGTCGCCTTCCTTGACATCGGCAAACTTTGCCAGCGTAACGCCGCACTCGTAGCCCTCGGCCACTTCCTTGGCATCATCCTTGAAGCGCTTCAGAGATGCGATCTCGTCCTCCGTGATGACGATGCCGTCACGGACAACGCGCACCTTGCTGTCGCGGGTGATCTTGCCGCTGGTCACGCGGCAGCCTGCAACGGTGCCCACGTTACTGATCTTGTAGACCTGACGGACCTGCAGCTCACCCAGAGCGACCTCGCGGAACTTGGGAGCCAGCATGCCCTTCATAGCATCGGTGACATCGTTGATGGCATCGTAGATGACGCGGTACATCCGCATCTCGACCTTGGTGGCAGCGGCTTCTTCCTTGGCCACGTTGTCGGGGCGGACATTGAAGCCGATGATGATGGCGTTGGAGGCATCGGCCAGGTCAACATCAGACTTGCTGATGGCACCGACACCGGCGTGGATGACGCGGACGCGCACCTCATCATTGGAGATCTTCTCCAGGCTCTGCTTGACGGCCTCGGCGGAACCCTGCACATCAGCCTTGACGACAATGGCCAGCTCCTTCATATCGTTCTGTGCCATCTGGCTGAACAGGTTATCCAGAGTGACCTTCTGGAAAGCAGAGAACTGCTTTTCCTTGGCGGCGGCAATGCGCTGCTCTGCCAGCTCACGGGCCAGACGCTCGTCGGCAACGGCCTCGAACAGGTCGCCTGCCTCGGGCACAGCGGTCAGGCCGGTGATCTCCACGGGGGTGGAGGGGCCTGCATCGTTCAGCAGCACGCCCTTGTCGCTGCGCATGGTACGCACACGGCCCACAGCGGTACCGGCAATGATGACATCACCGGCATGCAGGGTGCCGTTCTGCACCAGAATGGTGGCGATGGGGCCCTGGCCCTTGTCCAGACGAGCCTCAACAACAGCACCCTTGGCGCGGCGGTTGGGGTTGGCCTTGAGCTCCATGACCTCGGCCTCCAGCGCGATCCGCTCCAGCAGGTCGCTGATGCCCATGCCGGTCAGTGCGGAGACGGGGATGCAGGCCACGTCGCCGCCCCAGTCCTCGGTGATGATGCCGTACTTGGTCAGGCCTTCCATCACGCGCTCGGGGTTTGCGGTGGGCTTATCCATCTTGTTCATGGCCACGATGATCTTGACATTGGCAGCCTTGGCGTGGTTGATGGACTCCACGGTCTGGGGCATGATGCCGTCATCGGCGGCAACGACCAGAACAGCGATATCGGTCATGTTGGCACCGCGGGCACGCATGGAGGTGAATGCCTCGTGGCCCGGCGTATCCAGGAAGGTGATCAGGCTGTCGTTGATCTTGACCTGATAGGCACCAATGGCCTGGGTGATGCCGCCAGCCTCGCCTGCGGTGACATTGGTCTTGCGGATGGCATCCAGGATACTGGTCTTGCCGTGGTCAACGTGGCCCATGACACAGACAACGGGGGGACGCTCCACCAGATCCTCGGCGGAATCCTCCTCCTGGGTGAACAGGCGCTCCTCGATGGTCACATGCACCTCGTGCTCGACCTTTGCGTGGAACTCCTCAGCCAGCAGGGATGCGGTATCGAAATCGATCACATCGTTGATGGCGTGCATCTCGCCCATCTGCATGAACTTGGCAATGACCTTGCCGGCCTGCTGCTTCAGGCGGGCAGCCAGCTCGCCGACGGTGATCTCATCGGGGATCATCACCTTCAGCTGTGCGTTGCGGGCCTTTTCCAGCTGGATGCGCTGCAGGCGCTCGAACTCGGTCTCGCGCTTGCCCTTCTGGAACTGCTGGCGCTGGCGCTGGCCGCGCTGGGTGAACTTCTGCTTGTTGCCCTGCGGGGTGGGCTTGCGGCGGTTCTCGGTGTTCTTGGTGGAAGCCAGATCGTCATAGCGTGCATCAAAGCGGTCCACGTTCACATCCACAGTGCGGGTATCGACCGTCACCTGGCTGTCCTCGCGGCGGACAGAGACGGACTGAGCGGGGGCAGCAGAGGCCTTGGCACCGGTCTCGCGGGCCAGCTCGCTCAGGGAGACAGTCTTCTCCTCGCGCTTCTTGTGCTGCTCGTTCTTCTTCTCGCCGTGCTTATTGTTGTTATTGTTTGCCTTGGGCTGCTCTGCCTTTGCGGCAGGGGCAGCGGGCTTTGCCTCGGGCTTCTTCTCAGCAGCCTTGGGCTCTGCCTTTTTCTCCGCAGGCTTCTCGGCCTTTTTCTCCGCCTTCTTTTCAGGCTGGGCAGGCTGCTTTGCGCTGTTCAGGTACTCGTCCAGGCTGGCAACGCTGTTGTCCTTGCTGAATTTCTCCAGCAGGTAGTTCAGCTCGTTCTCCTCCAGGGTGGAGCTGTTCTTCTTGCCGGTGCTGCCCATGGCAGCCAGCTCATCCAGGACCTTCTTTGCAGAAACATTCAGGTCTTTTGCAAAATCGCTCACTTTATATTTTACGGTCATTCGCTCATATCCTCCTCATTTTTGATTGCCCCGCAGTCCGAAAGACGGTCAAAGCAGAGCTTTGCGAGGTTGCGGTCAGTCACCGCGTAAACAGCCACAGGCTTGCGGCTGATATCGGCCAGGCGGTCCTGGGTCAGCGGCATGGAGATCACGTCCACCAGGTCGCCCACAGCGTAGTTCAGGCGCTGTACGGTCTTGGCGCTGGCATCGGACGCGACCATTACCAGCCATGCCTTGCTCTTGACGCAGGCATCTTCCACGGCATCAAAGCCCATGGTCAGCGCGCCTGCCTTGCGGCAGAGGCTCAGCGCCTGAAACAGCGCTTCTTCCGGAGCCATTTTGGGCTTTTCGGGGGTATTGTTATGCTTCGCCATTCGGCTGAGCCTCCTTTTCCACGTCGGCCAGCTGTGCGGCCAGCGCATCGTAAACCTCGGCGGGAACCGGCTGCTCAAAGCAGCGCTCCAGCGCCTTTTTCTTTTTGGCCTTTGCCAGACAGGCCGGGTCCGGGCAGAGGTAAGCGCCGCGGCCCGGCTTCTTGCCCACGGGGTCGATGCTGATCTCTCCGCTGGGGGCGCGCACCACCCGCACCAGTTCCTTTTTGGGGCGGCTGGTCATGCAGCCGATGCACTGGCGGGCAGGGATCTTTTTTTGTGCCATCCGGTTTCCCTCCTTCAGGTGCGGTCACAGCCGCTCTTACTCAGCGTCCTCGGTCTTGGGCTCGGCAGCCTTGGGCTCTTCGTCCTCGCCGTAGTAGCCGCTCTCGGGGCGGATGTCGATGTTGTAGCCGGTCAAGCGGGCGCACAGGCGGGCGTTCTGGCCCTTGTTGCCAATGGCCAGGCTCAGCTGCTGGTCGGGCACGGTGACGCGGCAGGAACGGGTCTCGCCGGGCAGCAGCTCGACCTTGAGCACCTTGGCGGGGCTCAGGGCAGCGGAGATGAACTCGGAGACATCCTCGCTCCACTTGACGATATCGATCTTCTCACCGCCCAGCTTCTCGACCACAGCGGCCACACGGTCGCCGTGGGGGCCGATGCAGGCAGAAACGGGGTTGACGTTGGCATCCTTGCTCCAGACAGCCATCTTGGTGCGGGCACCGGCCTCGCGGCTGATGGCCTTGACCTCAACGGTGCCGTCATAGATCTCGGGCACTTCCAGCTCGAACAGGCGCTTGACCAGGCCCGGGTGGGTGCGGCTGATCATCACGCGGGCACCGCGCTCGCCGCTGACCACGTCCACAACGTAGACCTGCAGGGTCTGACCCTCGGTGTAGGTCTCGCCGGGCACCTGCTCGTTGCGGGGCAGGATGGCCTCGCCGCCCTTGCCCAGGTCCAGGGCCACGATGCCCTTCTCGTTGTCAACACGGGTAACGGTGGCCTGGATGATATCATGGGCGCGGGACTGGATCTCGCTCAGCTGCTGGCTGCGCTCGGCTTCCCGGATGCCCTGACGGATGACATGCTTTGCGGTCTGGGCGGCAATGCGGCCGAAGTCCTTGGTCTTGAGGGGGGTGACAACGCGGTCGCCGACCTCATAGCTCTTGCGGATCTTCTGGGCTTCGGTGATGCCGATCTCGGCGTGCTCATCGTACCAGTCCTCATCGGCGACAACGTTCTGCACCAGAGCGACGTTGAACTTGCCGCTGTCGGGGTCGATCTCCACCAGAACGTTGTCGTCCTCGACCTCATAGTTCTTCTTGACAGCGATCACGATAGCAGCCTTGATCTTCTCGATCAGGTACTCTGCGGTGATGCCGCGCTCATGCTCCAACATGGAGAGAGCTTCAAAAAATTCATTGTTCGCTGCAGCCATTTTTCGGGTTCCTCCTAAATATCATTCTTTCTCTTTTAATCAAACAGGTCCTCGTCGTCACACAGGCGCACCGTGCTGACGGCGGAAAGCTCGAACTGCATGGGGCCGGCCGGGCCTTCCAGCGTGATGGTATTGCCTTCGCGGGAAGTCAGGAGGCCGGAAAATTCCTTAACACCGTTCTCGTTGGCCCGGTACAGCCTGACGCTGATCTTCTGGCCCCGAACGGCTTCGTAGTGCTCCGGGCGGGTCAGCTTGCGGCCCAGGCCGGGGCTGCCGACTTCCAGATAATAGCTCTGTTCAATGGGGTCCGCCTCATCCAGGATGGGGTCCAGCGCATGGGAGACATCGGCACAGGTGTCGGTGTCCATGGTGGTGCCGTCCGTTTTGTCGATGAGGACACGGAGATACCAGTCCGGCCCTTCCTTTTCAAAGACCACGTCCCACAGGCGCAGGCCCATGCCCTCCACAGTGGGGCGGACAAGCGCTTCGACTCTCTGGGCGGTATTTCCGCCAGACTGCTTCGCCATAAAACCTCCAAACAAACAAGAAACGCGGACCTTGCGGCCCACGTTTCAGTAAAAGTTATATCGTACTATTAGAATATAGCATACTTCCGGTAATTATGCAAGGGGTTTCGTGAAATTTTGCCTTATCCTTTGCCGTACCACAGCACTTCAAGAATCAAAACCTTCTCACAATCTTCTTATGCATCATAGGTTTCCACTTCTGTTTTTGTATCTCCACACTTGGTACAGACATAATAATAAGTCACCTTGATAAAATCTCTTCCAATCGGCATATTCCGGAATTCCTCCCGGACAACCTTATCAAGATCATAATTATGCTTGCAGGTATCAGGTATAATCGGTTCCGGGGATACATCACGTGCTTTTTGTTCTGCCGCTTCAATCAAACGGAACATTTCGCTCGACTGCTGCGCCACATGCTGATTTACATACGCTTCCACTTGCGTAAAATCATAGCTGGAAGTTCTTGAAGTTTCAACAAGTTCTTCTGCCTTTTCTTTTCCCAGAACCAGCTCCAGCATACTGTCAATCCGTTTCTGGGTCTCTATTTCAAAATATTGATCGATTCTGGAGGTGTCAAACGCCGCAAAAGCCGTTGCACCAACAGATATAACCAGTAAAAGGCTTAATAGCACCGCTGTCAATCGTTTCATAGTTTGCATCTCCTTTCTCTTACCCATATTAATATCACTTATACGTGGTCACAATATATTCTGCACCGCAATTTGTGCAGACATAATACTCCGTAGTAACCGTATATGTTCTACCCGTCTTCGGGTCCGTTTCCGATATACTTGTAGCATACTTAAAGCTATACAAATGGCTACATACATCCGGTATAATCGGTTCCGGAGATAAATCATGCGGAGCGATATTTCCTTCTGCAAAAGAAATCACGCCCATTGTACATACCATAGCCAAGGTCAATAGGAACATCATCAAACGCTTCATAGCATTTCCATCCTTTCATCTTGTCTTGTGGTTCGGTCAAAGTGCACTTTTTATAGTAAAAGTATAACATCCCCCCCTTTTTGATGTCAATATTTTTCTTTTATGTGAAATATATTTTGTGCATTCATACAATTATCAAGTTTCTAGTCGTTCTAAATAAGCAAAAATCCTTACAGACTAATCACAGACTGTAAGGATTTAACGAATTATTTATATTGAACGATTACAGCACCCAGACACCGTCACGGAAGAGGTCCACGGTTCGTCCGTCACGGCACTTGCCGGTGATATGGCTGTCCTCTGCACCGATCATCACATCCTCATGGATGGTGGACTGGTTCATGCCACGGGCCAGCAGTTCTTCTTTGGTCAGGCTGGTGCCGTTTGCCGTTGTGCCGGGATAGCTGGCACCAAAAGCAATGTGGCAGGCAGCGTTTTCATCAAACAGGGTGCTGTAGAACAGCGCACCGCTGCGGTTGATGGGGCTGGATGCGGGCACCAGTGCCACCTCGCCGATATGGCGGGCACCCTCATCGGTATCCAGCAGCCGGCCCAGCAGGTCAGCGCCCTCCTCGGCTCCATGCTCAACGACCTTGCCATCCTTGAAGGTAACATGGAATCCCTTGATGAGCTGGCCATTGAACACATAGGGCTTGGTGCCGTAGACGATGCCGTTCACCTTATCCTTGTGGGGAGCGGTGAACACTTCCTCGGTGGGGATGTTGGGCAGGAAGAACACACCCTTTTCGCTCTTGCTTCCGGCGCTCTCCCAGCTGGCCTTCTCGGCCAGGCCCACGGTCAGGTCAGTGCCGTTGGCGCTCTCAAAGTGGACGCTCTCCAGATCAAGGGCATTCATCTTCTCGCCCAGACTGGTCAGACGGTCCAGATGTACCTTCCACTCGTTGACGGGGTCACCACCGGTCACGCGGCAGACATCAAAGATGAGCTGCCACAGCTTCTCGATGGCGGCATCCGTGTCCAGCTCGGGGAACATCTTCTTTGCCCAGGGGGCGCTGGGCATGGCGGCAATGGACCACTGCACCCTGTCGTTCATGGTGTACTCCCGCCAGGGAGCCATAAATTTCCGGTTGGCGGCGTTCACACGGCTGATCTTGGCACCATCCAGACCGGCGTAGACCTCGGGGTTATCCGCAATGAGGTGCAGCACGCAGACACTGCCCTCGCTCTCTGCGTAGTCGAGGTAGCGGCGCAGCTGGTAGGGCTTGCTGTCGGTCAGGGCTTCCTCGCTGCCCAGCTCCATCCGGGTGCGGGATACGGCATTGTCGCTCCAGTCCACCTGAACATCACGGGCACCGGCCTCAAAGCCGCTGCGCACGCACAGGCGGGCCAGCGGGGCAGCCTCCAGCGGGCAGCGGATGATCATGGTCTGGCCCGGCTGAGGGTTCACGCCCACCCGGATCGATAAAAGTCAGCGTATTTTTTTGAGCAGTTCATCAAAGTTTTTCACAAAAGGTTCCTTTCTGCCGCAAGAAACGGCATGGTTGTTTTTGCCCTAAGTATACCCTCTTTTTTCAATTCTGTCCATCGGATAAAAGAAAAACAGACGCTTCCATCGTTGAAAAACGGGGAAACGTCTGATTTAAGAAGAATTTTTACACACAAAAAATGACCGCCCTCAGCGTCCAAACCTGAGCGGTCATTCTTTGTGAATAACTTGCCGGGAATGTACTGACCGTTTGCCGGACAGCACTCTCTTTATCTATAATATACCACAGCCCCGCCGAAATTGCAACGGCGGGGCTGTTTTATTCAGATCAGAACTCGATCTTGCTCTCGATATAGCTCTTGAGCTCGGAGATGGGCATACGCACCTGCTCCATGGTGTCGCGGTCGCGGACGGTGACGCAGTTGTCGGCTGTGATCCCCTTGGCCTCGTCACCCACAGTGTCGAAGTCCACGGTGATGCAGTAGGGAGTGCCGATCTCATCCTCACGACGGTAACGCTTGCCGATGGAACCGGTATCATCGTAGTCCACCATGAAGTACTTGCTCAGCTCATTGCGGATCTCCATGGCCTTGTCGCCCAGCTTCTTGCTCAGGGGCAGCACAGCACACTTGTAGGGAGCCAGAGCCGGATGCAGACGCAGGACGGTGCGGACATCTTCCTTGCCCTTGGCATCGACCAGATGCTCCTCATCGTAAGCCTCGCACAGGAAAGCCAGTGCCACACGGTCGCAGCCCAGAGAGGGCTCGATCACGTAGGGGATGTAGTGCTCGTTGGTCTCGCTGTCGAAGTACTCCAGGCTCTTGCCGGAGGCCTCCTGATGACGGGTCAGGTCGTAGTTGGTGCGGTCTGCAATGCCCCACAGCTCGCCCCAGTCGGTGAACGGGAAGGCATACTCGATATCAGTGGTGGCACGGCTGTAGAAGGCCAGCTCTGCGGGCTCGTGGTCGCGCAGGCGCAGGTGCTCCTTCTTGATGCCCAGGCTCAGCAGCCAGTTCTCGCAGTAGTCCTTCCAGTAAGCGAACCAGTCCAGATCGGTGCCGGGCTTGCAGAAGAACTCGCACTCCATCTGCTCGAACTCACGGGTGCGGAAGGTGAAGTTGCCCGGGGTGATCTCGTTGCGGAAGGCCTTGCCCACCTGGCAGACACCGAAGGGCAGCTTGCGGCGGGTGGTGCGCTGGATGTTGGCAAAGTTGACGAAAATGCCCTGTGCGGTCTCGGGGCGCAGGTAGCAGGTAGAAGAGCTGTCCTCGGTGACACCGATGGCAGTCTTGAACATCAGGTTGAACTTGCGGATGGGGGTGAAGTCATGCTTGCCGCAGACAGGGCAGACGATGTCCTCGTGGTCGGCGATGAACTGATCCATCTCATCAAAGCTCATGGCATCCACATTGACCTCGGGATGCTCCTCACCGATCAGCTTATCGGCACGGTGGCGGGCCTTGCAGGCACGGCAGTCCAGCAGGGGGTCAGAGAAGCTGGAAACGTGGCCGGTGGTCACCCAGGTCTGGGGGTTCATAATGATGGCGGCATCCAGGCCCACATTGTAGGGGCTCTCCTGGACAAACTTCTTCAGCCATGCTTTCTTGACGTTGTTCTTGAACTCAACGCCCAGGGGACCGTAGTCCCAGCTGTTGGCAAGACCGCCATAGATCTCAGAACCGGGGAACACGTAACCACGGTTCTTGCAGAGATTGACGATCATATCAAGGGTCTTTTCGCTCTGTTCCATTGTAATAACATCCTTTCCGTCCGCGGCTGGCTTGCCGTGTCGTGTGTGTTGTTTCGGGCAGCTTTCCCCACTGCCGCGTATCTTTACTTTATCATGTTTTCTTCTTTTTGTAAAGATAACCTCGCCGTCAATGCTTCGCATTGCCACCTCTCCTAACAGGAGAGGCAAGACAGCAGCTGTGTAAATAGGGGAGCTGGCGCAAAGCGCCTGAGAGGTTCTTACTTATGATACTTCATACCGGCATTGATGGTACAGGCCCGGTAGATCTGTTCGGTCAGCACCAGGCGGGCCAGCTGATGGGGCATGGTGATGCGGCCCATACTGAATCTGAGGGCTGCGGCTTTCTTCACTTCATCGGACAGGCCGTGGGAGGAGCCGATGACGAACGCCACATCCCCTGCCCCGCTGTTTGCGCGGTCGGCCAGGAACTGCGCCAGCTCATCGGAGGAGATCTGCCTGCCCTCAATGCACATGGCAACGATGGCAGCACCCTTGCGCACATTGGAGAGGATGGCTTTTCCTTCCTTCTCCAGTGCTTTTTTCACCACAGCATCGGGAGCATTTTTCTCCTCGATCTTTTCCTCCGGCAGCTCGATGATCCGGAATGCCGCAAAGGCAGCCAGACGCTTCTGGTACTCTGCCACGCCCTCGGCAAAATATTTTGCGTTCATTTTACCAATACAGATCAGGTCGATGTTTTGCATTGGGTCGTCCTTTCTTGCATATCATCATGTTCTTTGTGAAAACAAACCCTCTCAGGCGCTCCCCGCCAGCGTCCTCGCCCTCTCAGTCACCTGCGGTGACAGCTCTCCCAAAGGGGAGAGCCAAGGACGTAGAGGAAACGCTTCTTGCCTCTCCCTTTGGGAGAGGTGGCAAATCCCGTCAGGATTTGACGGAGAGGGCGAGCACGCTGCCCTTTACAGCAGGCTCATCTGCTCGCCCTCGTCCTCGGCACGGATGAGCGCGCCGGTGGCGGGCAGGCTGCGGACACGGTAGCGGTGGGGGTTGGCAAGCTCCAGCGTTTCCGCCGGAACGACAGATGCAATGGTCTGGTTCTTTTTCAGGGTCACAACAGCAACACCCTGGCTGTCGCGGGTGGTCTTGGCAGCGATCTGTGCCGTGCCCACCAGCAGCATCCGGCCTGCGCTGGTGCGGATGGCCAGCTCCGTGTCCTCGGGCAGGAAGAGCAGCTTTGCCAGCGGCTCCTTGTCGGAGTAGGCCTTGAGCAGCTTGCGGCGGTTCTGCTTGGTGGCGTAAGAGGCCAGCGGGATCTTTGCGCACTTGCCGCCCGCAAAGAAGAAGAGGACATAACCGCTGTAATCGCCCGTGATGACCATAGCGAGGATATTCTCGCCCTCATCCATTCCCAGACGGCCCGGCAGGTAGATGCCCATCTGGGCCACCTTGCCGTCCTCCAGCTCGTTCAGGCGCACCTTGTACACCTGCTGTTTGTCGGTAAAGAAGAGGGCCTCCACGTTGTTCCGCGTCTCCACCTGATGGATGATCTCATCGCCCTCTTTCAGCTTGTGGGCACCGGCGGTGCGCAAGCTCTGGGGCGGGATCTTTTTCAGGTAGCCCTCACGGGTGAAGAACACGGTAACGGGATAATCCGGGATGGATTCCTCTTCGGCACCGCTCTCCTCCTCGGGCAGATCATACAGGATCTCGCTGCGGCGGGGCTGGGCGTACTTTTTGGCCACATCGTTCAGCTCATTGATGATGATGCGACGGATGCGGGCAGGCTTTGCCAGAATATCGTTCAGGTCGGCAATGTCCTTTTCCAGCTGCTCGATCTCACCCGTCCGCTTGAGGATATACTCCCGGTTCAGGTGACGCAGCTTGATCTCAGCCACATAGTCAGCCTGCACCTCATCGATGCCAAAGCCGATCATCAGGTTGGGCACCACCTCGGTCTCCTCCTCGGTGGTGCGGATGATATGGATGGCCTTATCGATATCCAGCAGGATGGCGGCAAGGCCCTTGAGCAGGTGGAGCCGCTTTTCCTTGCCGTGGAGATCGTAGTAGGTGCGGCGGCGGACACACTCCATCCGGAAAGCGGTCCACTCCTGCAGGATCTCCCGCACACCCATGACCCGGGGCTGACCGGACACCAGCACGTTGAAATTGCAGCTGAAGCTGTCCTCCAGCGGGGTGGTCTTGTAGAGCTTGGCCATCAGCTTTTCCGGGTCCACGCCGCGCTTGAGGTCCAGTGTCAGCTTCAGGCCGTTCAGGTCGGTCTCATCCCGCATATCGCTGATCTCTTTGATCTTGCCCGCCTTGACCAGCTCGGCGATCTTGTCCATGATGGCTTCCACCGTGGTGGTGGGCGGGATCTGCGTGATCTCCAGCATATTCTCGCCGGGCACCACATTGTACCGGGCACGCACCTTGATGCTGCCCCGGCCATTCTCATAGACCTCCCGCATCTGGGCCTCATCGTACAGGATCTGGCCGCCGCCCACGAAATCCGGGGCGGGCATGGTGGTGGAGATATCGTGTTTGGGATCTTTCATCAGGGCCACGGTGGTGGCGCACAGCTCTGCCAGATTGAAGGAGCAGATGTTGCAGGCCATGCCGACTGCAATGCCCAGGGTATTGTTGGCCAGAATGGTGGGGAAGGTCACGGGCAGCAGGGTCGGCTCGGTGGTGGTGCCGTCGTAGTTGGGCACAAAGTCCACGGTCTCCTTATCGATATCCCGGAACAGTTCCTCGCAGACACCCTCGAGCTTGGCCTCGGTATAACGGGCAGCGGCGCAGGACATATCCCGGCTGTAGGCCTTGCCGAAGTTGCCCTTGCTGTCCACAAAGGGCACCAGCAGGCTCTCGTTGCCCCGGCCCATGCGCACCATGGTATCGTAGATGGCGGCATCACCGTGGGGGTTCAGGTGCATGGTGCTGCCCACGATGTTGGCCGACTTGGTGCGGGCACCCTTCAGCAGCCCATGCCGTACATGGTGTACATTGAGAGACAGGTAGGTCCGTTACAGAGACAGTCCGAGAAGGCTCATACATATCTTAAAAAGGAGAAGAGCTGAAGAATCTACGATGTCAAACATGTTTTTAGCTTGAATCAGCGCGCATTGAGACCGAGCTTAAGTCAGCTGATGAGAAATACGCTATTGCGGATGACGAGCTAAAGGAGACCAACGCCACATACGAGAGCATCAAGGCAGAGTATGAGAGGCTTGGG
>ENA-OPYX01000661-OPYX01000661.1-human-gut-metagenome-genome-assembly--contig:-NODE-661-length-20024-cov-9.751872_pt1 | contig 20024 bp, 23 predicted proteins | sample MGYA00242639_ERZ504486 | MGnify/ENA primary metagenome ERZ504486 (study PRJEB26092, sample SAMD00036296) | human gut metagenome | host: Homo sapiens | study: EMG produced TPA metagenomics assembly of... | reverse complement strand
TATATCACAGAATACGAGATAATACGATATACAAAAACAAATAATTTGACAAAAAAAGTAAAAGAAAAGCGCTAGTTTAAGCGCTATGTTTAAGATCAGTTGTGAAAAGGGGTGTCAAACTCCCGAGAACTTTTTATTTTATATGTTTAAACTGTGAAAATAGTTATAGATTGATTGTTGTTTGAAATAATATAACGTTCAAAAGATATATTCATAACATATTAATATAATCGACATAAATGTTGTCGGTTTATAAACTATTATATGGGTGTACATAAAAATATTAACAAAATATCTACGTACACAGTCTAATGTGACTTGTTGGGTATAGTGCGATATTAGAATTATGAAGTGAAATTGACACATAGATGATGTTATGAATGCTTTTTTTGAAATGTTTCGTATAAATAATTACATTACTAAACACATAAGATGGAAATACAAAACTTAAAATAGTAATCATGTTCGCGGACAGGAGAAAATTAGAAAACAATGATATTGTGTGGTATGTGAGTGGTTGGATATTCAGATGTTGTGAAAGTATAGTTGAGAAAGTATAGGGGGATAAGCGGTGAAAGAAGAGACTTTGCGACTTTATGTCAGATTATTTTTTTACTGTATGATATAGAGAAGTGATTGTTTATGAAAGAATATCGCAAGATGATTTTTAAAATATGTATAATCTTGCAATTGTAAGTTGATAATAGTAAGATAAACGAAAGACAGATAAAGAGAGGGATAACGATGTTAGGATATAATGTAATTGATGTATCATCATATATTATTGAATATTCAAATAAAATTAATAGCCCAGTAAGTAATTTGAAATTACAAAAATTACTATATTATTCACAAGCTGCAACACTTGTTGAACTTGGACAGAAATGTTTTGATTCAAAAATTATGGCATGGGAATTTGGTCCTGTTGTAGTTGAAGCGTATCAGCATTACAAGGAATTTGGAAGAGAAATTATTCCAAATCAAGAAGATTGTAAAAAAATGAAGTTTGATGGTAAGACAATGAAGATTATTTATGAACCATCAAAAAAATTGATAATGGCACAAAAAAAAATAATTAATAAAGTTGTTGATTCTTATTCTGAAGTTAGTAATCCGTTTGCATTAGTAAGGAAAACTCATGAAGAAGATCCTTGGAAAAACACTGATTTAAATCATGAGATAGAATGTGATGAAATTCGTAAATATTATGAAAAACAACCTGAAAAGATATATGGGGTATAAGAAGTGCAGTATAATAATACTATGGATACAGAAAAATTATTAAAAATATTTTATTCTGATGAATATGGCGTTGAAGAGAATGGACTAAGTAAAAGTTTAAAAGAGGTTGCGGAATATTATGATAAGCATAAAAGACATCAATATCATATTATTTCTAGATTTGTTAATGAAAGAATGCAGGAAGGTGAAGATTCTATAAGCTATATATTAAATAATATAGATGCTATGTTGGCTTTTTTAGAATATAGGCGAGAAAATTGTGAACGAATTATAAGAGATTCTTCAGACTTAGAGATAGATAAAATAATTTTGAATTTGGAAAAATTGTATGATCATATTGCACTTGAGGAAGAACGCCTGAAAAATAATGCAGTGAATATGCGAGTTAGTAACAACCAGATACAAAATAATGTAATAAATACTTTTAATTCGATAATGGAAAGTTTTCAGGGAAAAGTGGATGAAGTTTCGGGTTCTTTGAATGCAAATATAATTACTGTAGTTGGATTGTTTTCTGCTATTATATTTGTGTTTTTTGGTGGCATTACAGGAATGTCAACATTGGTGACAGGTGTTTGTGAGTTAAAGAGTAAAAAAGATCTGACAATACCGTTGATTTGTGTTTGTGCAGTAGGTTTCGTGATTTTTAATATTGTTTTTTTGTTATTATATTCAATCTCAAAAATTGTTGATAAAAATATAGGAACGACAATTAAAGGACGAGAATATGTTTGGTATGGTTTTGAAAAAAAAGATGATAATAGTTATGAAATAATGAGAAATGGAATTAGTACCGGAAAATATCGCAACACTCAACAGAAAGCGGAAAGGAAAATAAAATGGGAACAAAACTTCTTTAATATAAAAGAAACTATCTTTATGTGTATAAAAAAGGTTCTATTTAGATTTCCGTATGTATTAGTTGTAAATGTTATATTTGTAGTAGGTATTATATATCTTTATAAGCAACTATAATAGATACATTTTATAGTATTGTTTTGATACAAGTATACCAAATATAAATGATCTGTAATTAGCTGTGATAAACTAAAAGTTGACTCTGAGAGTTGAGTGGTTGAAAAACTGATAAAGAGCATAGATATTGGCACAATAAATTTGTATGAGATTATGTGAATTAGCTTCCAAAAATTTAAGGTTGTGGTATATTTCCTGAAACGGTTTATAGCTAAAATTGGGTTCGGACAACATTTATATATCTTTTGTGGGCTTCGTTGACAAGAAAAAGTGCAGAACCTATAATTCAACTAGATTTAAACAGCTCATCTACTAGAGTAGAAGTCGTACCTTAAGGCGTACGAATTTGGTACGCCTTTTGCCTTTCATGACACATTAATAAATTTCTGTGATTGTGTTCTGAGTTAATGTTGTGAAATAAAAATATCTACTTCTTTTGATCAATGAGATTGTATTATATTTATTTTCAATTGAAATTGGTAAGAAAGATTTCATTGAAACTATGGTGATATCAATATTCTTTGGCTTAGATGAAATAATAATGTTGTGAAGCGAACTTTATAAAAAGTATTGATTATTTATTTTTATACTGTACAATAGTGATAGCAGAAATGGTTGCTTACGAGGCGACTAGTGAAAACCTTCTTTCTATCAATTAGATTGGAGGTTTTTGTTTTATATATCTAGTGAGCAGAATATTTAGATATTCTTACATAAATACTAAATCCATTGGTGTATGATCAAATAATTATGTTAGAAAGAGGTTTTGAGGAGGTAAAATTATGAATGTTGTAAATGGGAATAATGAAGCATTTGATATAAACATACCTTATGTAAGAGATGCAATTTTGTATTATACGATACAACAATATTTTAATAACAACGATAAAAAGACTTGTGAGTTTATTCAGCAGATTGAAGAAACTCATAATTTTGATTTTCATGAGGGATTGAAAAAGAATATTCCTATACTATCTAAATTGCTTAACACTACAGATAAAGAATTTTACGCTCGTTATGGCATGGTAAAGAAAAGTTTCGCTAATTTAACTAATGATGTGATATTAGTAAAAAAAGGGGATCAAGCGTATTCTAAACTATTAGCTACAACGAAAGAAGCTCCACCTTATTTGTTTTTAAAAGGAAATGTTCACTTGCTAGAAGAAAAATCTGTTTGTGTTGTAGGTAGTAGAAATGCTAGTGAAGAATCAATGAAAAAAACAGAGCGTATTGTTAAATCTCTTGTTAGAAGAAATATCGTCGTAAATGCTGGACTTGCAAGAGGTATTGATACAGCGACTCATACTGCTGCATTAGCTAATGGTGGAAGAACAATAGCTGTCATTGGTACACCAATCAACCAGTATTATCCTAAAGAGAATAAGGATTTACAAATTCAAATTGAAAAGAATGGGTTGGTAGTATCTCAATTTCCACCATGTAATGCTATTAATAGATGGAATTTTCCAACACGTAATGGAGTTATGAGTGGCATTTCATTAGCAACTATCATTATGGAAGCAAAAGAATCGAGTGGTGCATTGAAACAAGCCGATTATGCGTTAAAACAGGGTAGAGATGTTTTAATTCCACAATCTGCTATCGATAATCCTTTAATTCAATGGCCAAAAAAATATGTTAGTAAAGGTGCTCATGCATTTAAAACATTAAAAGAAGTTTTACAGATTTTAAACAGAAACGAATTGCTTTTAAACATGACTGATAATGATGCGAAAGTAAGTGTTGTTGAAATGGATTGATTTAAGTGATGAATTCTTTAATTAAGTTCAAAATATTTTCAAAAATAGATCTTTGATGTAGATGAAATTATATATAATAATTTTGAAAGGGATCATTAATAGAAAAATGAAGGGTATAAAAGTTAAAGATTTAAAAATTGAGTGTGAATATTTTGATTGTGAAATACCTCAAGAGTATTTAGAAAAAGAACCAGGAGGACCTATTACTGATGAAGATATAAAAGAATTTTTTCTGAAGCAACAGAATCTGAAATTGAGTCCGCTTTATGTGATCTACCAAAATTTTTGGATAGGGTCAAAAAAGTACTTGGATTATAGATGGTATTTGCATATTGTAGAGTTAATTGCTTTTACAAATGCATACATATTAATAAACAGTTTTGGGGTGAGACTATGCATTGGGCGCCAATTTGGTATCCTTATATTGACAGGGAAAAGTCAACAATTAAAAAAAAGATATTAAAACCGGATACTCCACAAGAAATTAGAGATGCTTTTGAGAAACATCAAGAAGAATTGAAGAAACCTGTTCATGGTTTTGTTGATAAATAGCATTTATAATAAAGTGTCTAAGAAATTGAAAGGTAGTATATCTCATGCTTGAAAAGAAGGAATTAACATTTGTGGTATTCATTCTTCATGCTCTTGGCCAACATTGGAATATGACAACGCCTGAAGTGTACGAAATCTTGAATACGACAGGTATATTAGATGATTACATTATTAAATGCTATGATGTTTTGCATACGTTAGGAAAAGAATATTTGGTTGAAGATATTACAGAGTTTGTTAGAGAAAAGGGAATAGACGTGTAGTTGTAAAATAAACTGTTTAATAGAAATTGTATCCACCACGAAAATTATAATAAACACTAGTCTTTTCTAATATTCCATATGGATCATCAATAATTTTAAATACATTATTAAAATACATTATTAGGATAGAAGTAACAACAATAAGAATCATCCATGACTAAAAGAAGTCCGTTTTTATCTCTTGCAATAGCTTTGTATTCTTTTCCAAATGTGATTCCACAAATTAAATGATCATATTCATGTGTAATACATTGGACAGTGGCTTCATAATTGTTTAGAGGGTTGCCTTCATCACTTATAATTTCAAAATCTTCTAAAGGATTAAAATCTGTGATCGTACCATCATTACCTCTTACATGTAGGCTAGTACGTCCACCTTCCCAATATTCGATAAAGTAGGCCTTATACAATTTGCCTTTCGTAAATTTACGATTTGATTTTGCGTTGTATCTTACAACAGCTGGTTTATTAAAGTTTATATTATTCATTTCTTTAAATGTATTATAAGGTTGATTGCATTACAATACAAATCAAGTTTATATTTTCAAAGAGTATTGTTGTATTCTGCTTTTATGCTAGTTTGTAGAAAAGAAACTAAGGCTTGATTTGATTGAGCTATTCTTAATGATTTAGTATACTTTATTAGTAAAAAAACGAGGTTTAAGGTGATCTTGATTCGTATTATACTCGTACTTTTAGTGAGTATTGGAGTTCCTTGTACATTCTCCAAAACAAGAAAGCTGCAACGACTTTCTCTTGGCTTAATTACATTGGCACTCCTGATTCAAACGGTACAGTCTGCTTTGCAGCATAATTTGGAAGAAACCCGCATTAACAGGTGTTTTGGCAATTCTCTACTATTTTGTATATATTCGTACATCTAAGACTACTTTAAGATCGGACTTAGATGATATTGAGTAAGATGTTTCTTTTAAGGATTGACTGTGTATTGAATTGAAGTGTAAACTAACATTAGGAACAAAAGCTAAGAAGCTTTTAGCGAGGTATGATGTGCATATATGCAGGTTATGCCTCGATTTTTGATTTTGAGAATCTGAAAATAAAAAAAACAGCTTCTGCGTACAGAAGCTGGGCGTGCGCCTCTTGCGTCACCTTCGTCCTAATTAATATACCATATTTTCTTAATTGTGCAACTCACTATATATTCTTCGAATCAATTATGTTAATAATATTATTGATAATAAATGTTTGGGGAATTACTGACTAAATGAAAGGGAACCTGTTATGTATGATCAAGAGAAAATTAAAAAGATGAAGAATCATGAACTTGCTATGGAAGCTTATTTCTATGCATATAATCATAAATTATTTGGTGGGGCATCTCAAAAAAAGGCTGTTAAGTGCTATGAACAGATTATTGTCATTATGGATCTGGATGAAAGAATGAATTTACCTTTCATGTCTACATATGGAAGGTGTTATGTGGCAACAGAAAAGCGTTTGATAAAATGTACTAAGAAATTGTTTGGGTATAAAATTGAAGAACAGAATTGGAATGAAATTAAGCACATATTCTATAATAGTACTTCATCAAGAGGTGCTTTAATTTTGGATACTGTTTATGGTGAAGTTAAAATCGGAGTTCATCGAGATGGTGCAGGCTATGCTTGTGAGGTGTTGAGAAAATTAAAGGAAGCCGCAAAATAAATGGATGTATCATAGTTTTGATGTGATATAATAGTTGTCGGAGAAGCCTTTGGAATCTCTCTTTAAATCTTTTGGCTTTCGATTAAAGAGTTTCATAGGTCCATTTGAAAGATATGTTTTATGCATATCTTTTTTTATTGACTTAATAGTTAAGTAGGTATATAGTTAAGTAGCTTAAATAAATTGGAGGTTCTTATGGAAGTTCAAGATGAAGTACTCGATTTGATGTTTGATCTCACGTATAAAGTCACGAACTATGTTCGAAATAACCGTCATTGTAAAGATGGTCCTAGAATAAAGGATGTGATGTTGTTTAAAACAATTTATAAAGCAGAAAATCATCAGATTACGATGAGTGAACTGGCAAATATATTGGGTGTATCTGCTGCAGCTGTTTCGCAGATGATTGCTGGATTTGAAAAGAAGGGTCTGCTTCAAAGGGTGCATTCGAATACGGATCGTAGAACGGTCTATATTCAAATTGTCCCTGAAGCCATTGAAATGTTTCAAAAAAGAATGGATACACATGTAGAAAATGTATATCATTTTTTGGATTATTTAGGATCTGAAGACTGTGCGCATTTAAGAGATATATTGATCAAGACAACTCGTTATATGGAGGAAAATAAATGACAAAGATATTGAAATATTTAAAACCGTATTGGCTATCGATTGTACTTGCGTTTGGTTTGTTGTTTGGACAAGCGACTTGTGAACTTACAATGCCGGATTATATGCAAAATATTGTCAATACAGGAATTCAAAATGCGGGTATTGAAAGTGGGGTTTATCAACAAATTCGTGAAAAGACTTTAAATTCCTATTTAATGTTCGCGAATGATTCTGAAAAGGATTTGATTACATCTTCATATAAGTTGGTTACACCAAGTAAGGCAACCAAGGAAGAAAAAACTGAAATTCCAGCTTTGAAAACAGAGAATGTATATGTATTAAAAGATATCAGTGAAGAAAAGGAAGAAAAGCTTTCTTCCACTTTGACCTTACTTCAAATGACAATGGTTGAAGTAAGTAAAGAGGCTAAAGAACAAAATGTACAAATTCCACAACTTCTTATGATGAATGGTATAGATTCATATAGAAAAGCTGCAAAATCTGAAATTTCTAAATTGGGAGATTCAACCGTATCGAGTATGAGTTCTCAATTCCTTAAAAAAGAATATACAGATCTAGGTATGAATATGGAAAAGATGCAACAAGACTATATTATCTTTTCTGGACTTAAGATGTTAGGCTATGCCTTAGGCAGTGCTGTATGTGCGATTTTAGTTGGTTTTTTAGCTTCAAGAATTGCCGCAGGCTTTTCCAAAGACTTGCGTGAAGAAGTGTTTGAAAAAGTCACTCATTTCTCAAATGAAAACTTGAATACATTTAGTACATCGAGTTTAATTACACGTACCACAAATGATATTCAACAACTTCAAATGACAATCGTTATGTTTTTAAGAATCGTAATGTATGCGCCAATTATTGGTGTAGGAGCCATCTTACACGTCATTGAATCGGGTGCGAATATGACTTGGATCCTAGCTTTATGTGTCGTTGTGATTTTAAATGTTGTTTTATTGATCTTTATGATTGTGATGCCAAAATTTAAGATTATGCAGAAAATGATTGATAAAATGAATAGTGTGGTTCGTGAATTGTTAGATGGAATGTTAGTCATTCGTGCTTTCAACAATGAAAAGCTTGAAGAAAAAAAGTTTGATCAAGCCAATTCAGACATCACTTCCATTTCTTTATTCACAACACGTGCAATGGCTATTATGATGCCAATCATGATGTTTTTAATGAATGGTACAACCCTTATGATTTTATGGTTTGGATCGAAACAAGTCGATTCAGGAATGATTCAAGTAGGTAGTATCATGGCCTTTATGCAGTATGCGATGCAAGTTATCATGGCCTTTTTAATGATTACAATGGTCACAATCATGCTTCCTCGAGCTAATGTAAGTGCTTTGCGTATTCATGAAGTCTTAAGTAGTGAAATTACTATAAAAGATCCATCAAATCCTATGAATTTCTCATCTTCTATGCGTGGTGTTGTCTCTTTTAAAAATGTATCGTTTAAATATCCGGGTGCCGATGAAGAAGTGTTGAGTAATATTAGTTTTGAAACTAAACCAGGCGAAACCACAGCCTTTATTGGAAGTACTGGATCTGGTAAATCAACATTGATTAATTTAGTCCCACGTTTCTATGATGTAACAAGCGGTTCGATTTTAGTGGATGGAGTTGATATTCGGAATGTGAAACAGGCGGATTTAAGAAGTCGTATTGGCTATGTTCCACAAAAAGGAATGTTACTATCGGGAGATATTGAATCGAATTTATTATATTCAAAGAAAGATGCAAGCAAGGATGATATTTCTAATGCATTATCTATTTCTCAAAGTACGGAGTTTGTTTCTAAAAAGCCAGAAGGAATCAAGAGTGAAATCAATCAGGGTGGAACAAATGTTTCAGGTGGACAAAGACAAAGACTTTCCATTGCACGTGCCGTTGTAAGAAAGCCTGAAATTTATATTTTTGATGATAGCTTTAGTGCTTTGGATTTTAAGACGGACGCTAAACTTAGAGAGGCTTTGGCAAAGTCTTGTAAAGAAACAAAGAGTACGGTATTACTTGTGGCACAACGTATTTCTAGTATTTTACATGCGGATCAAATCATTGTACTCGATGAAGGAAAGATGGTTGGCAAAGGAACACATGCTGAATTGATGAAATCTTGTGAGGTTTATCAACAGATTGCGTCTAGCCAATTGACAAAGGAGGAACTTGCCAATGTCTAATCAGAAACAAAATAATCGTCCAAGAGGTCCTATGGGCCATGGTATGCGTGGTGGCGAGAAGGCAAAAGATTTCAAGGGAACGATGAAGAAGCTTTTAAACTACATCAAACCCTTTAAATTCTCATTTCTAGTTGGTCTATTATGTGCCATTGTTTCCGTTTGTATCATGGTGATTGGTCCTAAGATTCAAGGAAATATTATTACTGAAATTGCGCAAGGCTTTATGAATAAAGTACAGGGTAAAGGTGGCATTGATTTTGATGCGATCCAAAAAACATGTGCTTTATTACTAGCGATTTATGCTTTGAGTACAGCCTTCTCTTATCTTCAAGGCTGGTTGATGAGTGGTGTCTCGAATAAAATGGGATACAAGCTTCGTAAAGAAATGAATCAAAAGATTGATACACTTCCATTATCGTATTTTGATAAAAATAGTCATGGAGATATTCTTTCAAGATTTACCAATGATGTGGATACACTTGTACAATCGTTAAACCAATCTTTATCCACTATGGTATCAAGCTTTGTACAAATTATTGGCTTTTTAGTCATGATGCTTAGTATTTCATGGAAGATGACACTTATGGCTTTAATTGTCATTCCATTGAGTTTGATCTTAGTTATGGTCGTTGTCAAAAAGAGTCAGCGTTATTTTAAGGCTCAACAAAAATCATTAGGTTTAGTGAATGGTCATATTGAAGAGATGTATTCGGCACACACGATTGTGAAGGCATTTAATGGGGAAGAAGATTCTTTGCGCACTTTTAAAGAATATAATGATCAATTGTATACGAGTGCTTGGAAATCACAATTCTTATCTGGACTTATGATGCCATTAACGAACTTAATTGGAAATATCGGTTATGTCGGTGTATGTATTCTAGGTGGATATTTAACGATTCATAAAGAAATTGCCGTGGGAGATATTCAATCGTTTATTACATATACACGTAACTTTACGCAACCGATCTCTCAAATCTCACAATCAATGAATATGTTACAGAGTACGGCAGCTGCTGCAGAGCGCGTATTTGAATTTTTGGCAGCAGAAGAAGAAATTTGTGATGTAAAAAAATCCAGTTGTATTAGAAGATGTACAAGGTCAAGTGACTTTTGAAAATGTATGTTTTGGATATGATCCAAATAAAATTGTCATCAACAATTTTTCGATGTATATTAAGCCAGGACAAACGACCGCAATTGTTGGTCCTACAGGCGCTGGTAAAACAACCATTGTCAAATTATTGATGCGTTTCTATGAATTGAATGCAGGATCCATTTATATTGATGGCCATAATATTACGGAATATACAAGAAGTGGTTTGCGTAATATGGTTGGTATGGTCTTACAGGATGCCTGGCTATTTGAGGGTAGTATTTTAGAAAACTTACGTTTTGGTAAGCCAAGCGCTAGTGATGATGAAGTAATCCAAGCGGCTAAGGCAGCTCATGTCGATCACTTTATTCATACATTAGATCATGGATATGGTACTGTATTAAATGAATCTTCAAGTAATATTAGTCAAGGTCAAAGACAATTATTAACGATTGCCCGTGCTTTTTTAGCGGATCCTAAAATTTTAATTTTGGATGAGGCGACAAGTAGTGTGGATACACGTACGGAAGTCTTGATTCAAAAAGGTATGGATGAGTTAATGAAGGGACGTACAAGTTTTGTGATTGCGCACCGTTTATCCACGATTCGTGATGCGGATAATATTATTGTGATGGATCATGGTGACATTGTAGAAGTCGGAAGTCATGATGAATTGATGAAGCGCAATGGTTTCTATACGAAGTTATACAATGCTCAATTTGAAGAGGCTTAGTGATGCGTAAGATCATTGTGGATTTAAATCGAGTCAAAGATGATGAATATGCAGCGATGTATGAAATCTTTGGATTGGATGTACTTAATAAGTCATATGAGGATTTTGAAAGAAGAATGCTTCAAATCCAAATTGAAACGATTGTCGAAGTAAAAAATAGGAAACATAACCTTTCTACTTGTTCGAAATGGATCTTTATCTTAGAGGATATTCAACAAAAAAGTGATTACTTTTACTGTATATGGGGTGTTTAACATCCCATTTTCTACTAAATCGCTTTCTTTTTGGTTAGGATTCATATATAATAAAAATGTGTTAAGGAGTGTGAAATTATGAAAGACATTACCGAAACAATGACATTTACTACGGAAGAGATTCGTCGTGAGAATATCAAGATGATTCTTCGTGAAGTAAGTGATGCTTTGGAAGAACGTGGTTATAATTCAGAAAATCAGATTGCTGGCTACTTGATCAGTAATGATCCTGCGTATATTTCTTCTCACAAGAATGCTCGTAACTTGATCCAAAAGATCGAACGTTATGAAATCATTGAAGAATTAGTACGTGCATATTTGGATAAATAATGGATCGTATCATTGGTTTAGATCTTGGTTCGAAAACGTGTGGTGTATCGATTTGTGATGCGCTTCATATTACGTGTCGTGCTTTAACGACTGTGCGTTTTGAATCGGATGATTATGATGCTTGTTTGGAAGAAGTTTTGAAATTGCTTCAGGAAAATAAAGTAAAAGAAGTAGTTTTAGGCTTACCGAAGCACATGAATGGAGATATCGGAATTCGTGGTGAAATATCTTGTGAATTTGCCAAGAAATTAGAATCTTCTGGAATTAAAGTTCATCTTTGGGATGAGCGGCTTACAACAGTTGCAGCTGAGAAAATTTTACTTCAGGGGGATGTTTCTAGAAAGAAACGTAAAAAAGTAATTGACCAAATGGCTGCGGTTCAAATTTTACAGAGTTTTTTGGACAGACAAAACGGGGGATTTTAATGTCCTCCTTTATTTTTGAAAGGAAGTAATGTATGTTAGATTCAAATTGTTTATATGTTAAAGATGAAAATGGAAACGAAAAAAAGATGACGATTCTATTCACTTTTGATAGTGATGAAACGGGATGTCAATATGTTGTTTTCCAAGATCCAGATTTAGATGAGGGCGAAGTATATGCCTCTCGTTATGATGACAAGGGTCAATTGATTCCAATCGAAAGTGAAGCAGAATGGGATATGGTTGAAGAAGTAATCAACACATTTGTTGAGGACGAGGAAAATGCCGACTAGGCGTAAAGTCAATTCTGTAAGAGTTGTTTTATTAGTCGTTGTATGTATTTTAATTATCGCTGGTCTTGCAGGTGTTTTTGTGGTAAAAAAAGACTTGTCAAGTACGGGCAATGGGGATAAGAATATAGTATTCACAATTGAAAGCGGAGATACGCTTGATCAGGTTGTAGAAAATTTAGAAAATGAAAATTTGATTTCAAATGCGACAGTGACAAAGTTGTATGCCAAGGCAAGTCACAATACAAATTTTGTGGCCGGAACATTTGAATTGAATAATGGTATGAGTGTAAAAGAAATATTATCGTATATTCAAGATAGTACAAAACTTAAGAAGGATGCGTTGATATTAAAGGTACCAGAAGGAAAATGGGCAAAAGAAATAGCGGCTGAAATATCCAATTTATATGATGGAAAGTTTTCGTCTGAAGAAATCTTAAATCAATGGAATGATATTTCATATATTCAAAAACTAGCGAAAGATTATTCATTTATCAATGTGGATGATTTAAACAATTCCAACTACAAAGTAAAACTAGAGGGGTATTTATTCCCAGATACGTATTACTTAGGTAAAGAGGATTCCATTGATGAAATCACTCGGATTATGCTAGACCGCTTTGAAGTGATGTATAAAGAGAACAAGGAATTGTTCTCAAAGAGTCATTATTCTGTGCAACAAGTCATCAGTTTGGCAAGTGTGGTTCAATTTGAGGCAAGTTCAAAAGAAGATATGGAAATGATTGCAGGTATTTTCCATAATCGTTTAGAACAAAATATGAAACTTCAATCGAGTGTTACAGTATGTTATGCATTATATGATGATTTTAAAGATCCTAAAGATTGTGAAACCAATCCAGAAATCGATTCACCATACAATACGTATCTACATGAAGGTTTGCCTATAGGGCCAATCTTAAATCCGGGAGATGATGCGATCAAGGCTGTGCTTGCACCTAAAAAGACAGATTATCTATTCTTTGCGGCCGATATTTACAATAAGTTGGATGGTAAAGTCCATTATTCAAAAACATATGAAGAACATCAACAGATTTGCGAAGAATTAGGATTAAATCTGTAACAATGTTTTGCATAATTCAAGGATTATGCTATAATTTTTTGTGCTAAATACAAGGAGTGATACCACATGGCAAATGAAAAATTTTACGTTACCCAAGAAGGTTATAATGATTTAGTCAATGAACATGAAAACCTAGTTCATAAAGTGCGTCAAGAAGTTATCGTTGAGTTACAAGAAGCTCGTGCACAAGGTGACTTGTCCGAAAATGCGGACTACGATGCGGCAAGAGAACACCAGGCGCAAGTCGAAGGTCGTATTCGTGAATTAGAGGCAATGATCAAAAATGCCGAAATCATTACTGAATCTGCAGATGTAGAAGATAAAAAGAAAAAGAATGTTGTTAAATTAGGATCGACCGTAAAGATTTTAGATTTATCAGACAATCAAGAAGTAACATTTAATATCGTTGGTACAATTGAAGCGGATCCATTCAATGGTAAGCTTTCAAACACAACTCCACTTGCAGAAGTGATCATGGACCACAAAGTAGGGGATGTTTGTACTGTAAAACGTGTTGAAGAACCTTATGATGTAAAAATTTTAGAATAAAATAAAAAAACATCAAAAATACGTATAAGAGAAGGTGATATTTATGAAACGAACTCTTCTCTTTTTTTGTGCAATCATTTTCTTTGTCTTTACATGCTTTAACCGATATACTCCAATTACTTTAAAAGAAATAAAGCCTACATTGATGGAAGTTGAAATTAAAGGGGCCATTCAAAATCCAGGTGTCTATACACTCAAACGGAATAGTTCTATTTCAAAACTTATTAAAATGAGTGGTCCTTTATTAGAGAATGCGGATACTTCAAGTATTAGTTTTACGCATATTCTTCAAGATAAAGATGTTGTCGTTATTCCAGAAATCAAAGAAATCAAACTTATATCTTTAAATAGTGCAACTTCAGAAGAGCTTCAAACGCTTCCTGGCATTGGTCCAAGCATTGCGCAAAGAATCATAGACTATCGGCAAGGAAACACATTTCAAACTTTAGAACAAATTAAAGATGTAAAAGGCATTGGCGAAGCTTTATTTAATAAGATCAAGGATAAAATCTGCCTATGATGTTGATTATAAGTCTTGGCTTTTTGGCCTGTATCATTCTAAAAGATCCTCTTTGTATATTTTGTTTTAGCTTTTGTTTCTTATTGTATTTAAATGAAAGATTTCATAGTAAAAGAATTCTGATTGTATTTACGATACTCTCTGTATTCTCTATTGTTTTAGTCAAGCCTTGTAAAGAGGCTGAAAAAGGAATTTATACTATATCCGAAATCAAACAAAGTTATTATGTCGCAAAAAATCAAAGGACAAGGGTGCTTGTACAGAGTGATTTAGATTTAAATTTTAACGATCAGATTCAAGTCGATTCTTTAGAACCGATTCATACCGATGACAATTTTACACTCTTTAGTTTTACAAAGTATAATGCGTCAAAAAATATATTTTATAAAACAAGAGATGTAAGACTCATAAAGAAATCCACTTCATTAAAATCCAAACTATATGACTATATATCGAGTCAAAAGAATTCAAAAGTATTATTATCTTTATATTATGGAATTCATGAAGATACGATTGATGAAATCTATACTATGTTAGGTTATGGATATATTAGTGCTTATTTTATCGTGTTTAATCTATTAAAAAGAAAGTATGAAGATAAAAAGATTCGCATAAGTTTATTGATTTTGAGTATACTCTTTGGCTCTTTCTTTGTGTTCACACTTTCATTGACAAGATTTATTCTGTATCAAATATCTTACTTATTTTTTAAATCCAAATCTGATCAAATTGGATTTACCATTTTATGCTTTTCAATTCTATATCCAACACAAGTATTATCTATATCGTTTGTGCTACCCATTCTTTTGCAGCTTGTATCCTATTTTTGTACAGAACATAAGTGGATCGTACAAAAGATGGTTGTAATAAGCGTCTTATTCATTTACTTTAAGAAAGTCGATATTGTTTCGTTCTTGTTGTTTAATTTACTTCGAAAGTTTTATGGATGTGTATTCTTGTTGGGAATGTTTATTCCAAATTTTGTGACATTAAAAATTCCATCTCTAACAATTCATTATGCTCCACAATTTGTATTTATTTTTATCTTTATTGTTGTTTATATACAATGTCTTAAACATTTTAAATGGAAATATATGATCCTTTTTCTCATTCCATTTCTAGAAGTATTTTGTAATCCTTTCTTTCAAGTTTATACATTAAATATAGGTCAAGGCGATTGTAGTATCATTGTAGAACCTTTTTATAAAAGTGTAGTAATGATTGATTGTGGTCAAAGCCTATATCGAGATAATGTAGAACGTATTATTTTTCCTTTTTTAGAAAACAAGAATATTCATACAATCGATACTTTGATTTTAACACATGATGACTTTGATCATAGTGGTGGTTATGATCGTTTAAAAGAAAAGGTTAAAATTAAACAGGTGATCAAGGATTCAAAAGATAAGGTTAATGTGGAATACCCATTCTATTTACTTCTTCAAGAAAGAATGGCGAAAGATGAAAATGATTCAAGTATAATCTCTTATTTTACATATGATCATTTAAATTATCTTTTTATGGGCGATGCGAGTAAAGAAATCGAAAAACAATTGATGGACACGTATGATTTAAAAGCGGATGTGATCAAAGTAGGACATCATGGTTCAAATACAAGTTCAGATACAGCTTTTTTGGATTCTTTAGATTGTAGGATTGCCCTCATTAGTGCAGGCTATAAGAATAAATATGATCATCCTAGTACGGAAACATTAAAGACATTAGATCATTTACATATTCATACTTTTTGTACAAGTACAAATGGAAGTATTGCGATTTATTCTTTGCATGACTTTGCTTTTGTTGTCACAAACGATGGATTGTTTGGTATAATAAGAGCATGATTTATATTTTATATGGAAAAGACAAAAGCATGGTTTCAATGAAGCTAGAGGCCATTAAAAAAAGACATTCTATTCAAGAAAATGTGAATGTATATGATGCACAAACGGATGAGATTTCAAATGTCTTACAAGATCTAGATGCCTATTCGATTTTTGATGATGACAAGATGATCATTGTCAATAATTGTACCTTTTTATCGAGTAAGAATACGACAAATTATGAAGTAGATCCTTTTCTTTTAAGAAAAGATACCGAAATGATTTTAGTTCTAATTTGTCCAAGTGATAAATTGGATACAAGAAAGAAAAAGGTTAAGGAAATCAGCAGTTGTGCGACGTTATATTCTTGTTTAGCTTTGGATGACAAGTCCCAAAAGTTCTATGTGCAAGATAAACTCAAAGAGTTTGGTGTCAAGGTGGATTTTAAAACATTAGATTGGATGACATCAAGAATGGGATTAGATCCTATGTGTATTCAAAATGAAATAGAAAAGATTTCAATCTATTCAAAAAATCCTACGTTTGAAGATGTACAAAACCTATTAGTTGTAGAACCTACAAATGATATCTTTAAAATGGTGGATGCCTTCTTTAGCCAAAATGGAATCTTATTATTAGCTTACTATCGTAATTTTAGAAAGCTGAATATGCAGCCAGTAGCTATAGTTGCTCTTTTGGCGAGCCAAATTCGTTTTTTATTTCAAGTACGCGTATTAATGGATGAAGGAAAGGCACAAGCTACAATTGCCCAAGAGTTAAAGGCAAATCCATACCGTGTGAAACTCAATATGCAAAAGGCTATGCGATTTTCAAGTGAAACCTTACTTTATAACTTATCACTACTTGCTGATTTTGATCAACAAATGAAAATGGGTAAGATCGATAAGGATGATGGTTTTGAATACTTCTGTCTAAATTTAATGATGAACAAGGGATAGCCTTGTTCATTTTTATTTTAGACATTCATAGTGTTGATTAAGGTGGTTTAATGAAAGACAAAAGGAGTTTATTATGCTTATTGAATTGAGCGTTAAGAATTGTTTTGTATTTAATAATCAAATTGTATTTTCATTGGATCCAACAAATAAGACAACGGCTATATATGGACCAAATAATGCGGGTAAAACATGCTTGATAAAGTGTATTCAGGCAATGAAAGGGATATTGTTGAATCAAAGAATTGAAATAAAATCAAATTTATTTTTCAAATGACTCTGTTTGTGAGTTGGGTATTACATTTGAATATGAGAAAAATATATTATCATTTTGTTTATTGTTTTGGACGTTAGGTGTGATATTTTTTTTGAGAATGCATTGATTGATTTTTGGGTAATTATTGGTATAATCCTATTGAAGGTAGCAATACCTTTAGATGTGGTAAGCATCTATAAAAGTTGTGGTCGGATGAGAGACGGTAAACACTCATGTCTATTTACATACTCGACAACCGAGAGAAAAGTTGTAGTCGGATGAGAGACGTTAAACGCTCATGTCTAATCATTGTCGACAACCGACAGAAAAACTTACCAAATTTGATTTTTTAGTAATACTTATGAAAAGGTGGAATACTCAATTAGTGAGACTCCACCTTTTGATATTTGACAAACAAAAAGGCCCTTCGAACAAGGAGAACCAATCTAAATGTATTTGGATTCTTGACTTTAATTACGCGTGAATACAAATAGAGTGTTTATTATTAAAATAAGTCGGGATGCGTACCTACGAGTTGTAAATTCTATGCCATATTTCATATATCTAATGCCGCTTTTAGCTCATCAATGCTGGAATATTTTGGTGTTGTTGGATCAGGCATCATTCTTCTTCCTTTCTCAATAGCTTCGATTGTAGTTTTGCTGGGTATATCCAATTTTAATTCGAAAGGTATACCATGTTCTCTAATAGTAGTTCTTAAAAATATATTAACTGCAGTAGTCATGCTTAAACCAAGTTCGTTGAAAATTTCTTCAGCTTGATTTTTAATGGATTTATCTATTCTTATATTTAAGTTTGTTGTAGACATATAAAACACCTCCGTTTACATAAATCATAAACAAAAATACATCCATCGTCTACACAATATAATTTTAAAATTTAAGGTTAATGTTCTATTATTATGTAATCTATAAAATGTTAGATTCTGATTGTAAACAAAAAGACCGCAATTTAACATAAAAAAAAGAAGTCATATGACTTCTTAATCCTTCATTAAGCGATTTCGTTAATAGCTTTTGCTAAACGTGCTTTTTGACGGCTAGCGTAGTTTTTGTGGTGAATACCTTTAGCTACGGCTTTGTCTAATTTAGAACTGCAGTCGTTGTAAGCTGCTACAGCAGCTTCTTTATCTTTAGCATCAACAGCTGCTAATACAGCTTTAATACTTGATTTCAATGCTGATTTTTTAGATACGACTAATTTGTGAGCCTTGTTATTTGTTTTAACACGTTTCTTTTGAGATTTAATCTGTGGCATGAAGTGCACCTCCTGACATAAATTTGCAAATGGATTATAGCAAATTTCTAGATTTAATGCAACACAACTTCAAAAAAATACGCTATAATACTCTAGTATTGGAGTGATATATATGGAAAATAGACGCATTATTTTTATGGGAACACCCAAAATTGCGAGTGTCGTACTAAAAACGATGTTAGAAAATGATATACATGTAGGCTTAGTGGTAACGCAGCCGGATAAGAAAAAGGGTAGAAAACAACAGCTTGTCTATTCGGAAGTCAAAGAAGTGGCTTTAGAATATGATATTCCTGTATTTCAGCCTGTTAAAATTAAATCGGATTATCAAACCATTCTTGATTTTGCCCCTGATTTAATTGTGACTTGTGCATATGGACAAATCGTACCTAAGGAAGTATTGGACTTACCTCGGTATGGTTGTGTAAATCTTCATGGATCTTTACTTCCTAAATATAGAGGGGGAGCGCCAATTCAAAGAGCCATTTGGAATGGCGATAAAGTCAGTGGTATGTCATTAATGAAAATGGCACCAAAAATGGATGCAGGTCCAGTATTAGCTCAAAAAGAAATTGAAATCTTACCAACAGATAATTCAACAACCTTATTTGATAAGATGGGTATTTGTGCTAGTGAATTATTACTTTCTCACTTTGAAGAAATCTGTTCAGGTCATGCGGTATATGTAGAACAAGATGAAAGTCAAGTTGTCTTCTCACCGGTTTTATCTAAGGAAGAAGAGCATATTGATTTGAATCAAGATGATGAACACATTTTAAATCAGATTCGTGCCTTTGCCAATGCCCCAGGTGCTTATGTGTTATTAAAAGGAAAGAAATTTAAAATCTTGAAGGCAAGTTATTTAAATGAACACAATGAGTTTGGACTTCTTGTTAAGATTGGCAAAAACAAACTTGGTATTGGCCTTCATTTAGGTACACTTGTGATCGAAACTTGTCAAATGGAAGGAAAGCCAGTCATGGATTGTGCAAGCTTCTTTAATGGACAAGGAAGAAACCTAGTAGGAAATATTGTGGAGTAGCTAACTATATAAAATTCAAGTAATTTTTATGAAAAAGTTTGAAAATATAAAATTACTAGAATTTTTAGTTATTTTTGAATTGATCTTTGAAAATGTGAATATTGGATTAAATTTAGGCATG
>ENA-OPYX01000659-OPYX01000659.1-human-gut-metagenome-genome-assembly--contig:-NODE-659-length-20043-cov-9.393001_pt1 | contig 20043 bp, 16 predicted proteins | sample MGYA00242639_ERZ504486 | MGnify/ENA primary metagenome ERZ504486 (study PRJEB26092, sample SAMD00036296) | human gut metagenome | host: Homo sapiens | study: EMG produced TPA metagenomics assembly of... | reverse complement strand
TTTCCTGCTGCCATAACCGTTGCAGCTGAAAAAATCCCAAGTGTTGCTACCGTCATAAGTGTCATAAATTTTGTCTTCATCGTGGATTCTCCTAGAATTTTATTTTCTACATCTGTAGAAGTTAATTGTATTCTACAACTGTAGAATACAATTGTCAATTCTTTTTTTTATATTTTTTTATCATTTCAGTTTAATTTCTATTTTTCCTTCCACTGGGCTATATAAATCCAGAGGATCTTCATCACTTTCATAAACACATCCTTCGCCTTCTCCAAATGATTTGCGGCATACTGGACATGATAGTCAGAACTAACATTTCTTTTTTCATTTTTCTGCAATCATATTTCCATCAAAAGAGCCATTTTACGCCATTCCTGCAATAAAAAAAGGCCCTCCCGGATAGACCATGATTGTTCCTGTCCATCCAGAAAGACCTGAAAATAAAAATGTTATATTTTTTAGAAATTATCCATTAAATTTCTGCAAGCATTTAAATAAAATCATGGGTTTTGTTTTCCACAAACTCCCCATCAAAGAAAGCAAGAGCATCCGTGGCTTCCTGTACTTCTGTTTCCTCGTCAGAATATTCTATCTGTTCACCTTTCTCTTCCTGCCTTTCACACCATACGACCAGACGTTTGGAGGCATCTGTTCCACAGGTAGAAAGCAGAAGCGTCGGAACTTCTTCCTGCGTTCCAAGTAAAAAAGCATCTCCATCTGCCGGTGTATACTCGCATTTTACGATCACAAAGATCCATACCCCTTCATCCGGAAGATACAGATAGAGGATATGGTGTTCTTTTAAAAATTCATCGTCAAGGAAATTTCGAAGTCCGCGGAACATGCTGCCATCTTTCATATTGTGGCCATAAATGATGTTCTTGTCATCAGAAAAATCGGCATTGTTATCGGAATCCAGGAAAATGGCCCCTGCCACATGTTCTGTCTTCTTAAAAGTATGCGTCAGGTAATAGGAGTCATCGTTTCCCTGGACTACCGGATAATCAATGCTGGTATCCGGGATCCGGATCCATGCAACGATATCCGGATTGATCTTTTTTAATGCCTTAAAATCAACCACGGTCTGTTTCCCATCGCTTCCGTCTGTTCCTTCTGTGTGGTCATCCTCATCTGTTTCCTTGACGTATGTACGCAGGTCTTCATATTCCTGCACACCTTCCCGGTACATAAAGTAAATGCCAAAACCGGTACATACGCAAAAGCTGAGTACCATCAGGCAGACTGCCACGATCATGATTTCTTTTATGTGTCTCATACAAACCTCCGATTATTCTTCCTGGAAAGAGGGCTGCCGGTAAATCGAGCAGCCCTGAACCGTATTCCTTAATTTCCTTTTTTCTTCTTATACCAGATCACGCCGCCAATGCCGCAGGCAGAAAGGACTGCCAGAAGGATCGGAAGCCAGATGTTGGTGCTGTCCCCTGTTTTCGGGCTGTTTCCTGTCGGTGTGCTGCCGGAAGGGGATTTGGTGTTTTTGATCTCTTTTACGATCTCGATCACCTTGGTTTTTCCGTCTTTGTATTCAAAGCGGATCTCTTCTTTTTTGCTGCTTAATTCATAACCATTTGGTGCTTTGGTCTCTACCAGGATATATTCCACGGTTTTCTCTACTTTTCCATTTTTATAAGTAGCAATCGGAATCTTGCCGCTTGTCGCTGTTCCGGTCTTATCCGTTACCAGTTTTTCTACGACTTTTCCGCTTTCCTTTTCACGCAGTTCAAATTCTGCTCCTGAAAGGGCTGCCTTACTGGTGGAATCGGTCTTTTTGATGACCAGTTTTCCATACGGATGTGCGTCCTTCATTTTGACTTTCTGGACTTTTCCAGTATCTTTTACCGTAAATTTCACATCTTCCGCAATGAGGTATCCATCCGGGGCCTGCTCTTCACGAAGGGTATATTCGCCTACCGGAAGTTTTTCGACCATATGCGGTTTATCCGTGGACGTCCAGCTTTCAACTTTCTTTCCATCTTTATCCAGGATGATCAGTTTTGCTCCCGGTACCTCACTGGAATCCGTAATGTCTTTCTTGCTGATTTCCACTTTGGTCACATCATCAAGCATCTGGTGTTTCTGTACTTCTTTTGTGTTTTCGACGGTAAATTCAATACTTTCCGCAGTCACATAACCATCTGCCGGCTTTGTTTCTGTCATCTTGTATTTCTTTCCTACGATAAGACCCTTGATGATATGTGCTTCCTCTTTGGATACCCATTCATCCACCGTATTTCCATTCTCATCTGTTACCTTTAAGGATGCTCCCGGAAGTTCTTTTTTGTCCGTCAGGTCTGCTTTGGAAAGTTCTACCGTAGTCTGTTCATCTTCAAAGGTGAACGCATACTCTGCAACACTGGTTCCACTGCCCTGGTACTCAAAAGTGAATTCCTGCGGTTCCTGGTCTGTTACATAGCCATCCGGGGCGGCAAGTTCCTTAATGTAGTACCTGCTGTCAACCGGGAGATCTGCAACAAACTGGATCTTTCCATCCTCATCTGTGGTCTTCAGTTCGATCAGGGTGTCTTTCGCAAGGAGTACTTTTCCTTTAGAAGATACGATATCGTCTGCTGCATAGAGGCCAAAGATTGCCCCGGAAAGTACTTTGTCACTGTCCTTTTCTTTTTTCAGGACTTCCACCTGTACCCTCTGGCGCGCATTCTGCCAGTCGGCACTATAAGTAACCAGAGGTGTATCCTGGTCACGGTATGTAAGATCCACATATCTTGGTTCATTATCCAGAACGTAGCCATGTGCGGTCTCTTTTTCCACGATGTAATAACGTCCAAGCGGAAGGTTATCCATCTGGGCGATGCCATTTCCATCTGTTGTAATGGAGCCGACCAGTTCATCTGCCGCATAATAATCTGCACTTACCCCGTCAGCTGCACGGATGGCTTCTGCCGCGTAAACATTGAAGGTTACATCAGTCAGGTTTCCGGTCACATAGTTGAACAGGTGCTCGATCATGCCTTTTGCATTGTCAAGAAGGGATACGCTGTCTAAGAATTCCCCTTTCTTGTTTACCAGAAGTCTTGCTACCGGGACTTCATCTTCCATTTTGACTTTCTGTACTTCTGCAGTATCAGAGATCGTAAACTCTACGTCTGTTGCACGTAAGTAACCGTATGGTGCAAGCTCCTCACGCAGAATGTATGTTTTTCCAACCTGAAGTCTCTTGATCACATGAGGGGAATCTTTTACGGATGTCCAGGAATCGATCACGTTGCCATCCTTATCCAGTACACTCATGGAAGCCCCGTCAAGTTCTGTTCCAGTCGTGATGTCTGCTTTTGTCACTTCTACCGTTGTCGGCTGGTTTTTCTTCACGGATTTTAATTTGATCGTTTTTACGTCCTGGCCCTGGTATGTGGCATCAAATTCCAGGATCTCATCGGAAGATACATAACCCGCCGGCGCCTGCAGCTCTTTTACATAGTATCTACCAAGCGGAAGATCCAGCGTAAACGCTGCCTTACCTTTTTCGTTGCTTGTGATCTCCTGAAGCAGTGTATCTGCTTTTACGATTACCTTGTCGCCGGAAGAAATTGCTTCTTTATTGTATAATCCAAAGGTTGCACCTTTTAAAGTCTTTCCGGTCTCGGCATCCTGTTTTTCCACACTCAGCTCTACTTTCTGGCGTTCATTGGAAAATTCCAGTTTTTCTTCGATCTCCGGTGTGTTCTGATCCTTATAGATAAAGGATACTTCCTGACTGTCTGGATTTAAGACAAATCCGGCCGGTGTTTTTGTTTCTTTCACACGGTATTTTCCAAGCGGAAGATCTTTGATAACAGCTTCCCCATTTTTATCAGTGGTCACTGTTTTTACCAGGGTATCCTTTGCATAGATCACGTGACGGTTTCCCTGCTCGTCCACCTGATGATCCGGTGTGAAAATATCTTCTGCTGCGTAGATTTCAAATTCTGCCCCTTCCAGGGAAGTTTCTTCGTATACAAAATCCTTTTTAAAGGATTTTAAGGTTTCACCGGATTTATGGATCACCAGTTTACCTTTGACCGGATGGTTTTCATAGGTCACGGTAATAATGGCATCCCCGCTGACAGAATCCATCTGATAAGCTGTATTCTTGTCAACTTTGATCTCCACATACTGGGTATTCTGGGTGTAGCCATCCGGCGCGCTCACTTCCTCGATCCTGTAATTTCCGCATTTTAAGGATTCCGGAAGGATCAGGTAACCATTTTCGTCCGTAAAATAGGATTTATGGACAACCGTATTTGGATAGGTCGTTACCTGTTCCACATACTTTTTCGCATCCAGGTCATACACTTTGAATTCTGTATTGGCAAGGAGGACCAGCTGTTTGGTCTCATCATCCTGTTTCACGATCTTAAGCTTTGCTTTGAACTCATCGTCCAAAAGGACTCTCCATACCTGCGGTGTGCTGCTGTTCTCGGTTACGGTTACGATAAAATCATCTACCGGCATAAAATTATGCGGTGTTGTAGTCTCACGGACAATGTAGCGTCCATAAGGAATCGGGATGCTGCACGCATAGCCGCGTTCATCGGTAAACATTTCTGTTTTTCCGTCTTCCGTAAGAACGATCGGGGTCGCATTTGTAAAGTCATAACTTCCATCGTCCTTTACAGTCAGGCTGCTGATCAGATAAGCAGAGAATCCGGCACCTTTTAAAAGATCCGCATCGGTCTTATCATTATCCGCTGCTTTGATCAACTGGAATGGCTGTTTGATCACGTCTTCTTTGGAAACGGTATTTCGTTTTACCGTCTCTACCTGATCTCCTTCGTAGTTACAGTTTACATCATGCTCCTCTTCGTCCAGAAGATAACCTACTGGAGGCGTGATCTCCTTCAAATAATACTTTCCAAGATACAGGTTGCTTACACTTGCTTTTCCCGCTTTATCGGTCGTCAGGGTAGCTACCTGCTCGTCCTTTTTATAAAGGACTCCGCTCCTGCCATCCGGATGGTTAATGTCTTCCCTTGCATAGAGCCCGTAAATGGCTCCTTCAAATACGGCATCTCCCTGTGCGCTGTTTCCTGTCTTGCTGTCTTCTTTTACCAGGTCGATTGTTGCATTTACACGTTTATTTGTAAAGGTATAGCTAAAGTTTACCTTTTCTTCCTTATCATTGGTAAACTTAAAAGTGAAGGTGTAAGTATCCTCACTGTTTCTAAGGTAAAGTTCCGGTGCCTGGATCTCCCGGATGCTGTAGCTGTAATTGATCGGAAGTTCCGCTTTATAAGAAGCTTTTCCATCGGCTCCGGTCGTTGCTTTTTCAATCAGTGTTCCTTTGGGAACAACGGTCTTACCATCAACTTTGATATCTTCTGCTGCATACAGCCCGTAAATACCTCCGGAGAGCGGATTTTTGGTCTCTTCGTCCTGTTTTTCCACACGGACTGCTGCCTTCTGGCGTTCATTTAAAAATGTTGCACTGCCAGTCTGCACTTCTACGGTCTGGCCTGCATACACAAGCTCGACATTCTTGGACTCTCCTTTGCATACATAATTATCCGGAGCCTTCGTCTCGGTTACTGTGTAGGTGCCAAGATAGAGATCTTTTAACGTAACGCTTCCGTCATCTCCGGTAACCAGATTATCCTTGACAAGCGCACCTTTTTTATAGATGAGGGTGCCATCTGCCGCCTTGATATCTGCACCTGCATAAACACTGTAAACGGCTCCTTTCAATTTCTGTTTTTCGTAGGTAAATGTCACACCATTTTCCGTGACGGCAGCTCCGGTGAGCACTTCTCCTTCTTTATAAATGGTGAGTGCACCCTTTTGCTCTTTATCCGTTAAGTTCTTGGAAGCGGTCTGCCCCACGACCAGCTTTACCCCATAGGCTTTCGTATCCAGCACATATCCGGACGGGCCTGAAATCTCACGAAGGTAAACGGTATCCTGTGTTTTGGTGATCTTTACTTCGGATTCCCCTTTTGCATTTGTTGCCGGCATTTTTTTGATAAGTTTCGTGCAGGCTTCATCTGCATAGATGCCGTAAACGGCACCTGCAAGGAGCGCGTTGCTTCCCTTATCTTTTTTGATGATCTTGACCGTTGCTTCATCCGGCCAGTCTACCTCCAGGTTCAGCTCCAGTGTATCGGTATAATATCCAAATCCGATATCCTGGCTGTTCGCCAGCTTTAAGAGCATGGCATGGAAATTAAGCGGATAGTTGGATGTGATCGCATATTTTCCTTTCAGGCTTCCAATATTCTGGGTGGTTGCTTCCAGATGGAATTTTTCACCGCCCTTTACGCTCACATTTCCGGTCCCGGTTTTTCCTGTCGTCTCATTTACAAGGGAGACCCCGTTTTCCAGATGGATCGTGATCACAAAAGCTGCATTTGCCTTCCATGTAAATGTCGGGCTCTGGTTTCCATTTGCAGAAGCACTGAGCCCTGGTGTCAGTTCCATGGTCGTTGGATCCGGCATCTTTGCAAGGGCTGCCTTGATCTCTTTTAACATGTTTTTGGCAGTTGTCGAAAGGGAGCCGCCAAATCCGGATTCCCCGTCATATAAATAATCGACCAGATAATGCTGCATTGCACGGGTCTCGGAGGAACAGCCGTATTTTTCCATGATGGATTTGATATTATAGCCGTTGAATGTGCCGCCCCATCCGGGACCGCCATATCCGTAAAACATGGCCTTCCTTAAATAACGGTCATCGCCGCCTTCATCCAGTTCAACCATATTTTTATAAGTCGTTCCACTTGGCGGGGACTGTTTACTGTGCTGCATGCAGTATGCATAGACGGTATAAGTCTTTCCGCCTGCTTTGTAACGGATATACTTATAGGAATCATTTCCGCCCTGTCCCATAACAGAATCAAACGGATGCAGTTTTCCATCTGAATAATAGTAATAGGTATTAGCTTCAATGTCTGTTGAATCATCCCACAAGTCTCCATCGGAAGCTGCCACGGTACTAATACCGCCCTCAGCCTGGTCATATAGCACACTTAATGCAACATCATCTTCCGGCATCTCAAAGCTGAAGGAATTTGTTCCCTCATCGTAGCTTACTTCTGCATACAGAAGATCTTCGGTATTCTCTGTCTGGTTTGCTTCGACAAGACTTGTTCCCACTGCGATCAGGCTTCCCTGCGGGATATCACCGGAAAAGTTGACCATCTCCCCCGTCTGGTAACGTCCGTCCTCGTGGTCCAGTTCAATATTGAATTCATTTCCCTGTACGATGTCAACCTGATGGCTTCCATCCTCTGGTTCCTCATCGGAAAATCCTTCTGCTTCCTCTTCTTCTGGCTCCTCCGTTTCTTCCGGCTCTTCCAGAGTTTCCGGGGCATCTTCCGGGCTTATGGTCGGGAGGACGGGGTCTGCCTCCGGTTCGTCATCGCCGGTTTCCTGTTCCTGACCGCCATTGGATCCGTCTGTTTCTGCTTCCCTTGGTGTCACAGTAATGTTTCTGGCAACCAGATAGGCTTCCCCCGATGCGGGCGTAACAAGATATACGCATTTATAGGTCCCCGCATGGTTATAATCAAATACAGTCCCGTCTTCCATTGCAGCTTTTTTCAGTTCCACATGGTCTCCTTCAGAGAGTTTCAGTCCTGTAAAATCATTCTGGATATCAAAGGCCTCCCCTTCGGTAACCATAAGCGCAAGTTCCGGATCAGCAACGGTTTCCTCGATCAGTTCCTCCTCGCTTTTCTCCGTCTGCGTTTCTGTCTGCGTTTCTGTCTGTGTTTCTGTCTGTACCTCGATCTGCGTCTCGCTCTGTGCGGAAACGCCTCCCACCTCAGCGGCGGATACTGCAGAAGCTCCCGTCTGCAAGAGCGTAGTGCAGCACAGAGCAAAAGCCATCGCACCCGCCATCCATCTTTTCTTCCAGTTTTTTTCCAAGTGCACGTTCTCCTTTCATGATCGCTTTTTTCCCTGCAGTTTTCTTTTGGTCCGTCTCTTATCTGCATCGCTTTCTCCTTTCTTCCGGCTTTTTCAGCCAGATAAAAAGGAAACTGAAAAAAATTCCAGTTTCCCTTTTATCTGACCAAACATATTATGCCGTCTTCCTGTGTCCTTTTTCCTCTTTTCGAAGGATCCAGTCATCCACGCCTTTGTAGTGTTCCATCCAGGTACCGGATGCATCGGTATCCCAGGTGACTCTTTTGCAGGATACATTCAGTTCCTCACAGATCCCATATAGTTTTATACAGCCTTTTCGGATCATGTCCCGTTTTCTGCGCTTTTTGGGGCATTCTCCATGATACAGATAAATTCCATGTTCACATTGCCGGCACGCACTTTTTTCATCGTGCTTACAGGACAATTCCATCATTTTATCCATGTCGTAACATTCGTAAACTCTTTTTAACCCCTGCTCTTTCAGTTTTCGCAAGACAGTTTCCAGTCCTTTATGATTGGAAACTCCAGGGACTCCGATATAAGGATTTCCTGTACACATCCATGCGATCTCTGCCTTTAAGATCCCTTCCGTTACGTAAACCGTGCCATCCTTTATTTTCCCAAACATTCCTGCCGGGCTGCCGCTTGATGTGCCTCTTTCTAAGCCGCTGCTGGTAAACCAGAGGTACTTCCGTTCTTTTAAAGGAACATCCAGCCGGATCTGGAATCCTATGATCCGTTCCTTCCCATCCCGGACCGGGCAAAGATACCCGTTATTCTTCCTATAAAAAGCAGCTTCCCAGTCACCATCCCGGTTGATGAAAAATCCAGGAACCCCTTCCAGGCGAAATCCCTTTTTTAAGAGCTTTCTGGCAATGGTCACGGAATTCTCATCATCCGTACTTAAAAAACCTCGTTCTTCCATCTGTCTGACCTCATTTAATGTCAACCCACGCAGGAGGAGGTTCCTCCGGTGTGTTTCCTTAAGCTTAAGAAAAGTGAGCATTTCCTTATATACATGGTCCCGGTAATCCCATTCCTCTTCCGTAAGGGAAATGCGTTTCTTTTTAGAAACGATAGAAACGAACCCATTTCGTGTCGTGGACTGCTGTCTTTTATCCGTTCCAGAAAAAGAAAGTTCCTGCTTTATCTCCCGGTAGGCTTCTTTATACCGGTTTCTCCCATAAATGCCGGATAGTTCCGCATACAGTGTCAGCATATTTCCGGCTGCCCCGCAATGATAGCAATGGTAAACATTTTTCAGTTCTCCATTTTTGCGGATGCAAAAACTGCATTTTCCTCTTAAATCCCCACAAAAAGGACATTCCACCGGAAATTCGTCCTGGTAAGAATCACTCAGTCTTCGGATTGACAAAAGATCTGCTACTTCTGCGATCGTAAACGATTCTCTGGCATACATGCCTTCCTCCTCTTCATAAAAGATGGCCCCGTTCCCGGAGCCACCTCAAACTATTTCTCTGTTTTCAGGCTGCTTTTTGCATTTCCTTTTCATGATCCAAAAGAATCTTCGCAGCTTTCTGTATTTCCTGATTCTGGCCTTTGTAACGCTGTACCAGCCATTTGATCGTCTGGTAACCTCTGGCATCCTGCATCATTTTCCCAAGAGGGGTTCCGGCATAGACACCAAAATTGCAGATAACCTTTTCTGCCCATTTCACTTCGTCTTCTGCATCCTCTACGTTATCTATATCCTCTACCGTTTCCTCTGCCGTCTCTTCTGGTGTTTCTTCCTCTTCTTCTGCATCAAAAGAAATCTCATCATCCTCATCAAATGGAACTTCATCCGTTTCTTCAACTGCACGGAAACCGTCTGCATCCGTCGCGGCAGTGATTTCCTCATCTACGGAGATTTCCTCGGTCTGAACCGGATCTTCCGCTTTGGTTTCTTCATCGGAAAATTCTTCCAGTCCACTTTCACTTTCTTCCATTCCAAAAGTCATCTGTCCAGGAAGGTTTTCTTCTGTATCCGTCACTGCATATTCCACTTTTACAGTACCTTCTGATATGGCATTTCCATCACGCAGTTTTTTACGGTCCGTTTTCTTTTCCCTGACCGGTTCCGTTTGCTCCTGCTTTGCTGCGGTTTCTTTTCTTTCTGCCTTTTCCTGTTTCTTTTTCGGTTTTTCCGGTTTTACGGAAGCTTCCTGCTTCGGCATTTCTTCTTTTTCCGTCCCACGCATATCCGGATCGTCTATTCCAGATGCCTGCATGATGTTGAATTTATTTAAGAAATAATACTTCAGGCCATACGTCCATGCCGCACCTTTTGCTTTATCCGGTGCTTCATTGGTTCCAATGACATGCAAAAAGCTCCGTACCTTGTCTCCCGGACGGTCAGCATTGGTCCAGCACAGCTCCAGGTCAGCCTCATATCTCCAGAGTGTTCCCATTTCCTTTAAAAACACGGAATTGCCCTGTTCGTCCATCTGTGTCGGTCTTTCACTTAAGATGTCAAAATCGACCCCGTATTTATTAAGGGCCGGTGTCAGGCATTCATAGATATCATCCAGTTTTACAAAATCATAAGTAACGTCCTCACTGTACCTTTTGCGGATCAGCTTCGGCACCTTTTTTCTAATCCTGATCATCTTCTGGTTCAGATTCATGTAATTGTATTTACCCATATTATTCGTTTCCTCCTGATTTTTTCATTTTTTATACTAAGCAGAACGCGGAAGGCTTGCCTCCGGCCCTGTCCCAGTCTTTTTTAACATTTCTTCCATTTCTTCCCGGATACATCCGATACAGATCTTCTTTTTTGAGATCTCCGGAAGTTTTTCAAGCAGCCACTTCTGGGCGAAAAGCTCTGCTGCCCGCTGTGGGTTGCTTAAATATTCCAGAAACATCCAGTCAGAAAATTCCCACTTCATATCCGCAAAATGAAACTGCGGCTGATAGATCAGATCCTCCGGCCGCTTTCCTTTTTTAATAAAACGGTCTGCATTTAGCTGGATATAAACCCTGCTGATCTCCGGGATCATCTGTGCAGCTGTATACCCGCCTTTTAACAAAAGTTCATCCCATTGTTCCCGAATAAGTTTCTTTCCAATGCGGCTTATCTGTGTTTCCAGTTTCGGGATCAGATCCTCACGCACAGGAAAACCAAAATCATCCGGTATCCCGATCGGCTTCAGAAAAAGATCTTCTGCTTCATAAAGGGAATACTCCGGCATGTGGATCACGGCACACCAGTTCCGGTCTGTTTTTCTGTTTTCCTTTAAACAGTCAAAGAAAAAGAAACAGTTTCCATATCTTGCCTTTATAAACAGCTGTCCAGAAAATTCTTTTACTTCACAATCCGGCGATTTCAGCCATGCGATCAGTTTTTCTGCCTCCCTGCTCTCTTTTAACCAGTCCGGAAGTTTTCTATCCATCACATACCTCCGTAATTTAGATATATGGCAGGGAATACCTGGAATACACCATCTTTGCCTGTTTTAAAAATGCAGAGCCTTTTTCTGCTTTTGCAAACCATTCCACGAAAAACCGTGTCAGGTTCTGCTGCAGTGTCCGGTGGGTATCAAGGGCATAATCCACAAATTCCCCATATCCGTCCATACTTCCTGCAAGCAGGTAGCAGGTAAACATTTTTGCCATCTGCTCTTCATCTGAAGGATTGATCTCCATTTCCTCTGCACCTTCATACACCAGGCGCACCCTTTCTGGCTGTTCCTTTACATGCAGACACAGATCATCGGCCATCAGTTTCGATGCTTCGTTTCGAAGGTCGTAATATCTGACCTCTGAAAGACCTTTTAGCCAGGCAAACCCAAGATAAGTGTAATTGTCTTTTATTTCCTGCTGCTCTTTTGCCATGGACTCCATAAATTTTTTGTGTCCGGTGGGATGGCAGTTCAAGTATTCATCTACCAGCAGCCTTGCCACATCTTTTCCATTCGTAACCTTCATGTTTTCCTCCCATCAAAAAAAGACAGTCCATGCTGTCTCCATTCTTTTAAATCCTGTTAGTATTTTACAGTGCCAGGAATATCATATTCATGCCAGCGTTTTGACACACAGCCGGCAATTTTTTCTTCCAGAGCTAAAAGTCCTCTCTCATTCGTCTTTTCCTGCCTTGCAATGGTAATGGATTCACAGATCCCGCAGTAGATCTCGTATGCGCTGCATGGCTCATTCCCAGTAGTAGCCTTAAACTGCTCCACGGTTTCTGCAAGCAGTTTTTTTCCAAATCCCGCCTGCTTCATGATCCCTGCCATGGCATTTGCCGGATGCTCGATCCAGATATCATACAGCCGCATGACCCCTTTTAAGACTTCCCGGTAGTAATCAAAGATCGACTCTATGTTTTCCGTGAAATCTTCCATTCCTTTACAGTTTTTGTGCGTAACCTTCAGGGCATTGCCAAGGATCACATTTCTTGTCGGCTCCTGCAGGGAATAAAAAATATTCGCTCCGGACACACCAACGTCTGACGTAGTGATCCGTACAACTGCTTTTATGTCCTTATCGGTCTTTCTTCCATAATTCTGCATCAGTTCCTTATAAGCATCTGTAAGTTTCGTATCTTCCAGCTGCCAGGACGCCGTAACAGAATAATGATCTGCATAGCCGTTTAAAAACGTTGCCTTCTCATAGTCCCCATGGATATATGCCGAGGTAACCATGTACATATCCGGCATGGATATGATGGCATAATCTTTTTCATCACCAGACAGGACTGCCCTTATTTTTCCTTCACAGAAACGGATCAGTGCTCTTCCTCTTGCAACTTTCAGGCATTTATTCAAGATCTCTGCCAGTGTTTTCTTATCGACATCTGCCAGGGCTTTGCCATCAATCCTGGCCCGTCCTTTCAACGATTTGATTGCTGAATTTCCTATATAACAGATCCTCTCGGGCAGGATAAGAACCAGCCTGGAATGAGATAAGGTATCTTTTTCCAGTGCTTCCAGGGAAATGCCCGGAACCTCTGTACAGGTTTCCTCTCCTGCAGCTGCCACCTTTAATTTCTTACTGGTGATCCGGATCCATTCTGCCCGGCTGTCTATCTCTTCCAGATACTCGCACAGTTCCTTTTCTGTCCGGAACTCCTTATAAAAGTCATCTTTATAATACATAATGTCCGCCTTTCCACGCTAGCTGAAAATCCGGACTTCAACAGCCTGTATCTTTCCATCTTCGATGCAAAATACATAGCCGTCTTCTGCCATCTCCATAAGCATTCCAATTTCCAGTGCATTTGCGTTTTCCCATTTAATTGTCTCCATAATCGACCCTCCTGATTTTACAATGTGTTTTCTTTTTTTGATGTTCTTAAAGTATTTCTTTTTGCAGTTTCCTTAACTGACAGTTTCATTCGTGCTCCTCCTTTCTGCTTTTTATGCAATAAAAAAAGACACAAAAAGAATCTTCTTTCCTTCTTGCATCTTCCTTATATTTTGCATATCCATTTTTTTTCATTAAGGGCAAGACCGCCCCAAAGTGTTTCTTCCGGAATGTCCGGAACTAAAGAATAACCACAGTCTTTTATAGACTGTTAAATTATTTTTCATTTAAAGACTACCACAACATTTTGTAGTTGTCAATTAATTTTAACTATATATTGTGTTATTGTGTGAGTTATCTTTATTATTCTGCTACATGTTGTGACAGGCGGCATGATACCGCCTGCCCTTTTCATCCGTCTGCATAAATGCATGTATCTGAGGGGAATAGGTAATCTGTACATGCACTATGAAAACGTCTTACTCAGCGTTTGGATCCGCCGGTGAAATATTTTTTGCAAGGCTGCGCCCGTTGGCATCCGTCCCTGCTTCAAAAAGGACCGGCTGGCCACCGCTTAATTTCCGGTATCCATCCATCTGGATCTCCGAAAAGTGGGCGAAATAATCAATCCCGTCTTCACCGGTGATAAAACCGTATCCTTTCTGTGCGCTGAACCATTTCACGGTTCCCTGTAGTGTTTCTGACATATCCTTCTCTCCTTTGCTGTATTTCCCGCAATAGTCTTTTGCGGAAACAGGGCAGCATGGAATCGAACCATGCCTGGTGCTCCCCTCCCTGCTATAAAAGGGATCTCTTCCTCTTATATTTCTTCATTTCCCAAAAAAATCCCGTTATTGAGTGCTGCATCCACCCGGCGGATTCCTACCAGCTTCTTTTCATTTATGCCAAAATAAAACCGGTAACGTTTTCCCTCCAAAACTTTTACGTTTTTATCCAGCAAAAGTTCACTCTGCCGTCCGGCCGGATCACTTACCCGGATCTTCCGTAATCTTGCAAAGGGATTTTTCCCGTCTATCCCGGTTACCAGCCCTTCCACGATTTCATAGGTCTTTTTATCCGCGGTGCGGAAAATAAGATATGTTCTTATAAACCCGATAATCCCAAGCAGGAAAGACCAGAAAATAAAAGTTTTGTCTTTCATCCATGTTCCCATAAATGATCCGAAAAGCAGGATAAAAAGAGACAGGATACCATATCGCTGGATCCTGTCCTTAAAAAAATCCGGTATATTCTGATAACGTGTTCCAAAATCTTCCAAGCATCTATACAGCCTGTGCCAATACGGATGTTCCGTTTGCTTCAAGGCAGTCCTCCCTTCTTATGTTGTCGATCACAAGCTGTTTCTTATAGTAAAGCTGCGCTACACGGCTTATAAATTCCCGTTGTATCTGTTCCTGGAGGGAATCTGCTAAATTGGGTTCCCTGCTTTTTGCCTCTTCTTTTAAACATTTCAGGTGGCAGGAAACATCCCCTTCTCTTTGAAGATAGGAAAGTAGCTGGTATTCCTCTTCTGTAAGCAGCGGCTTTTTAAAAGCCCTCAGTGAAAACTTCAGTCCTTTTCCCATGGAAAGGGCTTCCATAAAATGCTTCATGCGTTCTGTCCGTGAAAAGGCCATGGGAGCCATGACTGACCGGCTGATAATGCTGTATACAGCTTCCTCTCTGGTACATCCTTCTGTCAGCACAACCAGGCCCCGCTTTACCAGACGGTTCAGGCAAAACTGAAAATCCTCTTTGTCCGCCCATTCCTGTGCCTGTTTTTCTCCAAGGCTAAATACAAGAAGACGATGCATCTGGGAATGGACCTTATCCTCTTCACAGAAAGACCAGGTGAGCGCAGCCCACAAAATAGTTTCCATTTCTGTAAGTACTTTTTCTTCCCCATCTACCCAAACACAAAACCTTCCATCTGCATCATCTTTTTTCATTCCGATTGCTGTATACCATCTCATGACATTTCCTCCTTGTCATTTTCACTCTTTCTAATCTCTGCTTCTGATCTGATTTCTTTCATAACTTGTTACCCATACATCATCATTTCCAGGAGTTTTGGAAGTACATATCCCAAAAGCATGCCTGCTGCCGTACAGATTCCGATATTCGGCCGCCGCAGTTTCCATACTTCCTGTGTTTTGGTCCCGATAATCCTTGTTCTTCCCGGTACGATCCACCTGAGTTTCCGATAAAACTCCATGAATCCCTGATTGTCAAAGCCAAAGGATCGTACACAGAAAACATCCCGTTCCTGTTCTTCTTCATCCAAAAGGAAAAAGCTTTTCTGTTCTTTCCCTTCTTTTCGGATCACGATATAAAATTCCGGAACTCCCCGTCTGGTTCCTTCTACGATCTTATCCATCTCATCGTAAAAGATCCTGCAGGACTCATATTTTCCGTTTTTTTCCGGCTGGCAGACTGCCAGGCTGTCCTCTTCAAGTGCCATATAACAGTTTTCTGCCTCCATGATCCTCCGGCTGATTTTTATGGCCTGACGAAGAAGCAGGATTATCGCAAGCGCCAGTGCAGTACACAAATATGCAAGATCCCAGCATCTTTTCTGGTATATGAAAAAGTATGCGCTGATTCCCTCTGCCACACTGCATATTGCTGTCATAATAAAATACTGTTCTTTAAGGTCCATCAGATGATATACATCATCTTCTGTCGCCTGTAGTCTCAAGGGCATCCATCCTTTCCGTCATGCCACGCTTATTTTATCCGGGGATTTCTTTTTTTCCTCTCGGCTTTTTATATAGTCTGTACATTCCCGGATGGTCTGTTCACACAGGTAATAAGAAAATTTCCCGATATGTGTGTCCTTTTCCCGGAGATTCAAACGGTTCTGAAGCCAGATATATGTGCTGTGTTTGGTCATATAACCATTTTTCCAGATTGCATCCAAAGCTCTGTGTGCTTCGATCCGCTTATTACGCAGATTGCTGTCAGCCATGGTTCCCATGGGACGCATACTCTTTTTGTGTGCCCCAATGTATGAATCACAGGAAGGATAGCCGCTGCATACATACAGGTATTTCTCCGGATCCAGGTTGTTATCTCCATAGACATAAGCTGCAGGCCTAAGTACCCCGGGTCTTTGCAATATGGACAGTACAAGGTTTCCCGCATCTGTTTTTTCTTCCTTTTTGCCATCTGACGTCACTCCTTTCCATCTTTATCTCCGATGTTAAAGAATTCTCTTCTTCTGCGTCAACAGAATTCTTTGAAAATCATAAAAACATTTTCAGGAAGCTCTTTTGATAAGCCTTGTGATAATACCTTCTGCCACTTCATAGTTGTCGTTGATGCGGGTCACCACAAATCCGATCTTATCTTTCTTTCCCGGAAGTGCGGACATATTGCAGGAATGTGCCACGGCATTGACTCCGATATCAAGGCGGATAAAATAGGTTCCCTTATAGACTTCCGTAATAATCCCTGTATATTTTCCCTGTTTATGGCATTTCCGGAGGTTATCTTTATTGATATTGGCTGTCGGACTCTTTGCATCCACTTCTATAATGATCTGGTCAACAGAGCTTGTTTCCACCTTATTGACCATGACCAGCACCAGATCACCTACCTGGAATTTTTCTCCGGCATCTACCATCCACTCCCAGGCCATGTCTCTGGCCCGGACAGATACTTCTACACCAAAGACTTCCAGGCGGACTGCTTTGGGAGCTACTGCGATCACCCTTGCTTCTACGATTCTGCCTTCATAGAGCATTGGTTTTTCTGTATCTTCTCCGATATAAAAAGTCTGTCTCTTTTTAAGCATTGCATCTTTTCTGGATGCTACAACGCTCCGGCTCTTGTTATCCAGATCTTTGATGATGAAATCAATGTCACAGCCGAGCATATTGTTTGCGATACGGACCTGACGGTTTAAGGTATCCGCATTTTCACGCCCGTCGCCCTGAAGGTTGATCATCATTTCATTCATTGGGATAATGATCCGGAAACCATTAAAGTATGTAACAGCGACCATCCACCCGCTCTCCAGTTTTTCAATGCCCCCGAGCTGGCCCGTCAGGATCTTTCTGGTACGATGTGCATTCAAAAGCTGATGCCATCTGGCTTCTTCCTGTTCCTCCATGCTTTCAACCTGTGCGTCTACATCAATTGTCAAAACACCATCGTAGACCGCACGCGGAACATCTTTTTCCCCATTTCCCGCCAAAACTGTTTTTTTGGTATCCTCCATATACTTCCTCCTGTTCTTATTTATTTTTGTCTTCTCTGCTCCATCCAGAAGACTCCTGTTCCTCCGGTACTCAGGAAAGACAAAAGAAGACACAAAAAAAGCAGCCCGTTTAAAGCTGCTTTCTTCATGCCTTCTTTTTACAGATACCATTCTATAATACATGGAATTCTATGTCAATATTACCTTAATTGCAATAGCGTCGCATATCGGTTTCTTTTATGAAATTTCGAAAATTATTATTGCAACAATAGCGGCAACTATCATATATGAGTAAGCAAAGTTCAACATTGCAGATATTCCCGATCCATTTTCAAAATATCGAAGCGGTAAGGGCTACCGCGTTTTGGCGTACCACTATCAAGGTCGTCGCGTTTCACGACACCCCTTTTGCATACAGAAAAACCGCCGGACAGGTTTCCCCATACGGCGGCAGAATGTTTATTTGCCGAACAAGTCGCTGTGTGTACCGGTGCGGGCCAGCGTCAGCACCAGAACATCATCTTCTATGCGGTAGACAAGTAGCCAGTCCGGGAGAATATGACATTCCCGATGACCTGCCCAATCGCCGGACAGGTCATGGTCGCGGTTCTTATCTGGCAGTGGTTCGCCCATTGCCAGCATTGCTACGACTTCCTCCAGCAGCTCGATCTTCAAGCCACGCTTGATGGCTCGTTTGTAGTCTTTTTTGAAACTGGTCGTGTACTTGACGGTATATTTGGTTTCTTTCATCTTTTCAGGTCAGCAAACAACTCGTCAAGGTCATTGAAGCCCTTTACAGACGGGTCTTTTGCAATCCTTTCCGCTTCCAGCATGGCAGCAACCGTTTCTTTGTTCGGCTGTTCCAGCCTTACTTCAAAGGGAATGCCGCCTTCACGAAGCGACTGGCGCACAAAGATGTTAAACGCCGTAGTCAGGTTCATGCCAAGTTCAGTAAACAGTGCGTCCGCCTGCGCTTTCAAATCTGCGTCCATGCGGATACTGATGTTTGTGGTATTTCTAGCCATACGATCAACCCCTTTCTGCTGGCAATTATAGTATACGCCATTTGCACGAAGAAAACAATACTTTGCACGAATATTTAACAATAAATTCATTCAATGAGGTTAGCTGCACTGTCAACTACCCAGTCGTAGTAACGGCTTACGCCTCCGACCTTTTATCCCCAATAGGCATTGCTGCCTAAAGTGGCGTTACATCATTGGATGGTTGACAGCACCCTTTTTAGCAGAGTTTACTCTGTTACAACTGTATTAGGTACTTGGCTATCAGTAAGATAGTTTATTCCCATACGATACAGATTCATAGCTCCAATACGGTCATCATTAGACGTATAACCGCAGTTTTTGCAAGTAAACAAGTGTATTTTCTTATTACCATTAGACTTTTCAGTATGTCCACAAGCAGGACAGCATTGACTGGTATAACGAGGATCCACCTTTATTACAGAAGATTGATTCTGCTTTGCTTTGTAAATCAGCTTCTGCTCAAGGTCATAAAAAGACCATGATACAGAAACATAGCGGTCTTTTGTTTTGACACGCTCTGCAGCATTGCGAATACCAGTCAAATCTTCTAATACAAAGAGAGTATGCTTTGGATTACCGGTGGCGAGTGCCTTCGATACCTGATGGTTAATATCCTGCATCCAACGGTTTTCTCGCTGACCGATAGCTTTTAGTCTTCGTCTTGAGGATGGCGTATGTCGCATTTGAAGTTCTTTACGAAGCTTGGAATAATTAGCCCGTTTCTGTTTAATAGCTTTACCACTAACAAATCCGGACTTATGTTTGCTGTCATAAGTTGCAACAACAAAGTTGATACCTCTGTCAATACCTACAACATTACAAATATCAGAAATATTACTTTCTTCAACCTCATAGGTAACTGGTATATGCAGATAATATTTACTATCATGGGTATAGCGGATATGTTCTTGATAGGCTTCATATTCGGTCATGGAAAATCCCTCTTGATTACCCACCAGCAAGGACAGGCGGGGCTGTCAACGGCGGGCGTAGCCCATTCACTTGCCGTTGACTGGTTCGGCTGGGTTTGCTATTTTTGAATGGTAATTGCAGATTTAATTCTTGCGACTATATCCAATGGTGCTTATTATGAGGGAAATTCCAAAAATCAAAATTGCCGCTATCCCTGTTATTAGCACATATGAATGAACAGAATTTACCATAGCAGCCATTCCCGGCCCATCTTCAAAATATTTTACAAAGTAAAACATTGGAATTACCACAATCAATCTCATAGTTTGCGCAGAACGAAAACCAAACCAATAAGTTAATGGCAAGCAAATTCCTGTCCATAATAATGGGATAATAATTGCTGCTGCAATCGAAAATAACCAGATAAGCATATCAAAGTTTTGAAAAATTATGCTGGATAAACTATTGAACGCAATGCTTCCCAAAATGCTGATTGCAACAGTATATATTACGGAAACATATTTACTTGCAACAACAGTAAAATTGCTTATCGGCATAGCTAATTGATATTTTTTCCAGCTTGCCTTTTCATCACTTGCCTGGTTATAGTCCTCATAACTCAATTCAGCGGAGCCATAAGTCCCTAAGATTGACTTTCTTCATTATGTACCTCCATTTCGATTCACGGGCGATTGACGAGTGAATCGAAAGGAGGCGGAGATCGGCATCGACATACTTCGGGAGCTTTCCCGAAAAATCGAC
>ENA-OPYX01000658-OPYX01000658.1-human-gut-metagenome-genome-assembly--contig:-NODE-658-length-20056-cov-4.102363_pt1 | contig 20056 bp, 19 predicted proteins | sample MGYA00242639_ERZ504486 | MGnify/ENA primary metagenome ERZ504486 (study PRJEB26092, sample SAMD00036296) | human gut metagenome | host: Homo sapiens | study: EMG produced TPA metagenomics assembly of... | reverse complement strand
TCAAAGAAATATAGAAATTCCTTATCAACTTTATGGTTTAAAAGTATTACGTTCTGCTTTTTCTTCTTTAAAAGGGATAGCTGAAAGATGAAAATTATGAATATTATTATTATGATGGTTTAAAGAAAATCTATATTTTTGATAAGAAAGAATATGGTTTAGTAGATAGTTTTCCAATAGTTGATAAATATTTCCAAGGAAATACATCTTTAGATGATATAAGAGAAGTTATGACTTATTATAAACAACCTCAACAATTTATAAATCAATTACATAAATTAAATTATTTAAGTGATAAAGTACATAAAAAAATTATGAAAAAAATTAAAGTAGGTGAAAGAATGAAAGTTGCATTCCATACATTAGGATGTAAAGTTAATTCCTATGAATCTCAAGCAATGTTAAATATGTTTGAAGAAGCAGGATATGAAGAAGTTGATTTTAAAGAAGTGGCAGATGTTTATGTTGTTAATACATGTACTGTCACAAATACAGGAGATAGTAAATCTCGTCAAATGATACGCAAAGCAATTCGTAAAAATCCTCAAGCAACCGTTTGTGTTGTTGGATGTTATAGTCAAGTAGCACCTCAAGATATTGAAGCAATTGAAGGTGTAAGTATCATTTTAGGGACACAATTTAGAAATGAAATTGTTGATTTAGTAGAAAAGTATCAACAAACACATGAAAGAATTGTGAAAGTTTCTGAAGTTAAACAATTAAGAAAATTTGAAGATTTAAATATTGATCGTTTTTTACATACAAGAGCTTATTTAAAGATTCAAGATGGATGTAATAATTTTTGTACATACTGTATTATTCCTTATGCTAGAGGAAGAGTGCGATCTAGAAAACCAGAAAGTGTTATTAAACAAGCAAAGGAATTAGTAGCTAAAGGATATGTAGAAATTGTTTTAACAGGGATTCATACAGCAGGATATGGTGAAGATTTAGAAAATTATAGTTTTTATGATTTATTAGTAGATTTAACAAAAATAGAAGGATTAAAGAGACTTCGTATTTCTTCTATTGAAACAAGTCAAATTACTGATGATATTATTGATTTAATTTCAAAATCTAAAATTATTGTGGATCATTTACATGTACCGCTTCAAGCTGGGTGCGATGAAACACTTAAACGTATGAATAGAAAATATAATTGTGAACAATATTATGAAAAATTATCAAAAATTAGAAGATTGATTCCTGATATTGTTTTTACAACAGATGTCATTGTTGGTTTTCCTGGAGAAAGCGAAGAAGAGTTTGAAAAAAACTTATGAATTTATTAAAAAAGTAGGATATACACAACTTCATGTTTTCCCTTATTCTATGCGTAAAGGAACACCTGCAGCTCGCATGTACAAGTTGATGAAAAAATTAAACATGAAAGAGTTAATCGTTTGATTGCACTTTCTCATGAATTAAATGAAAATTATGCAAAATCTCAAATTGGTAAAACTTTAAGAGTTCTTTTTGAAAAAGAAGATCATGGATATTATGTGGGACATGGAGATAATTATTTACTTATAAAAGTACAAAGTGATGAACAATTGATAGGACAATTGAAGAATGTTATAATTAATTCATATGATGAAATGTTAATTGGAAGAGTGGTATAATGAAACGATTAAATGAGTTGTTTGATATTGATAATGATATGAAAATATACTCAATTCATAGTGATTCAAGATATGTAAAACCCTATTCTATATTCTTTTGTATTGAAGGATTGAGTGTAGATGGACATCGATATGTAGATGATGCCATTTTTCAAGGAGCAAAAGTTATTGTTCATAGCAAGGATATAGAAAAACAACCAGGCATTATTTATATTAAGGTAGCAGATGCTTTAGATGAATTAAATAGAGTTTCTAATGTATTCTATGATTATCCAAGTAAGAAAATGCGTGTTGTTGGAGTGACTGGAACAAGTGGTAAAACAGTTGTTGCTTCAATGGTTAAAAGTGTAATGGATCATTATTGTAAAGCAGCTTACATGGGAACAATTTCTTTAGAGTATGATGGGGTAGAAGAACAGTGCCCTTATACGACACCAGAAACTTTATATGTACAAAAGAAATTGTTTGATATGGCAAGACGTGGTGTTAAGGTTGTTGCCATGGAAGCAAGTAGTCATGGTTTGGCACTTAAAAGAATTGATGCAGTCGATTTTAATATTGCTGTTTTAACAAATATTTCTGATGAACATTTAGATTTTCATGGAACTAGAAGACAATATATTGAAAGTAAGAAAAAATTATTTTCAATGTTATCTACAAATTCGATTGCTGTTTTAAATAAAGATGAAGAAGTTTTTGCTGAATTTAAAGCAGCTACGAAAGCAAGAATTATGACTTATGGTATTAAAAATGAAAGTGAAATTATGGCTAAAAATATAGAACTTTATATTGATCATAGTGAATTTGATCTTTCATTAAAAGGGAATCTATATCATATTGTTTGTCCAACAATTGCTGATTTTAATATTTATAATGTTCTAGCAACGGTAGGAGTACTTGTTGGTTTAGGATTTGATGATCGTATGATCATTGAAGCCATTAGTGATTTAAAACCAGTTAATGGAAGAATGGAGCTTATTCCTAATAAACATAAAATTACGATTATTGTCGATTATTGTTGTCATACAAAAGATTTTGAAAATGTTTTTAAATTTGCAGATCGTGTTTCTAGAGGAAATATTATTGCTGTTTTAGGAGCACCAAGTAAAAGACATATGGCAAGAAGAAAGAAAATAGGATCATTGGCCAATAGATATTTAGATCATGTGATTTTGACTGAATTAGATGATCGAGGAGAAAATATTGAGGAAATTTGTAAAGAAATCCAAAGTGAAATTACAGATATTCCAAGCATTATTATTCCTAATCGTGCAGTGGCTGTAGAACAAGCTATTGAACAGGCAAGTCCAGGAGATGTTGTTTTATTATTAGGAAAAGGTCATGAAAAATTTATTGCCTTAGAAGTTGGTCAAAGAGAGTATGAAGGAGATAAAGCGATAGCATTAAAAGCTATTAAAAGAGTATACGAAGGAGAAGAAGAAAATGAACTACAACAAAATGATTGATCATACTGTTTTAAAAGCAGATACACCTTTAGAAACAGTTAAAAGAATTTGTGATGAAGCAATGGAATATGGTTTTGCAAGTGTTTGTATTAATCCATGCCATGTTGCTTATTGTGCAGACTATCTAAAAGATAGTGATGTCAACGTATGTACAGTTATTGGTTTTCCATTAGGAGCTAATACAAGTGCAGTGAAAGCATTTGAAACAAAAGATGCGATTGCTAATGGGGCTGATGAAATTGATATGGTAATGAATATCGGAGCTTTAAAAGATAAAAATTATGATTTAGTAAGAGATGATGTTAAAGCGGTAGTTGAAGCTGCTAATGGAACATTAGTAAAAGTTATTTTAGAAACTTGTTTACTTACAGAAGATGAAATTAAAAAAGCATGTGAATTATGCGTAGAAGCAAAAGCTGATTATGTAAAAACAAGTACTGGTTTTTCAACAAGAGGGGCTACAATTGAAGATGTTAGAATCATGAAAGAAGCTGTTCATGGAAAAGCAAAAGTAAAAGCTGCAGGTGGTGTTAGAACACCTGAAGATATGGTGAAAATCGTTGCTGCTGGAGCTGATCGTATTGGAACAAGTGCAGGATGTTCTTTAGTTAAAAAATAAGTTGGATGTAATTTTAATTTTTTAATGTTATTTACAAAATATAGGTATAAAATGAAAAATATGTAAATGGTATTCGAAATGAATATCATTTACTTTTTTATTCCAAAAATAATATATAACTAAAGAAGAAATGAGGGATTATATGGGAAATACACCAAAGAAAATAAAAGTAAGAGGTGCAAAAGTACATAACTTAAAAAATATCAATGTTGATATACCATTAAATCAAATAGTTGCTATTACAGGTGTTTCAGGGTCAGGAAAATCATCACTAGCCATGGGTGTTCTTTATAGTGAGGGTTCAAGAAGATACTTAGAATCTTTATCAACTTATACAAGAAGGCGTATGACGAGTGCTACGAAGGCACAAGTAGATGAAGTTCTTTATGTTCCTGCGGCTTTAGCACTTCACCAACGACCAGCTGTTCCAGGTATTCGTAGTACGTTTGGAACAGGGACAGAACTTTTAAATAGTTTAAGACTCATGTATTCACGTCTTGCTAAGCATTGTTGTAAAAATGGTCATTATATTGAACCAACTTTAAATGTGGCGGCTGAAAAAGAAATCATCTGTCCAATTTGTAAAGAAAAAATACATGCACCAAGTGCTGAAGAGTTAGCTTTTAATAGTCAAGGAGCTTGTCTTAAATGTGGTGGAACAGGAATTGTTAGAACTGTTGATATTGATTCGCTTGTTCCTGATAAAACACTTACCATAGATGAAGGAGCAGTCGTTCCATGGAACTCATTAATGTGGACTTTGATGACAGATGTTTGTCGTGCTATGGGAGTAAGAACAGATGTGCCTTTTAATCAATTAACTGATGAAGAAAAAAATATTGTTTATTATGGACCGGCGGAAAAGAAACATATTTTTTATAAGGCTAAAAATACAGATCATGCAGGAGAAATGGATTTTACTTATTTTAATGCAACTTATACAGTAGAAAATGCTTTATCAAAAGTTAAAGATGATAAAGGAATGAAAAGAGTTGAAAAGTTTTTAAAAGAAGAAATTTGTCCAGAATGTCAGGGAACACGTTTATCAAAAGAAGCAAGAAAACCTTTGATTAGAGGAATTGGTTTAGATAAAGCTTGTCAAATGCCATTAAATGATTTAGTAGAATGGGTAAGAGGTATTCCAGATTCAATGCCTGATGAAATGAAGCCAATGGCTCGTGAAATCTGTGATTCGTTTTTAGATGTTTCTAAAAGGCTGTTAGATTTAGGATTGGGCTATCTTTCTTTAGATAGAGCTGCTTCTACACTTTCAACAGGAGAAAGACAACGTATGCAACTTGCTAGAGCAGTAAGAAATCGTACAACAGGTATTCTCTATGTTTTAGATGAACCTTCTATTGGATTACATCCTTCTAATATTTATGGACTTATAGGAGTCATGAATGATTTAATTCATGATGGAAATTCTATTTTATTAGTAGATCATGATACTGAAATTATTAAAGAAGCGAATTGGCTCATTGAAATGGGACCAGAAGCAGGAAAAAATGGAGGTTATGTTTTTACGGAAGGAACAATAGAACAAATTAAAAATGATAAAAAGTCAATGATTGGGCCATTCCTTACAAATCATTATGATGAAAAAATGCGTCCAATATCTCCAATTGAACAACTATTTGAATTTGGAAAAATTCATCTTTCAACAAATCAAATACATACAGTCCATCCTTTAGAAGTAGATATTCCTAAAGGAAAATTAACGGTTGTTACAGGAGTGTCAGGTTCTGGAAAAACAACGATGATTCTAGAAAGCTTGTTACCAGCGATTCAAACTAAAATCAATGACTCATCATTACCTGATCATATTAAAGATGTTCAAATGGAAGGAATAGAACATATTAAACTGATTGATGCTTCACCTATTGGTATTAATATTCGTTCGACTGTTGCTACTTATATTAATGTTCATGATGAACTTAGAAAAAGATTTGCCAAAACAGAAAGCGCTAAGTCTAAGGGGTATAAAGCAGGAGATTTTTCTTATAATACAGGAAAGCTTAGATGTCCAACTTGTGATGGAACAGGGACATTAAGTTTGGATGTACAATTCTTGCCAGATGTTCATGTGACTTGTCCTGATTGTCATGGTTCTAGATATAATAAAGAAAGTTATTTTATTAAATATAAAACGTCAAAAGAGAAAGAGTATTCTTTACCTGAATTGATGGAAATGGATGTGAGTTTTGCTAAAGAAGCTTGTCAAGATTTAAAAGGTGTTTATCGAAAACTGGAAGTATTAGAAAACTTAGGTTTAGGATATTTGACATTGGGTGAGGAAACACCAAGTTTATCTGGTGGAGAGGCACAACGTTTAAAACTTGCAAGTGAAATGAGTAAGTCTCAAAATGATTCAATTTTTATCTTTGATGAACCTACGATTGGATTACATCCTTTAGATGTTCAAATATTAGTTAAAGTTTTTCAATCACTTGTAGATCAAGGTGCGACAGTCGTCGTCATTGAACATGATCGTGATGTGATGAAAAATGCGGATTATATAATTGATATGGGGCCAGGTGGTGGTCGAGATGGTGGAATGATTGTAGCTACTGGTAGTGTTGAAGAAATAAAAAATAATATAAAGAGTATTACAGGTAAATATTTATAAAAAAATAGAAGTTCAATGTGAACTTCTATTTTTGTCTTGCTGAAACAATAAAGTGTAATGCAAAATAAGCCACTTCATCTTCAGTAAATCTTTTATGATAAATAGATTCAATAGCGTCATTTAAGATTTCTGCCATTGCAAATTCTTTAGGATGTCTTTCTTTAATCTTTGCAGTTAAAGGATTTTCGATTTGACTATCATCTAATAATCGATCAAGTGCAGGTGTTAAATGTAATCCTAAAGAAACAAGTAATTTTTCATTATTTCTTAAATCTATACCTTTTTGTTTAAATAAAGAATCTAAAGTGTTTTGTAGAACATCAATAATTTCATCATCTAATAAATTAACACCAGCATTAAATTCAACATCTAATACGTTATTTTTAGATAGGTACATTGAAATAAGTGCTAATTCTGATTCTGGAAATTCAATATCAAATTTTTTACTAAGAATATTACAAATTTCAACTGCTGAATCATAGTTAGTGTTTGCTTTATATGATGTGATTTGTCCTTGACTTAAAGGAATGTAATTGTTTGTTTTGATTCTAAGCATTGCAATTGCAAGATGTACAACGAGATTTTGCGTAAATTGTGGAGATAATGTTAAATGATTTTTCTCAATTACTTCATTTACTGCTTCGCGACATACTTGTTTTGATAATTCTAAATCTTTATCAGCAGCGCTTGATAAAGCTTGGTTTGTTAATGTCATAAAAAAGCCTCCTAAAATGTCTACGTAAACTATATACTAAATCAATTAGAAAAGCTAGGAAAAAATAAATATTCTTTATAAGAGCATATGATTGGATTTTAGGAATGATTCCTGTTATACTAAACTTGTAAAATAATTATGTAAGCGCTCATCATTTTCTTTAAGTTTTTGTTGTCTATGCAAAATGTAAGTGCTATAATTATGAAGGAATTTTGATTTAGGAGGAAATAAACAAAATGGCTGTAACAGATAAATTCAATGAAGAATGGAATGGATTTAAAGGAAGACTTTGGAAAGAAGAAGTAAACACTCGTCAATTCATTCAAGATAACTATAAACCTTATGATGGAGATGAATCATTTTTAGCTGATCCTACAGAAGCTACTAACAAACTTTGGGGAAAACTTCAAAAGTTACAAAAAGAAGAAAGAGCTAAAGGTGGAGTATTAGAATGTGAAACTAAAGTAGTAAGTGGACTTACTGCTTATGGTCCTGGATATATCGATGAAGAAATGAAAGATTTAGAAAAAGTTGTTGGTTTACAAACTGACAAACCTTTAAAAAGAGCTTTCATGCCTTATGGTGGTATCAAAATGGCAGAACAAGCTGCTGCAACTTATGGATATGAACCAGATGAAAAATTACATGAAATTTTCACAAAATATCATAAAACACATAACCAAGCAGTATTCGATGTTTATACACCAGAAATTAAAAAAGCTCGTCATAATAAAGTAATTACAGGTTTACCTGATACATACGGACGTGGACGTATTGTTGGTGACTATCGTCGTGTTGCTTTATATGGTATTGATTTCTTAATTGAACAAAAAGTAAATGATTTCAATCATTGTGGTAGTGGATCAATGACTGAAGACATTATTCGTAAAAGAGAAGAAATTGCTGAACAAGTAAAAGCATTAAAAGGTATGAAAGAAATGGCTGCTATCTACGGATATGACATTTCTAAACCAGCTAAAAATGCTCATGAAGCATTCCAATGGTTATACTTTGGATATTTAGCTGCAATCAAAACTCAAAATGGTGCTGCAATGTCAGTTGGACGTATTTCTACTTTCTTAGATATCTATGTAGAAAGAGATTTAGCTAACGGAACATTAACAGAAGAAGAAGCACAAGAATTAGTAGACCATTTCGTTATGAAATGTAGAATGGTTAAATTTGCTCGTATTCCTTCTTACAACCAATTATTCTCTGGTGACCCAGTATGGGCTACACTTGAAGTTGCAGGTTTAGGAACTGATGGACGTTCAATGGTTACTAAAAACTGTTTCCGTTTCTTACACACATTAGAAAATATGGGTCCTTCACCAGAACCAAACTTAACTGTATTATATACAAAAGCATTACCAGAAAACTTCAAACGTTTTGCTGCTAAAATCTCAGTAGATACTAAGCTCAATCCAATATGAAAATGATGATGTAATGCGTCCTGTATGGGGAGATGATTACTCAATTTGTTGTTGTGTATCAGCTACTCAAACTGGTAAAGAAATGCAATTCTTTGGTGCACGTGCTAACTTAGCAAAATGTTTAACATATGCTATCAATGGTGGTATTGATGAAAAAACTAAAGATCAAGTGGCTCCAAAATATCGTCCAATTACTTCTGAATACTTAGACTATGATGAAGTTATGGAACGTTATGACCAAATGATGGAATGGTTAGCAGATCTTTATGTTAATACATTAAACTTAATTCAATATATGCATGATAAATATTATTATGAAGCTGCACAAATGTCATTAATTGATACTGATCTAAAACGTACTTTCGCAACTGGTATCGCTGGATTCTCACATGTAGTAGATTCATTAAGCGCAATCAAATATGCTAAAGTTAAAACTATTAGAGATGAAGATGGTGTTGTTGTAGATTACGAAGTTGAAGGAGATTTCCCAAGATATGGTAACGATGATGATCGTGCTGATGATATCGCTGTATGGTTATTAGGTGAATTCTTAGCTAAAATCAAAAAACATCATACTTACAGAGATTCAGAACCAACAACTTCTATCTTAACAATTACTTCAAACGTTGTTTATGGTAAAGCTACAGGTTCATTACCTGATGGACGTAAAGCAGGTGAACCATTATCACCAGGTGCTAACCCTGCTTATGGTGCAGAACAAAATGGTTTATTAGCTTCATTAAACTCAGTTGCTAAATTACCATATGAATGGGCATTAGATGGTATTTCTAATACTCAAACAATCAACCCAGATGCTTTAGGACATGATGAAGGTGAAAGAGTTAATAACTTAGTACAAGTTATGGATGGATATTTTGAACAAGGTGCTCATCACTTAAATGTTAACGTATTTGGAACTGAAAAATTAATTGATGCTATGGAACATCCAGAAAAAGAAGAATATGCAAACTTCACAATCCGTGTATCTGGATATGCTGTTAAATTCATTGACTTAACTCGTGAACAACAATTAGACGTTATCGCAAGAACTTGTCATGAACATATGTAATCAATAACTTAATCAAATAATGAAAACAACCTCTTATGAGGTTGTTTGTTACGGAGGAAAATGGAAACAATTGGTAGAATTCATTCAATAGAAAGCTTTGGATCAGTCGATGGTCCAGGAGTACGTTATATTTATTTCTTACATGGATGTCCTTTAAGATGTCAATTTTGTCATAATCCTGATACATGGGGTTCAAAGAAATACGAAGAATATACTCCTGAAAAAGCGCTTCAACAAGCAATGAAATACAAAACATATTGGGGTAAAAATGGGGGCATTACGATTAGTGGTGGAGAGCCTTTAGCTCAAATCGATTTTGTTTTAGAGTTATTTAAACTTGCTAAAAAAGAAGGAATTAATACGTGTATTGATACCAGTGGAGGATGTTTCACGAGAGAAGAACCTTTCTTTTCTAAGTTTAATGAACTTATGGAGTATACAGATTTATTACTTGTAGATATTAAAGAAATTAATAATGAAAGACATCAGCTTTTAACAGGAAGAAGTAATGAAAATATTCTTGATATGGCAAGATATTTATCTGAAATTGATAAACCAATTTGGATTAGACATGTTCTTGTTCCTGAAAGAAGTGACTATGATGAAGATTTAATTGAATTAGATCATTTTATTTCTACACTTTCAAATGTTTATCGTGTTGAAATTCTTCCTTATCATACTTTAGGTGTATTTAAATGGGAGGAATTGAATATTCCATATCAATTAGAAGGAATTAAACCTCCAGTTAAAGAACGTGTAGAAAATGCAAAAAGATTATTACATGTAGATCGTTATACACGTTATTTAGATAATTAATGAAAAAAGAGTTCATGAATTTAGATTTATCATCTAAATCATGTAACTCTTTTTCAATTTATAATTGCATATTTACTTTATAATCAGAGTTGTTTAAAATAAGAGTAAAGGAAAAAAGGAGATTATAATAATGAAATTAGGAGCAATTGAAGCAGGTGGAACTAAATTTGTAGTTTGTATTGGAAATGAAAAAGGAGAAGTTTTAGAAAGAGAATCATTTCCTACAGAAGCACCTGAAAAAACAATGGAAAATGTTTTTAAATTCTTTGATGGAAAAGAAATTGAAGCATTAGGTGTAGGAAGCTTTGGACCGATTGATCCAGATCTTACAAGTCCAACTTATGGTTATATTACAACAACACCTAAACCAGGATGGAACAATTATAATATTATGGGTGCTTTAAAAGAAAGATATGATATTCCTATGGCTTTTGATACAGATGTCAATGGGGCTGCTTTAGGCGAAGCAACATTTGGTGTGGCAAAAGGATTAGACAGTGCCCTTTATCTTACAATTGGAACAGGAATTGGTGGAGGAGCCGTTGTTGGTGGTAAACTTGTACACGGGTTACTTCATCCAGAAATGGGACATATGAAAATGATTGTAAGAGAAGATGACACATATTCAGGTAAATGTCCATATCATGGAACATGTTTTGAAGGTTTAGCTGCTGGTCCTGCTATTGAAGCAAGATGGGGAGTAAAAGGAAGTGAACTTCCAGAAGATCATCCAGCATGGGATTTAGAAGCTTATTATATTGGACAAGCGATGGCAAATTATATTTTAACTCTTTCACCTAAGAAAATTATTCTTGGTGGTGGTGTTATGCATCAAAAACAACTTTTCCCAATGATTCATAAATATACTCAAGAATTCTTAAATGGTTATATTCAAAAAGAAGAAGTGACTACTGATAAAATTAAAGATTATATCGTTTATCCAGGATTAGGGGATAATGCAGGGGTTGTTGGAGCTTTAGCTCTTGCCATGAGTGTAGTAAAATAATGAAGTAGAGAAATCTACTTCTTTTTTTAATAAAAAATGGAAGCGGATACATAATTTTGTTGACGGTGTGTGAAAATGGGATATGGTTGAAGGAAAAGATAAAAAAGGAGAAAGGAAATATGAAAAAATACTTTCATTTTTTTATATTGTTTAATGGTTTTAACATTAACATGATGTGGTGGATCAAGTGGAGATGACATTTCGACTTATACGTATTCAAGTGAATTGGATATCAAAAACTTAGATTCATCAGATGCTGATGATCAATGTCCATTGCGTGCTATCCATGCTGTTATTGATGGGTTGATGAAAACAGATAAAAAAGGAAATATTACGTATGGTATTGCGAAAAGTGAAGAAGTTTCAGAAGATGGATTAGTTCATACTTATAAACTTAGAAAAGATGTAAGATGGGATAATGGTGATCTTGTAACAGCTCATGATTTTGTTTATGCATGGCAAAGAATCTTTAAGAAAAAAGGCAGTTATTATTATATGTTTGCAGATGGTATAGCAAGCATTCAAGGTGCACAAGAATTATCAGATAAAATAGATGCTGGTGAAGAACTTACAGATGATGATTTAAATTCTATGGGTGTAAAAGCATTGGATGGTTATACATTAGAAGTAAAAACAACAGTACGCGTTTCGTTTTTAGATGAATTGCTTGCTTTTCCACCATTCTATCCAATTAATGAAAAAATTTGCTGAAAAACAAGGAAGTAAATATGGTAAAAGTGCTAAAACAATTTTAGGTAATGGAGCTTTTAAGATGATTAATTTGGAACCTGGATCAGTAGCTGAATTTAAAAAAAATGAAAACTATTATGATCAAAAACATGTAAAACTTCAAAGACTTGTGATGAAACTTGTCCAAGAACCTAAAGTAGCTGCACAAGCTTTTGAAGCAGGTGAAACAGATTATGCGCCAATTAATTCTGATTTAGTTGATAAATATAAAGAATATGACTCTTTTAAACAAGTTTATGATGGCTTTTTATTTTATATCTCAATAAATTTTAAAAATGAAGATCTTGCAAATTTAAATGTAAGAAAAGCCATTTCATCTGCTATTAATAGAAAAGATTTATGTGAAAATGTTTTAAAAGATGGTTCACAAGTTGTTAAAGGATTTATTCCTTCAGGCTTAGCTACAAGCCCATGTGGTGTAGATTTTAGAAAAGATTCTGGTGATTTTACCTCTTATGATAAAGCACAAGCTCAAGATTTATTAGATGAAGGGTTAAAAGAATTGGGGAAATCTGAAATTACTTTAAGAATTACTTATGGAACAGATGAATCACCAATGGATGTATTTTCGACATATTTACAAAATGCTTTAAGTAAATTAAATGGCATTAAAATAGAAATGGTTGCAACAACAAAACAAGATCGTATTTACAACAAACAAAAAAATGGTGATTTTGATTTAGTTGTGACGCGTTGGGGACCTGACTGTGGAGATCCAACAACATATCTAACAATTGCTTTATCAACGAATAGTAATAACTATGGCAAGTGGAAAAATAGTGAGTATGATCAACTTGTAAATCAAGTCGGTGTTGAATCAGATGTTGAAAAGCGCTGGCAAGAAATGAAGGATGCAGAAAAGATATTATTAGATGATTATGCGTATATTCCTGTTTTTGAAAAAGGAGCGGCAACATTACAAAATCCAAAAGTAAAAAATCTAGTTATTAAACCATGTAGAACAATTTCTTTTGAATATGTAGAAAAAACTGAATAAAAAGAGAAAAGGCATAATGAGAAAATATTATGTCTTTTTTGATAAAAAGCTATCATATTAATAAATTTATATATTGTATTGTATACAAATATGCAAAATAGTATTGACTTTTAAAGACTAATCCGCTATTATGAAGTTAATAAATCGATAGATTGTATACAATATGTCGATTTATTGCACAAAAGATAATTTAAGAAGGGAAGAGAGAATATGAAAAAACTATTATCAATGGTGCTTTGTGCTATGATGGCTCTAACTCTTGCTGGTTGTGGGGGATCAGGAGGAGATTCATCTACTTACACTTTCTCAAGTGAATTAGATATCAAAAACTTAGATTCATCAGATGCCGATGACGGATGCTCATTTACAGCAATGCATGCTGTTATTGATGGGCTTATGAAAACAGATAAGAAAGGTAATGTCGTAAATGGTGTTGCTTCATCTTCTGAAGTTTCAGATGACGGGTTAACTCATACTTACAAAATCAGAAAAGATGCAAAATGGGCTAACGGTGATCCTGTTACTGCAAATGATTTCGTTTATGCTTGGCATAGAATCTTCCAAAAGAAAGGTCAATATTACTACATGTTCTGTGATGGTATTGCAAGTATTGTAGGGGCACAAGAAATGTCAGATAAAATTGACAATGAAGAAGATATTACAGATGCAGATTTAGATGCAATGGGTGTTAAAGCTATCGATGATAAAACATTAGAAGTTACTACAACTACTCGTGTTTCATTCTTTGATGAATTAATGTCATTCCCATGTTTCTATCCAATTAATGAAAAGTTCTGTGAAAAACAAGGTGATAAATATGGTAAGAGTGCTAAAACTATTTTAGGAAATGGTGCTTTCACTATGACAAACTGGGAACCAGGTTCAGTAGCTGAATTTGAAAAAAATGATAAGTATTATGATGCTAAAACAGTTAAAATTGACAAATTAGTAATGAAATTAGTTCAAGATCCAAAAGTTGCTGCTCAAGCATTCGAAGCTGGTGAAACTGATTTTGCTCCAATCAACTCAGACTTAGTTGATAAATACAAAAAAGATGATTCATTCAAACAAATTAATGAAGGTTACTTATTCTATATTTCAGTAAACTTCCAAAATAGTGATTTAGCTAACTTAAATGTAAGAAAAGCAATCTCACTAGCTATCAACAGAAAAGACTTATGTGAAAATGTTTTAAAAGACGGTTCACAAGCTGCTAAAGGTTTCGTACCTTCAGGATTATCAATTTCTCCAGAAGGAAAAGATTTCCGTGATGAAGCTGCAACATATACTTCATATGACAAAAAAGCTGCACAAGCTGCTTTAGATGAAGGATTAAAAGAATTAGGAAAATCTGAAATTACTTTAAGATTAACTTATGGTACAGATGAATCTCCAATGGATGTATTTGCAACTTATTTACAAAATGCTTTCTCTAGCTTAAAAGGATTAAAAATTGAAATGGTTGCTACTACTAAACAAGATCGTATCTACAATAAACAAAAGAATGGAGATTTCGATTTATCAGTAACTCGTTGGGGACCTGACTATGGTGATCCTACAACTTACTTAACATTAGCTTTAACTGACAACAATAACAACTATGGTCATTGGTCAAATGCTGAATATGATTCAATCATGGGAAAAGTTAACAGTGAAACTGATGCTAATGCTCGTTGGCAATTAATGATCGATGCAGAAAAAATCTTATGTGAAGATTTAGGATATATTCCAGTATTCGAAAAAGGAACTGCTACTTTACAAAATACAAAAGTTAAAAACTTAGGTATTAAACCAGTTGGTGTTCCATATACATTCGAATATGTATCAAAATAGTTCAATCTAAAAAAGAACATAGAGAAGACAACACAATATAGTATTCTGTATTGTGTTTCTTTTTTAAATAAATATAGGAGGAAAAAAGATGAGTAATTCAACCTTAAAATATATCGGAAAACGTTTAGTTATTTCGTTAATTACTTTATTCGTTATTTTAATGGTATTATTTTTAATGGTTAAATTTTTACCAGGTTCTCCAATTAACAATGAAAAACTAAGTGCTTCAGCCAGAGCTGCTATTGAAGCACAATATGGATTGGATCAACCAATTCCGGTTCAATTCGTACGTTATATTCAAAATATGTTAACAGGGGATTTCGGTGTTTCATTTAACTTATATAAAGATATGCAAGTATCTTCACTTGTAGGAAGTGCTGCAAAATTATCTATGATTTACGGTTTATGTGCAGTAATTATTGGAACAGTTATTGGTATGTTCTTAGGAGTATTTGCTGCATTACATAAAAATACAATTTGGGATACAATTGCTACTGTTATTTCTGTAATTGGGGTTTCCATCCCATCATTCGTATTTGCAATGTTAATTTTATTATTATTTGCTTCAAAATTAAGATTGTTACCAACTTCATATAGTTCATCGAATGCAATTAAATCATCAATTATGCCAATTTTAGCTTTATCTGTCGGTGTTATTGCAAACGTTGCACGTTTTACACGTACTGAAATGGTTTCAGTTTTAACAAGTGAATATATGACTCTTGCAAAAGCAAAAGGATTAGATCGTAAAACTTTAATTTTCAAACATGCTTTACGTAATGCTTTAATTCCAGTTATTACAATTTTAGGACCTATCTTAGTTAACTTAATGACAGGTACTATGGTTGTTGAAAAGATTTGTTCTGTTCCTGGATTAGGTAAATTATTAATTAATAGTATTTTATCAAATGATTACAACATCATTTTAGCTTGTTCATTCTTATATGCTGCAATGTACATTTTCATGATGTTAATTATTGATATTTCTTATGGAATTATTGATCCAAGAATTAGATTAGGAAAGGATGATTAATAATGGATTTAGAAAAGATTGAATTTTTACCAGACGATTTTGAATTCGTTGGAGATAAACAAGACATTACTAAAGACGTTGTTGCTCCATCACTTCCTGCTTGGAAAGATTCTTTAAATCGTTTTAAAAAGAATAAAGGTGCCGTTATCGGTTTAATTTGTATTTTAGTTATCGCAGTATTTGCAATTTTTGCACCAATGTTTTCATCATATAAATTTGATGCAATCAATACAAAAATTGCAAGTATTTCGCCATGTGCTGAACATTTCTTTGGTACAGACACTTATGGGCGTGATTTATTTGTACGTGTTTGGACAGGTACAAGATATTCATTATTTATTGCTGTAGTCGCAATCTTCATTGACGTGATTGTAGGTATGACATATGGACTTATCTCTGGTTATTTCGGAGGTAAAGTTGATTCAGTAATGCAAAGAATTCAAGAAATCATAAACTCTATCCCAACTTTAGTAATATTAACATTGTTATTAATGGTGATGAAAGCATCATTATTCACAATTATCATGGCTTTATCATTTACTGAATGGATTGGTATGTCACGTATTACAAGAGCTCAAGTTTTAAGAGTAAAAGAAGAAGAATTCGTTTTAGCTTCACGTACTTTAGGAGCTAGTAACTTATTTATTATCTTTAAAGAAATTTTACCAAATATTTATAGTCAAATGATTATTATGATTATGATGTCTATTCCAAATGCTATCTTCTATGAAGCATACTTGTCTTTCGTTGGTTTAGGTTTACCAATTCCAATGGCTTCATTAGGTACATTAATTAATGATGGATTTAACTCAATTACTATTTACCCTTACATGATGGTAATTCCAGTTATTATTTTCTCTATCTTAATGTTAAGTTTCAACTTATTTGGTGATGGACTTCGTGATGCACTTGATCCAACTATGAAGGAGATGTAATTATGGCAGAAAGAGAAAAAATTATTAGAAGTCAGAGATTTAAATATCTCTTTTAAAACTGATAGTGGAACTGTTAATGCAATTCGTGGTGTTAACTTAGATTTATATAGAGGTGAAACAATTGCTATCGTTGGTGAATCTGGATCAGGTAAATCAGTTACTACTAAAGCAATTATGGGTATCATGGCTGGAAATGGTTCAATTGATGGTGGTTCTATTAACTACACTTGGACAGATGAAAATACAGGTGAAAGAATCACAAAAGACATTTGTCAATTAAGTGAAAAAGAAATGCAAAGCGAAATCCGTGGTCGTAAGATTGCAATGGTTTTCCAAGATCCAATGACATCATTAAACCCTACAATGACAATTGGAAATCAAATCATGGAACCAATGATTCATCATTACAATACACCAAAAGAAGAAGCTTATAAAAAAGCAGTTGAATTATTACAATTAGTAGGTATTACTAATGCTGAAAAACGTATGAAAAACTATCCTCACCAATTATCTGGTGGGATGAGACAAAGAATTGTTATCGCAATTGCTTTATCTTGTGATCCTTATGTTTTAATTTGTGATGAACCTACAACTGCATTGGATGTTACTATCCAAGCTAAAATTCTTGAATTAATTCAAGATATTCAAAAGAAAAAAGGATTTATCAGTTATTTATATCACACATGACTTAGGTGTTGTCGCTAAAGTAGCTGATTATGTAAATGTTATGTACGCTGGTAAAATCGTAGAAACTGGAACAATTGATGAAATTTTCTATGATCCACGTCATCCATATACTTGGGGATTATTATCATCTATGCCAGATTTGGATACTGATGATGATGAATTATACACGATCCCTGGTACACCACCAAACTTAGCACATGAAGTAAAAGGTGATGCTTTTGCTCCACGTAATAAGTATGCTTTAAATATTGACTTAAGAATTGAACCTCCAATGTTTAAAGTACCTGGTAGTACAACTCATAAAGTTGCTTCATGGTTAATGCATGAAAAATGCTCCAAAAGTTGAAATGCCAGTTGAATTAAAAAATCAGATTAGAAAAAATGAAAAAGGAGGGTGTTGAATAATGGAAAAGAAAGAACCTATCCTTGTCGTTAAAGATTTAAAACAACATTTTAAAATTAATCGAAACTTTACTGTAAAAGCAGTTGATGGTATTTCATTTGATATTATGCCAGGTGAAACTTATGGTTTGGTAGGTGAATCTGGTTCAGGTAAATCAACTACTGGTAGAAGTATTATTCGTTTATATAAACCAACTTCTGGATCAATTGTTTTCAACGGAAAAGAAATTGGTGGAAAATTAAATAAGGAAACATCTAAAGAATTACATACAAAGATGCAAATGATTTTCCAAGATCCAATGGCTTGTTTAAATCCAAGAAAGAAAGTTATTGATATCATTGGTCAAGGTTTAGATATTCATAAATCTTATTCTTCTATCGAAGAAAGAAATGAAAAAATTTATGAAATGCTTGAACTTGTTGGTTTATCAAGAGAACATGCTTCACGTTATCCACATCAATTCTCAGGTGGACAAAGACAACGTATTGGTATTGCCAGAGCTTTAATTATGAATCCTGATTTAATTATTGCTGATGAAGCTATTTCAGCGTTAGACGTTTCTATTCAAGCGCAAGTTGTTAACTTAATGAAAAAGATTCAAAAAGAAACAGGAATTGCTTATTTATTCATTGCTCATGACTTATCAATGGTTAAATATATTAGTGATAAGATTGGGGTATTACACCTAGGACATTTAGTAGAAACAGGAACTACTGAAGAAATCTTTGATAATCCAATTCATCCATATACAAAATCATTATTAAGTGCTATTCCTCATCCTAATCCACGTGTAGAAAAAGTACGTAAATCATTTACTTATGATTATAAAGAAAGTGGAGTCGATTATACAAAAGGTACTGAACATTTAGTAGATGGAACTCATTATGTTTTAGCTACTGATGAAGAATTTTGAAAAATGGACAAAAAAATAGATTTAGGAGGCACTTAAGAAGGCAACCTAAAATATTATAAGAAAATATTCAAAAAAAAGAGAACAAATGCGATAAATATTGATTCTCTTTTTTATATAAATAAAAAATTATTACAAAATAAAAGGCTGTTATGAAATTATTTATTGAATTTCGTAACAACCTTTTTTGATAATTTCTTCAATTTTTATTAATAATTAATTGTGAAATTGAAAGCTTTTTTCGATTTGATTGTAAATGCTTACAGAAGATTGACTTACAAGTTGTTGTTAATTATGATGAAGATGTCTTCTAGATAAGAAGATAATTAATTTGTATCTTTTAACCGGTGAAAAGAGGAAATATGATGATTATTGACAAAATGAAAATATTAGACCATTTAACAATTCAAGAAAAGTATTTAGTGGATTATATAATAAATAATCAAGAAGATATTTTAAAAAAGAATATTAATGAACTGGCAAAATTAAGTTATACCAGTAGTGCAACAATTTCTAGGTTGTGTAAGAAACTGGGCTTTAATGGATATAAAGAATTTAAATATCAATATGCAGCTGAATATTCTCATTTACTTGAATTGAAAAATGATTTTAAAATTGAACCTTTTTCAAGTGAGAGTTCAATTGATGATGCTTTAAATAAAATCGAACTTTTACATAAAAGAGCGATAGAGTATACAAAAAGTTTACTAGATAGACAAGTTATAGAAAGAATTTATCAACTTATTAAAAATGCTAAATATATTGAAATTTATGGAACTGGTATTAATTTTTCTTTAGCAGAAATTTATAGTTTAAATTTTGAAGAAGAAGGGGTTATTTCTAAAGCATATAACAGTTTAAATCCAATGCATCTTCAATACTTAAAGCAAAGAAAACCAAATGATACAGTTTGCATTTATTTAACACATACAGGTCAAAATAAGGAAATGTTAAAAATAGCAAAGGATATTCGCAAATTTCATGCTAAATCAATTGTGATTTGTGATCATAAAAAAAGAGAAATTTGTAAATATTGTGATGAAACAATTGTAAATTATGACCACTCAAAATACAACTGAACTATCTAATGCTGTTTATATTGCATTCTTTACAGTATGTTTTTAATATATTTA
>ENA-OPYX01000657-OPYX01000657.1-human-gut-metagenome-genome-assembly--contig:-NODE-657-length-20095-cov-5.849058_pt1 | contig 20095 bp, 18 predicted proteins | sample MGYA00242639_ERZ504486 | MGnify/ENA primary metagenome ERZ504486 (study PRJEB26092, sample SAMD00036296) | human gut metagenome | host: Homo sapiens | study: EMG produced TPA metagenomics assembly of... | reverse complement strand
AACGCGTGCAGGTGGGAGAGCAGTATTTTGAACAGGAGATGCTGCTCGGCGTATACCGCTATATCGAGGAACATTACCGGGAGGGCAGTCTTTCGGAACTGGCGGAAGAACTGCACTACGATTTTTACACCTTAAGCCGCATGATCCGCCGCCTGACCGGGAAAAACTACACTGAACTTGTCCAGAACAAACGCCTCACCCAGGCCGCGTATCTGCTGGAAACGACAGGACTTTCCGTGGCAGACATCGGCGAGCGGGTCGGGTATGAGAACATGAGTTATTTCATCGGATTTTAAAGAGCGCTATGGAATATCGCCGAAGAAGTACCGGGTGGAGAAGAAAATAGAATAGAAATAGAAAAATCCACAGGGGGATAAGGGCTCTGTGGATTTTTTTGCTGTTATCCTATTTTAGCGGAAAACAAATCCTCATAAAGATAATTCTGCTTTTATAATAGATTTGTCCAGCATAGTAAGATGTTGGGCATTCGAAAAAGAAAAAGCAGAGAAAGAGTGGAAAAATAGACAACTTTAGAATATAATTGACTAAGAAAAAATGGAAAAACAGGAAAAACTCGATAAAATTATATTTTACGTCGTAATTGTCATAGGAATTTTAATGATTTTGCTGCAAAATGGAGGTAAGAAAAAAACAGAAACGGAGTGAATAAAATGAGTTTATATATCGGGACAAATTATCATCCGCATGATTGGCCGAAGGAGCGGTGGGAAAAGGATTTTCAATTGATGAAAGAGGCTGGATTTGATACGGTACGGCTGGGACATCTGTGCTGGGACAGCTATGAGCCGGAGGATGGCGTTTATACCTTCGAATGGTTTGATCAGGTTATGGAGTTATGCGTAAAATACAAATTGAATGTAATACTGGATGTGTCGATGCATCCGGCACCGATCTGGGTTCATAAACTTTGCCCGGGATGCAATGTAGGAGGAAAAAATGGAGCTCCACAGGCACCGCTGCGCCGATATATGGACGATGTTTCTGATCCAGAGTATCAGAAGTATGCACTGCGGTTTGCTGAAAAAATCGTTTCCCGTTATAAAAATCATCCGGCGCTGTTTGCGTTTGGACTGTGCAATGAGCTGGGAGCAGGCTATCCATCCTATTCTGAAGCGTCGAAGAAGAGATTTCAGAAATGGCTGGAAAAGAAATATAAAACAATAAAAGCACTAAATCATGCCTGGGCAACCCAGCGCTGGAGCCGAAAGCTTTCATCTTTCGAAGACGTTGCAATGCAGGTAAATGAATACGAAATCGGGGCACCGGAGGCATGGCTGGATATGCGGCGCTTCTTTTCCGATGGTATCGCAGATTTTATTACGGAACTGGCAGAAACGGTAGAACAAAATGCGCCGGGAAAGGCTCATACATCGAACCATTTTGCAGAATATGAGACGCTTGGATTTGATTATTTGAAGGCAGCATCTGGATTTGTTGACTATCCTGGCATCGGTTTTTATCCTGGCTATGGAAACAGGGAGAGTATGGGATTCTGGAAAACGGGTTCCTGGTACATGAAACGGATTGCTGAAACTGGAAAACCAATGTGGTGCATTGAATTTGTGACAGGTGGTTTCGGGAATTCATCATGCGGCAATGGGGATGAACAGAATGTATGCGTTCTGGTGTCTGCTGCATCGGATGCAGATGATGCTGGGATGGACCTGGCGAAGCATGCTGAATGGCGAAGAACAATATCTGACCGGTATGCTGAATCATGATGGAAGACCGAATGAAAATTATCGGGAATACCAGTGGATTGCATCGGATTTTCGGAAGCTGGAAAAATACGGATTTCCATATCTGCCGCAGCCAGAGATTGCTGTTTCTTACAGTTATGACAGTGAGCTTATGGCTGCGTATGCAAAAATGCAGTATCGAATGCCATACAGCAACAACCTTGCCATCGCGCATCGGATTCTGGAAGAGAGAAACCTGGATTATAATGTTGTAGATTTGCATCAAATGACAGAACAATATCAGATTCTGATTATTCCGGGTGAAATTGTAATGGATCACGAGCAGGAAAACACGGTGCGGGAATTTGTAAAAAATGGCGGTACGGCAATTATGACAGGGTATTCTGCATGGGTAAAAGAAACCGGTCAGGTATTTGACACGTCGAGACCAGGAAACCTGACTGATGTATTTGGAATAGAAATTGTTGGATATCAGAGAACCGCAGGTATGGAAGTTTCTGAAAAAGAAGAGCAGAAGCTTCGCAGAAATCCGGCAAACGGAAGAGAACTTCTGAAAGTGAGAGAAAAATGGATTGATGTGGATTATTATGAGCAGATCGAAGCAACAGATGCAGAAGTCCTGCAGCGTGAGGAGACACATCAGATTCCAGCTATAACCAGAAATCGGTATGGAAAAGGAGCGGCGTATTATTTGTTTTGTGAAACAGAGCCGGAACTTTTAGGCGAGGTTCTTGATGAATGCTGCAGGGAAAAAAGTATGCAGTCCGTGGTTACACCGCAGGGAGTAATTGGAAGAAAAATAGCGGAAAACCAGTATTTTTATGTGAATCTGACGGGAAAGGAGCAGAAAATAGAGCTTCCAGAGAATGGATATGGGGTGCTGCAGGAGAAAAAGATGGAAGATACCTGCACGCTGCAGGCGTTTGATGGTGAACTGGTGATTTGTTAAAGAAGATTGCATGAGGAAAAGAAAATGAAAAAAACAGAGGACAAGTCAGTTATTTACAAGTCACTCTGGATCATGGGGACAGTTATGATTTTAGCTGTCCTCATTATTGAGCTTGTAAGTATTTTTCTGATTCAGAGAGACAGAAGAAAGACGGAGAGGCTATTTTCTAATACGATAGAGAGCTACGGCCAGTTCTGGGAGGATAAATTTGCATCAACTTCAAAAGCGCTTCTGCTGATGAGCGGAACGGATTCAACACCATATTATCAGCAGCTGTGTATTTCGAAAGATCCGCTAACGGTGGAAACTGCTAAAGTACAGCAGCAGAAAATCATGATCGAAATGGGAGAACGGTATGGAAGGGAAATGATGCTGTTTGTCTATGTGCCGGAACGAAATATTTATTTTGTAAGCACAGAGGAAGGGACAACTTATGCCTATCAGAGAGCGTTTAAAGAGAAAATCATTTCTTATATCGCGAACCAATATCAGGAACCAGAGAAAAACTGGATTTTTATGGAATTTGATGGACATCAGTACCTGGCGCGTATTTATTCGGCTGAAAATGGATACATTGGAGCTGCATTTTCTTTGGAAAGAATTGTATCTGGTTTTGTCGGAGAACGAAAAGATCTTTGCGTAGAAGTGCGGGATAATGAGACAGGAGAAGTAAAAATACACCAGGGGACAAGAAAAAGCGGAATTAGTACAACTTGTGTTTATCCACTGAAATATACAAATGCACAGATTTATGTCAGTATGGATGAAGGAATGCTGGACCCGGGAGGAACGTTCGGAACGCTTCTGCTAATGGGAGTCATGATGCTTGCAATTGCCAGCATTCTGATGGCAATTGGTCTGCAGGGAAAAACAGTCTTTGCGCCATTAGAACAGCTTCGAAGAGCCATGGAGCAGTACAGTACCGGGGGATTTGGACGTACGTCTGCCGGAGCGGGAAAATGTATCTCAGATCGGACAGCTCTATCAGACCTTTAATCATATGGCAGATCAGATTCAGATTTTAAGAATTGATGTTTATGAAAAAGAGCTGGAGCGGCAGAGGGCGCGAAGCCGTTTCCTGCAGGTGCAGATTCAGCCGCATTTTTATACCAATATTTTAAATCTGATTCATGGAATGGCACAGATTCAGGATTTTGAAGAAATTCAGAAACTCTGCCGGGTATCAGCTGCATATTTCCGTTATCTGATGGGGCAGAAAGGAACCTTTGTACCATTGAAAGAAGAACTTCGATGTCTGATAAGCTATGTTGAAATTCAGCACTGCCGTTATAAAGATATGCTGGAAATTCAGGTAAACGTAGAACCGGAAATGGAGGATGAAATGATTCTTCCACTGGTGATTCAGACTTTTGTTGGAAACAGTGTAAAACATAATATTATGCTGGTTCCGCATCTGGAAATCGAGCTGACAGTAAAAAGAGAAGGCGAGCATGATCTGCTGATTCTGATCGAAGATAATGGTTTAGGATTTAAGAAAGAAATTCTTGATAAAATTAATCGGAATGAGTCAATTGAGAGAAGGAGAACATATCGGAATACAGAATGTGAAGGAACGTATCCGTGAATTTTATGGGGAGGCGTATGAATTAAAAATTACAAGTCAGCCGGGATATAGTGAAATTCGCATTTTACTGCCGAGAATAGAAAAACAGTAGAAAGAAGGGAGCAAAAATGAATCTGCTGCTGGTAGATGATGAAATTGCCATGCTGCATATTATGGAGAAGGCAATTGACTGGAAAAAGAAGGGAATTCAAAAGGTTTTTACGGCCTACAATACGGATCTTGCACGGGACATTATCAGTAGTTCCAAAATTGATCTTGTGATCTGCGATATTGAAATGCCAAAAGAGAATGGTCTGAGTCTGATTCAATGGATTCAGGATATGTATCCTGAAATTATCAATATTATTCTGACTGGGTACCCGGATTTTAATTATGCGAGAAGTGCAATTTCCCTTGGGGTTTACCGGTATTTACTGAAACCGATTGCATTTGATGAACTGGAAGAAACAATTGCTTCAGCAGTGGAAAAGCTGGAGGAGTATAAACAAAAAACAAACCGGAAGCAGATCCGGAGATGGCAGATGCGGTCAATACGATTAAAAAGTATCTGGAAAGCCATTACAGTGAAGTGATTACACGAAAGAAGATTGAAGAATTGGTGCATCTGAACCAGGATCATATCAACCGGGAGTTTAAGAAACAGACAGGATATACACTGATGGAGTATGTACAGCATTATCGAATTTTGATGGCAAAGAAAATGCTGCGGGAGACGACGCTGTCGATTTCTGAAATCAGTATTCGGACAGGCTATGATTCGCCGGCCTATTTTTCTAAAATATTTAAAAAACAGACCGAACGTACACCATTGGAATATCGTGCGGCAAAAGCAAAAGGATAAGTCGTTTTTGTTATAAAACGGGTCGGGATTGAAATTGAGAGAGAAGTGGAAGTGCGGTAAGATAAAACCATCAAAAAACACGGGAGGTAACACAAATGAGAAAGAAAATGGCAGCAGCAGTTTTGATGGCGGCAATGACCGCATCACTTCTTGCAGGATGTGGGGACAGCAAGAGTTCGGACAGCACAAAGGCAGATTCTGCGCAGACAACAGCATCGAACCAAAGTGAAGCAGGAGATAGTACATCCGATCTGAAGGATGGAAAAACAGAAGAACTTCTGATGGTATGGCCAGGATCTAATGCATCACCGGCAGATATGCAGGCCGTAGAGGATGCAATGAATGAGATCATCGGAGAAAAGGTAGATGCAAAAGTAAAACTTCAGATTATTGAATGGGGTGCTTATAACGACCAGACGAACCTGATGCTTTCGAGCGGTGAAAAACTGGATATGGTATTTCTGATGTCCAATATTCGTGAAGATGGACAGAGAGGACAGCTCTATCCAATCAATGATCTGATAGAGACGTATGCACCGGATGCATACAGTGCAATGGAACGTTATATTGAAGCATGCTATTTCGACGGTAATCTGTATGGACTGCCGACGTATCGTGACCTTGCATCCCAGGCAGGATTTATGTGCCGGGCAGACATTCTGGAAGAGCTTGGATATAAAGCGGAAGATATCAAAAACTTTGATGATATCGAGGAAGTACTGAAAAAATGCCAGGAAGTACATCCGGAACTTTATCCGATGATTCCGTCGGATCTGAACAATGGATGTTTCCTGAACTATGTAAAAGGAGAGTTTGATGTTGTAACTTCAGGTGTCGGCGTTGATATCGATGATGATGCATCCGATGGAATCACCGTTATTAATACGTATGACACAGAAAAGTACAAAGAGATGGCTGAAAAAGCATATGACTGGAACCAGAAAGGCTATTTTATGCCAGATTCTACAACGAATACAACAACCCGTCAGGATCTGTTCCGTGCCAATACAGCGTTCAGCTATTATGGAAACCAGCATCCGGGAACTGCAACACAGGAAACAATGAACTCCGGTAAAGAAATCGTTTCGATTCCGATTGGAAGAAGCACTATCAGTACCTCCTCTGTTAACTTCTGCCAGTGGGCAATTCCGGCACAGTGCGAGAACCCGAAAAAAGCTCTTGCAGTCCTGAATCTGCTGTACTCAGACTCCGACTTCCAGAATCTGTTCCGATATGGAATTGAAGGCAAAGATTATGTTGTATCGGATGGAATTGCATCTTATCCAGATGGAGTAACTTCTGATTCGGTAGGCTGGGGCAACGAGCTGTGGCTCTGTGGTAATGGTTCTGTTGGCTATGCATGGGAAACTGATCCGGAAAATGTATACGAGAAATTTACGGAATACAATGATACTGCACAGGAATCTCCGCTGTATGGATTCATTTATGACACGACAAATGTAAAAAATGAAATTACAGCAATTACAAACGTAACAGATAAATATAAAGCAATCATCGAAAACGGCGATGCAGATCCAAGTACGACACTGCCGCAGTTCAATGAAGAACTGAAATCAGCAGGTATCGACAATATTATCGAAGATATGCAGAAACAGGTAGACGAATGGCTTGCAAATAAATAAACAAGGCAGACAGGGTCGGACGATGAGAATCGGCCGGCCCTGGCTTTTGAGACAGAAAAAGAGGGATTTCTATGGGAAAAAAGAAAACATGGAAAAATATAAAAAGAGCATTTCCATTATATATAATGGTAGCGCCGGGATTTTTATATCTTTTAATTAATAACTATGTGCCGATGACCGGTATCATCATTGCTTTTAAACATTTGAATTTTGCAAAAGGAATTTTGCACAGTGACTGGGCGGGGCTTTCCAACTTTGAATATCTGTTTAAAACACCGGATGCAGCACTGATTACAAGAAACACATTATTATACAATTTTGCATTTATTGTCGTAATACGACGGTATCTATTCTGATTGCAATTTTACTGAGTGAATTAAGAAGCAAGACAAAAGTGAAAATTTTTCAGTCTGCTGTTCTGATTCCATCTTTGATTTCGATTATCATTGTCAGCTATCTGGTATATGCGTTCTTAAGCGGACGTACTGGCTTTGTTAATGGACTGCTGACTTCTCTTGGAAAAGAAAATATCTCATTTTACACCGAGTCAAAATACTGGCCATTCATCCTGATTTTTGTAAACTGCTGGAAGGGAGCCGGATATTCATCCATTATTTATCTGGCAGCGATTCTTGGAATTGACCAGGAAATGTATGAGGCAGCTGAGATTGACGGAGCAACAAGATGGCATAAAATCAAATGTATTACCCTTCCGCTGCTGAAATCTACAGTAGTCACAATGACACTGCTGTCCATCGGAAGAATTTTCTATTCTGATTTTGGTCTGTTTTATCAGGTACCAATGAACTCGGGAGCGCTGATCAATGCAACCAACACGATTGATACTTACGTATATCGAGGACTGATTGAGCTGGGTGACATCAGTATGTCATCGGCAGCCTGTGTATATCAGTCGCTGATGGGATTTGCACTTGTCATGATTGCAAACTGGCTTACAAAACGTTACAGCAGTGAGAATGCACTGTTCTGACAGAAAAGAGGACAAAATTATGGTAGGAAAACAGGAACGGCGTTATCAGAGAATGATCACGGTAGTTCTGGCATTGATTTCACTGATTATGGTGATTCCGCTGGTGCTTCTGGTGGTTGCATCGTTTACAAGCAACAATGAGATTGTGCTGCATGGATATTCTTTCTTCCCAAAAGAACTGAGTCTGGAAGCATACAGGTACATTTGGAACGAGAGGGCACAGGTTTTCCATGCATATGGAATCACCATTCTGGTAACCGCGATTGGAACAACGATTGGCGTGATGATGACACTTTTGTATGCGTATGTACTGGCACATGAGAAATTTCCTGGAAAAACATTTCTTGCATTTTATCTGTTTTTCACGATGCTGTTTAATGGTGGACTGGTACCGACCTATATTATGTATACCCGCTACCTGCACATGAAAAATACGATTCCGGCATTAATTATACCGGGTCTGCTGATGAGTGCTTTTAATGTGATTCTGACAAGAACGTATATTCAGTCAAATGTACCGGCGGCATTAAGTGAGGCTGCCAAAATTGATGGTGCAACAGAGTTTCAGGTATTCCGCAAAGTAGTTCTTCCTATGTGTAAACCGATCATTGCAACGGTCGGATTATTTGCCGGACTTGGTTATTGGAATGACTGGACGAATGGATTATACTATATTACAGATACTAACAAATTCAGCATTCAGCAGCTTTTGAATAATATGATTAAAAACATCGAATTTCTTTCCAAAAATGCGAACAGTAATATCAACCTGGCCAGCGTAGGAGGGGGAATCCCGCAGGAGACCGTGCGTATGGCAATCGCCATCGTCGGACTGCTTCCGATTCTGATCGTATTCCCATTCGTACAGAAATATTTTGTAAAAGGAATTTCTATTGGAGCTGTAAAAGGCTGAGAAAAATTGGGGGAAAGCAAATGAAAATAAAAGAGATGGAAACAGAAAAACTGATTTCGCTTCTCTGCGGCGATCAGTTTATGAATACAAAAGCACTGCCGGAATACGATATTCCATCCCTGGAAATGAGCGATGGACCGATGGGGCTTCGCTATCAGAAAAAGGATAAGGATTCTCTTGGCATTAATCGAAGTGAACCGGCGACCTGTCTGCCGGCGGGAGTAGCAGTAGCGGCATCCTGGAACCCGGATGTAGCAGAGCAGGTAGGAACAATCATTGGATCAGAGGCGGCTGCGTACGGAGTGGATCTGGTGCTGGGACCGGCGGTTAATTTGGAACGGAATCCCCTCTGCGGAAGAAATGTGGAATATCTTTCCGAGGATCCGCTTCTTGCAGGAAGACTGGGAGGTGCCTATATCCGCGGCGTGCAGTCACAGCAGGTCGGCGCATGTATCAAGCACTTTGCTGCAAATAATCAGGAGACCGAACGGGAATATCTGAATGTAATCTGTGAGGAAGATGTCCTGCGGGATCTGTATTTAAAAGCATTTGAAATTGCAATCCGTGAGGGAAAACCGGCAGCGGTCATGACGAGCCTTTCGAAGATCAATGGAACATACTGTGCAGAAAACCGCTGGCTGTTCGATATTCTTCGAAAAGAATGGGGATTTGACGGACTGGTCATGACGGACTGGTTCGGACTGGACGATCGGGTGAAATCGGCAGAGGCAGGACTGGATCTTGAAATGCCGGGAACGGATGGAAAAAGCACTGCTTATATGGTGGAGCAGTGGAAACAGGGCAGACTGGACGAACACGTGATCCGTGAGCGGGCAGAATGCATCATACGAAATGCGAGAAAGTGGAAGATTCCGAAAACGAAAAAGACAGAGGAAGAACGAGAGCTGCTTTTAAAAGAAAATCATGAAAAAGTCTGCGCAGCAGCAGAAGAAGCCATTGTTCTGCTGAAAAATAAAGAGGATATTCTGCCGCAGCAGCAGGGCAGAAAGCTGGCGGTTATTGGAGAATATGCGAGAGAACCTCTGTTTCAGGCGGAGGGCTCCGGAAAAGTAGAAGGAGCAGGAAAAGAAGACGCCTGGGAATGTGCAGAAAAATGGAACGGAGCAGATAATACACCGTTTGCGATGGGATATCGCAGGAACAATGCGGGAAGTGAAGCGGAGCAGCAAAAACTCCGGGATGAGGCGGTGAAAACAGCAGCGGATGCAGATGCGGTTCTGTTTTTCCTTGCTATGGATTTTGGTTTTGAAGGAGAAGGAAATGACCGTGTGCAATATGAACTGCCGGAATACCAGGTGGCTCTTTTAAAAGAAATTGCTGCAGTTAATTCGAATGTAATTGCGGTTGTGATGAACGGCGGAGCCGTTGCCATGCCGTGGGCTGACGAAGTAAAGGCGATTCTGGAATGCTTCTACGGCGGTCAGGGGATTGGAAGAGCGATTGTGAAAGTGATAAGCGGAGAGGTGAATCCGTCCGGACATATGCCTGTGTCAGTTCCGGCGTTCCGGGAACAGATTATCCGGATGAAAATTTTGCAGAGCAGACGGAGCAGGATGACGTACCGCGAGGGTATGTTTATGGCTCCGAGGATACGGACGAAAAAAATTCCGGTGCGTTTCCGTTTGGATTCGGACTTTCGTATACAACATTTGAAATTACGGAGTGCAGCGTGGAGCAGGAGAAAATCACAGATTGTGAGAAAACAGTTCTGCGTGGAAAAATTAAAAATACGGGCAACAGAAAAGGGGCTCAGGTCGTTCAGCTCTATGTGAAAAATCCAAGAGCATGGAAAGCAAGGCCAGCCAGGGAACTTCGCGATTTTCAGAAAATTATACTGGAGGCGGGAGAAGAAAAAGAGTTTGTATTTTCCATTTCACGTGAACTGTTTGAACTCTACGATGAACGCGTCGATGAGCGGACGGTACCGCAGGGAATGTATGGACTTGAGCTTGGATTTTCAGTACAGGATATCCGTGCAGCACAGAAGATCGAAGTAACACCGGTTTTTCCAGTACCAAGACAGATCCAGGGATGGGATAAAACGGAGCGTCTGCTGGAAACGAAGGCTGGGGAACAGATTTTTGAAGAGCTGTATCGTAAAATTACAGAAAAAGCAGGAGGAATCTTCGCGCAGCGTCTGAAAGAAGAGAAAAATGTAAGAGAAATGCTTCTTTCTCAGCCCATTCGTATCGTTCACCTGATGATCTGGAATGAGATGACAGATTCAGAATTAATTGCTATATTGGAAAAGGTAAATCAAGAACTGTATCATGACTACCGGGAAAAGATGCGGAGTTTGGAGAAAAATGAAAACAATAGAAGAAATGAAATCCTTTCCGGCGGCAAGAAAAAATTACAGACCGGAAAAGGTAGAAAAACTGTCGGAAGAACAGATGAAATGGTTCCGGGATGCGAAGTTTGGCATGTTTATTCACTGGGGAGTATATTCGATGCTCGGAAAAGGGGAATGGGTGCTGATGAATGAGCATCTGGATGTGCGGAAGTATGAGACACTGAAGGATGACTTTCTTGCAGAAAATTTTGATGCGGAACAGTGGGCCCAAAATGCAAAGGCAGCGGGGATGAAGTACATGGTGCTGACAACACGCCACCACGATGGCTTTTGCCTGTTCGATTCGAAATGCAGTGATTTTACCGCAATGAAAGGAGCTGCACATCGGGATTTTGTTAAAGAATATGTGGAGGCGTGCCGGAAAGAAGGAATGAAAGTTGGCTTTTATTATTCTCCTCTCGACTGGCGCTTTCCAGGATATTTCATGCCGGATCTTTACTGGGAGAGTGCAGAGGCACTGAAAAAAGCAGTGCCATGATCAGCTGATGGAGCTGATGAGTAATTATGGAAAGATTGATCTGCTCTGGTTCGACGGTGAGTGGCTTGCACTTGGAGGAATGGACTGGAATGGAGAAAGAGGCTGGTACAGGAAAGATGACTGGCAGACCAGTGAATATATGAGGGTCAATTATTTCTGGGAGTCGGAGAAACTGATAAATGAAATTCGACAGCTGCAGCCGGATATTATGATCAATAATCGCGGCGGCTGGGAAGGCGATTTCCATGTGCGGGAACGCAGAATCGACGGGATGCGGACGGACAAGCCGTGGGACAGCAACGACTGTATTGCGGATTCCTGGGGCTATATCCCGGGCAGACCAGTGCTGCCGCTGCGCCAGCTGATTCAGAATCTGGTTTCAATCGCCGTGCGGGACGGCAATTATCTGCTGAATATCGGCCCGGACGGAACGGGAAAAATGGATGAGGAGCAGGTAGAACGCCTGCGCCAGGCCGGAGAATGGCTTTCGAAATACGGCGAAACGCTGTACGGCCTGCGCGGCGGCCCTGTGATTGCGGACCGCTGGGGCGGAACGACGTACCGCGACAATATTGTTTATGTGCATATTCTGGAATGGGAAAAAGATCAGATCACGTTTGAAATTCCGGGGAATACAATGGAAAAATGGGAAGTGATTTCCGGCGGAAAAGCAGAACTGACGGAAGAAAACGGAACCTTTTCGATCTCCGTCCCGATTCCGGAGCGCGACAGCATTGATACCATTCTGAAACTTACCTTTGCAGAACCGATTGTATGGGAGGGCTGCAAAGGAAGGGAAAATGATGTGTATGGACTTGCGGACGGTCTGAAAGAAGAATAGAGGATACAAAAAAACGGATCGAGTATCTGACTTTAAAATCAGATGTTCGATCCGTTTTTTGCGTGTAAATCGTATCAATTACTTACTGTTCATTTTCATCCTTCGGCAGCCGCACGATCCGTACCTTGTCGACTCTCCGGTCTGCCATTTTCAGTACGGTTACGTCGAGGCCATCCGAGACGAAATGATCGCCTTCCTTTGGCACGCGCTCGAGGATCCCCATGATCCATCCGCTGACCGTAAAGACGTCAAATTCTTTGTCAATATCGAGCTCTTCATACACCTTGTCGATGCTTGCCGTTCCGGTCACGAGGTATTCGTTTTCGGAAACTTTCTGGATTTCCTGTACAACCGCATCATGCTCATCCCAGATTTCGCCGACGAGCTCTTCGAGGATATCTTCCATGGTGATGATACCGTCGGTGCCGCCGAATTCATCAATGATAATGGCAATATGCGATTTCTTCGCCTGCATTTTTTTCAGCAGCGGGCCGACCTTCGTATTCTCGGTTACAAAGAGCGCCGGGCGGATGATGCTGCTTAGCGGTTTGTTGGTGTGGTAAATGTGGTTGTGGAAATCCTTCTGATACACAATTCCCACAATGTGGTCGATATCATCATCATACACCGGCAGCCGGGAAAATCCGGTGTCGGAGAAAGTCTTAGCGATCTCGGATTTCGTCGCATCGAGCGGAATGCCGATGACGTTGACACGCGGAGTAAAGATCTCTGCGGCCTCCATCTCCATGAAGCCGATTGCATTCTGAATCAGATCGCCTTCCTGGTCGTCGATGTCGCCCTCCTGGGTCGCCTCCTCGACGATGGTCATCAGTTCCTCATCGGTGATGCCGTGGTTTTCCGAGGATTTGAAGATGCGGGAGAGCAGCTTCTTCCACTGGGAAAAGAAAAACGTCACCGGGGTCAGCACGATCATCAGAATGTGGAGAAACGGTGCGGAAAATTTGGCGATCGTCTCCGGAGATTCTTTTGCAATGCTTTTCGGGGAAACTTCGCCGAAGATCAGGACCACGATAGTGGTTACGATCGTGGAAACCGTCGCACCGGAGTCGCCGCCGAGAAGCTTGATAAAAAGCACCGTGGCAAGGGAGCTGAGTCCGATGTTGACGATGTTGTTGCCGACGAGAATCGTGGAGAGCAGCTTGTCAAAGTTCTCCAGCAGCTTTAACACCAGTTCCGCCCGCTTGTCGCCTTTTTCTGCCATATTTTTCATGCGGATGCGGTTCAGCGAGGTGAAAGAAGTCTCCGTCGCCGAAAAGTAGGCTGAGAGCATGACGCAGATAAGAATGATGATGAGTGACACAATGTCGCTGTTCATTTGTTTTTCCTTTCTTAGGAAACCGGGACACGATGCAAAAAATGTACAAAAAGACATAACCTATCTTGAATCTGGCGGAATCAAAGATAGATTATGTCTCCGTTTATCAAATGATGAAAATAAAGCATCGTCGAGGCATACTGCCTGAGTCGTCCATGTTTCTGTAATCCTTTCGTTGATCAGTAATCCCTTTTATTGTACGGTATGTGGGAATAATTGTCAATAAGGCATGCGAAAATCACAGGAAATACGAAACCGCATTGTTGTAGCTGATATTTTCCACCATCTCTTTCAGAAACTCCAGGTTCGCCGGGTACTCCCCGTTTTCCACCCAGTTTCCGATTTGATTGCAGAGAATCCGGCGGAAATATTCGTGGCGCGGGAAGGAGAGGAAGCTGCGGGAGTCGGTCAGCATGCCGATGAAGGTGGAGAGCATGCCGATGCTGGAAAGCGTCGCAAGCTGGGATTCCATGCCGGATTTGTGATCGTTGAACCACCATGCGGTACCGAACTGCACTTTTGAGCGGATGCCAGGCGCAGCAAAGTTTCCGGCCATGCTTGCAAGCATCGGGTTGTCGCCCGGGTTCAGGGAGTAGAGCACGGTTTTCGGCAGTGCGTCATCCTCGTCCATATCGTTTAAGAAAGCACCGAGCATCGGGGCAAAGGCGAAATCGTTCATGCTGTCAAAACCGGTATCGGCACCAAGTGCACGGAACATCCGCTTCGAGTTGTTGCGGAGCGCTTTGATATGAAGCTGCATGGCGATATTGTGCTTGTGATACAGCCGTCCGAGGTTCGTCAGAAGGAAGCCCTTGTACATGCCGAGCTCTTTTTCAGTGAGAGCACCGCCGTTCATGCGATTTTCAAATACATCATTCGCCTCAGCAGCCGTGCATGGCACATAGAAGCAGCCCTCAAGGCTGTGGTCGCTGACAACGCAGCCGGCGGAGAGGAAGAAGTCGAGGCGGCAGGAGAGGGCATGCACCATATCCTCTGCGGATGCAATCGTCCTGCCGGCGGCAGCGGCAAGCTTTTCCACGTATTCCGGGAAATCCGGCTTTTCGAGATGAACGGCGCGGTCAGGGCGGAAGGACGGCAGAACGCGGCAGGCAAAGTATTCCTTCTGTAATGCCAGATGGCAGTGCAGATCATCTGCAGGATCGTCGGTGGTGCACAAATGCGACACATGCTGGTTCAGAATCAGATTGCGCACGGTAAACTCCTTCGTCTGCAGTTTTGCATTCGCCTCATCCCAGAGCTCCTTCGCTGTTGCGCGGGAGAGCGGTGTCGTGATGCCGAAGTACCGCTGCAGCTCCAGATGTGTCCAGTGGTATAAAGGATTGCCGATCGCGTTCTCAATCGTCTCGGCAAACGCCAGATATTTGTCGTAATCATCGGCGTTTCCGGTGATCAGATCCTCCGAAAAGCCCATCGCACGCATGGCACGCCATTTATAATGATCCCCGCCGAGCCAGACGCGTGTCAGATTCTCCATCTGGCGGTCTTCGAGAATCTCCTGCGGATTCAGATGGTTGTGATAGTCAAAAATGGGCATTTTTTCAGCTGCCTCGTGGTACAGCGTTTTCGCCGTATCGGTCTGCAGCAGAAAGTCAGCGTCCATAAAAGGTTTCATATGGAAATACCTCCCTTTTAGAATTGAGCAGTCAGCGCAGCAAGCGTATCTGCCACAGCGCCAGGTCCCTGAAGCATCGAGACAAAAGCATTCAGCACACGGTCAGAAAGTCCGGCAGAAATCAGATCCACACCGAAAATCGAAGCATCGGAGAGCAGCGGAGCCAGAGTTTTGGAAAGGGTCTCGCGGTCAGCCGGTGCGCCGAGTTTCAGATCCTGCACATACGGGCGGACCGTGGCAAGCAGCGGATCCGGGCTCAGATCAAATGCATCACCGTTGTCATCCACGCCCATCAGATACCGCAGCCATCCCGCAAATACAGCCGGAATTGCCTGAAGATCCGAGAGTGACAGCTCCGGAGAAGCAAGATACGATTTGATCGTCTCACCGAACCGGATCGACAGCTTCTGTGACGTATCGGTTGCAATTCGCTGCGGCGTATCCGGCATAAACGGATTCGGGATGCGGATGTTCAGCACTTCATCGATAAACTGCTTCGGAGAGAGAATACCAGGATCGGTGACAACCGGAAGTCCTTCGATATATCCGATGCGCTCCACGAGCTTTTTCAGTACCGGATTTTTCATCTCCTCACTGATCAGTTCGTAGTCCAGCAGGCAGCCGAACACAGCGAGTGCGGTGTGCAGCGGGTTCAGGCAGGTGCAGACCTTCATGCGCTCTGTTTTGTTGACAGTTTCCCGGTCGGTAAAGATCCATCCGCTCTTTTCCATCGGCGGCCGTCCGTTCGGGAAATGATCTTCGACTACGAGGTACTGGCATTCCTCTGCATTGACGAACGGAGCAACGTAAGTATGGCGGGAGGTGATAATCGGCTGTGCATCGGCGAGGCCGTCCTCCTCGAGCATCTTTTCGATGGAAGCATCCGGCCGCGGGGTGATCTTGTCGATCATGGTCCACGGGAAGCTGACTTTTTCCGGGTTCTGCAGATAGGAGAGGAAGCCTGGCTGTACCAGCTTGTTTTCTTCCCATGCAGAAGCGTAGGCTGTCAGGGCAAGGGAAAGTTTTTCGCCATTGTGGGAGCAGTTGTCGGTGCTGACCATCGCAACCGGTTTTTCGCCTGCAAGAAATCTTTCATATAAAAGAGAAGCAACTTTTCCCATATAGCTGGTAACGGAAGAAGGTCCGGCAGCAAAATCGGCAGCAACAGACGGCAGCAGTTCGCCCGCACCGTTTTTCAGGGAATATCCCTTTTCGGTGATCGTAAACGTCGCCATCTGCAGGGAATCCTTGGTAAAGATTTCTTTTAACCGGGCAAAATCCGGAGAATCCGCCGTATCGGCAGCCAGCGATTCTGCGATGCTTCCAACAATGGTTTTCTCGACAGAACCATCGGCTTTTAAGGTCACCAGAATGCTTAAATTATCGTGCGGCTGGTACATATCACGGATGATTTCTGTATCGAAGCCCTCCGCAACGATGACACCGCGGTCAAAGGTACCGTTGTTCAGCAGTTCCTGTGCTGTATTTGCCTGGAAGGCACGGAAAATATTTCCGGCTCCGAAATGCACCCAGCACGGAGATTCTTTCGTGCGGGTGATCATTGCTTCGCGGTCATAGGATGGAAGCGCATAGCCTGCGGCTTCCCACGCTTTTTGATCTGCCAGTCCGGCAGCTGTTAAGTTAAGAGACATCAGTAAAAACCTCCTTTAAATTCCACGTTTGTGACTCTTGTCAATAGCTTCCCAGAGTCCGTTTAAATAAGTCGCGCCGAGTGCGCGGTCATACAGTCCATAGCCCGGCATTGCCTTCTCGCCCCAGATCATACGTCCGTGGTCCGGGCGGATCGGGCCGTCAAAGCCGGTGTCGTACAGCGCTTTCATGATCTCATACATATCGAAGCTGCCGTCAGAGGAAAGGTGTGCGGCCTCCTCGAAATCCTGCTGGCTGTGGAATTTCAGATTGCGGACGTGAGCGAAGTGGATGCGGCCCTTTAAGGAACGGATCATATCCGGCAGATCGTTCTCCAGGTTTGTTCCGTAGGAACCCGAGCAGAAGGTCACGCCGTTGTGCGGGTCATCGACCATCTTCATCATGCGCAGAATGTTTTCTTTATTAATGATGATTCTCGGAAGACCGAAGACACTCCATGCCGGGTCGTCCGGGTGAATGGCCATTCTAATGTCGTACTCGTTGCAGACCGGCATGATGCGTTCGAGGAAGTATTTGAGGTTGGCAAACAGTTTCTCATCATCCACATCGCGGTAAGCGTCAAAGAGCTCTTTCACTTTTGCCATGCGCTCCGGCTCCCAGCCGGGAAGAATTGCGCCGTTTGCATCACCTGCGATAGATTCAAACATTTTTTCCGGAACAAGTGCGTCTACGGCGGACTGTTTGTAGGCAAGTACGGTCGAGCCGTCCGGACGGACGCGTGCGAGTTCTGTTCTGGTCCAGTCGAAGACCGGCATGAAGTTATAGCAGACAAGGTGAATGTCTTCCTCTCCGAGGTGCTTTAACGTTTCAATATAATTATCGATGTACTGCTCACGGTCCGAGCTGCCGATTTTGATGGCGTCGTGGATGTTGACGCTCTCGATGCCGGAGATGTGAAGTCCAGAGGCCTCAACCTCTTCTTTTAACGCGTGAATCGCTTCGCGTGTCCACACCTCGCCCGGGGTAGTGTCGTACAGGGTTGTGATGACTCCGGTTACGCCCGGAATCTGGCGGATCTGCTCTAAGGTAACGGTATCAAATTTGGAACCATACCAGCGAAATGTCATTTCCATAAGAAAAACTCTCCTTTATTTTGTAATGTACTCCCGGAATCTTTCTGCACTTGCCTTTGCGGCTGATTTTCCGCCAGCTGCACCCGAATTTCATCAACGTACGCACCGCGTACGCCTCAGAAATTTGGGCACAACTGACAAAAAATCATCTCACAAAAACAAGCACAGAAAGATTCCGAGAGTACATTGTATTTTGCAAGTGGTGTTCTTTGCTTTTTATTGTATCGTTTCTTAAGAAAAAAGCCATGGCAAGAATTGTTGAGCACATTGCAAAAGTTGCGGCGGTTGGCCGGGAAAAAGCAAAATCAGCCTACAGGTGTGATAAGTAATATCTTTCTGGTATGACTAACCAATAGGAAAAACCTATAAGCGATTCATCGAAATAACAATTACCAAAAGGCGTTTTAGGGGTTGCACATAGAAAAAATATGCATTATAATATGCCATGTAATCGAGAAACATATTAAACATATCGACTTAATAGGAAAGGAGAACAGCAAATGAAAAAAACAGACAACAGACGAATGCAGGAGAACAGAATGATGGAGATGTGTTGTTGCTGTTGCTGCAGCTCCAATCAGAATAAAGAAAAATAAGAAACATTCGCAGGCAGAAAAAGCATAGCAGAAATTGCATGTGCGGGCAGGCCGGAACGAATGCCTGCTATTTTTTTAACCTTTTTTAAAAGAAATGCGAATGAACAACATAAGAATAGTCAATAAACAGACATAGAAAACGGAGGACAAAAACATGAGCGGATGCGGATGCAGCTTCACCCCAGTTGAAAATAAAGAAACCGAAGAAATCAAATACACCGATGCACTGGCAGAACAGTTTGCAGCAGAAGTCGGAGTAGACCCAAGACCAAATGAAACCCTTGTAGAGATCGATGAGCGCGGCGCTTTCATCCGTCAGCCAAATGCATTTATCCAGCCATTCGGCGATAAAGAAGGCGACCTGAAAGCAGAAGCAAACCGCTTCGGGATCTACTGGGCAACCGGATGCAACTGGTCCAACCGTCCGATCATCGTGCGGGAGCTTTTAGGACTGCAGGATGTGATCTCGGAGACGAGAGTTTCTCCATCCGGCGAGACAAACCGTTACGGACATGCATTCGGACAGTATCCGGATTTCAAGGATCCGGCGACAGGCGCTTACTTCTTAAGTGAGTTCTATAAAAGAGCAAACCCGGACTTCAAAGGAAGAGCAACGACACCGACCCTGGTGGATGTCAAAGAGAAAAAGGCTGTGAACAACGATTATCACCGCCTGACGAACTACCTCGAAGTGCAGTTCCGTCCATTCCAGCCAAAAGATGCGCCGGACCTGTACCCGAAAAAATTCCGGAAAGAGATCGATGAGTTTAACGACTGGCTCTTCCCGCATGTCAACAACGGCCATTACCGCATGGCATTCTGCCAGTCACCGGAAGCATACGATGAGGCATACGAAGATTTCTATGAATCCCTCGATAAGCTGGACAAACGGCTGGAGACGAACCGTTTCCTGTTCGGCGACTACATCACCGACAGCGATGTCCGCGCTTACGTCACTCTGATCCGTTGGGATGTCAGCTACTTCCACAACGTAGGACCAGTGAAGAAACCGATTCGTGATTACAAAAATATCTGGGGCTACTTAAAAGAGCTGTATGCGATCCCGGCCTTCCGTCACGGAAGCGATCCGCAGGTGCTGGCACTTTCGAGACCTGGAAAGAAATTAGGCGAGGTTCTCTTCCGCGGATACAACGAACGAATCCTTGCAAAAGTAGATTTCGAGAAGCTGATGGCAGACGATGGATCGAGAAGAACACTCAGCAAAACACCGGATGAAGTATTCCTTCGCCATCCGGAGGGAGAGACCTACGAGGATTACGCAGGAGAAATCTCAAAAACCATCTGGAACAGCCCGAAATGGGAAGACAGAAACCCGAAGAACGGCGTACTTTCCGTGGATGCATCGATTAATCCGCTGAAAGGACTTTTATAAAGAGATAAGACAGAAGAATCCGGAGCGCTCTGGTGGAACACTCTCAGGCAGCCGGGG
>ENA-OPYX01000656-OPYX01000656.1-human-gut-metagenome-genome-assembly--contig:-NODE-656-length-20099-cov-15.535950_pt1 | contig 20099 bp, 19 predicted proteins | sample MGYA00242639_ERZ504486 | MGnify/ENA primary metagenome ERZ504486 (study PRJEB26092, sample SAMD00036296) | human gut metagenome | host: Homo sapiens | study: EMG produced TPA metagenomics assembly of... | reverse complement strand
TTTATAGCACAAAAAAAAAGATCAAAGAAACCTGATTTTTTTTCTGTCTTTCTTTTGTTCTTTTTCCCTTAATTCTTTATTGTCTTTAGATTCTCTATTATTCTTTCATCTGTCGATTCAATTTCTCCGGTAAATCCGGCTTCTTCTATCATTTTCATTGTCGCATCGATTCCCTGTCCGCCTGCGGTCAGATATCCGGAAGCAAAGATAGAATCTACTACTTTAAATAAAGTCGGCTCAATTCCTTTGAAATAAACTTCACGTCCCGCTGCACATCGAATATCTGATTTTGAAATCATCAGTCTTGCAAGACAAAGCACCTTCAGGCAATACTCTGGTGTTAATTCTGAAATATCTCTGTCTGCCAGTCTTGTTCCCGGAATTGGAAGTAAAAAATTAATCGGTACGGATTCCGGATTGATTTCTCTTAAATCCATCAGCATATCTACTACATCTTCTTTGCTTTCGCCCATTCCAATAATTCCACCACTACAGATTTCAAAACCTAAGCCCTGAAGCATTTTAATATTGTTTACACGCTGTTCATAAGTATGAGTGGTGCAGATTTCCGGATAGAAAGAACGACTGCTGTTTAAATTATGATTAATGCGATCCAGTCCGGCTTCTTTTAACATTTTTGCCTGTTTCTCTGTTAAAAATCCGATGGAACAGCAAATCTGTGTTTCCTTTTTCTTCATTTCACGGATACGGTCTGCCAAATCTTCAATTTCTTCATCGGAGAAACCGATTCCACTTAAGCCAATACAATGTCTTGCCAGATGTTTTTCATCCACCAAATCATTATCTCCGTATAATTTTTCATCGGAAACTCTGCGATACTTTTCAATCGGAGCTTCGGAATCACGAGACTGTGCACAATACGCACAGTTCTGGGAACAGTTTCCACTGCGCACATTTGTTAATAGCTGTACACTGACTTTTTTCCCTTTATATTTCGTACGAAGTGCGTAAGCACAATCCAGAAGTTTTGGCATTTCCTCTTCCGGAAGATTTAAAATTTCAACAGCTTCCTCACGAGTCAGCGGTCTGCTCTCGTCCCAGTTTTCTAAACGTGATGTGATGGATAATTCTGACATAATATACTTTCCTCTCATTTTTAGCATTTGTTTCAACCCACAGTCGGTAATTTCACAGAGTCTGACATGTCAGCAAAACGCTGACTGTGGTTTACCTCATGTCAGTGGGGGATACCGATTTCTCTCCGCCCATCACTGCCGTTAACCTTCCTGTTTACAATTTTTCTCACCACCTATAGAGGTGGGAGAATCCTTGCAATATTTGTTGAAGTTTAGTATATTCTCAAAAGCACCAAATGTCAACTATTTTATATTATTAAGTTGACATTTATCTAAAAAAGAATCCTGCTTTTACACAGGATTCTCTTAAAATTAGATATTTAATAAGTCACTGAATACTTTCAGTGCGCCATCTGTTTCATGTGCAAGGACACGTTTTGCAAGAACTTTACCAAGCTGTACGCCTTCCTGGTCAAAGCTGTTTACATTCCATACGAATCCCTGGAACATAATCTTATTTTCAAAGTGAGCAAGGAGTGCACCAAGTGCTTCCGGTGTCAGTTCTTCTCCGATAATAATGCTGGATGGACGTCCACCTTCAAAGTTTTGTTTTTATTTTCAATCTGCTTTCCGCATGCAAAAGCTACAATCTGTGCTGCTACGTTTGCGCAGAGTTTCTGCTGACTTGTGCTGTCCTGAATTACAACATCTGTACCAATCTGGCTGTTTTTAAATCCAACAAACTGAAGCGGTACAATGTCTGTTCCCTGGTGCAGTAACTGGTAGAAAGAGTGCTGTCCGTTTGTTCCTGGTTCACCAAAAATAACCGGACCGGTTGGATAATCTACTGCTTCACCAAAACGGTTTACAGATTTACCGTTGGATTCCATATCTAACTGCTGAAGATGTGCAGGGAAACGGCTCAGTGCCTGAGAGTATGGCAGAACGGCTGTACTCGGATATCCTAATACGTTACGTTCGTAGACACCGATTAATGCATCAAGCATTTCCGGGTTTTCTAAGACGTTTTTATTCATTGCAAGTTTATCTTCTTCTGCTGCACCCTGTAAGAACTGTGCAAATACTTCCGGGCCAAATGCCAGAGATAAAACTGCACCACCTACTGCTGATGTAGAGGAGAAACGACCGCCAATGTAGTCATCCATGAAAAATGCTGCAAGATAATCATCACTCTTAGCAAGCGGAGAAGTTTCACTTGTAACTGCAATCATGTGTTTGGATGCGTCTAAGCCTGCATTTTTCAGAGCATCTTTTACAAAAGATTCATTTGTCAGTGTTTCCAAAGTTGTTCCGGATTTGGAAACCAGTACAAAAATAGAATGTGCAACATCAATAGAATTCAAAACTGCTGCTGCATCATCCGGGTCTACATTACTGATGAATTTTGCTTCCATCTTAAATGTATTGTTTTTCTTAGCCCAGTTTTCCAGTGCCAGATACATTGCACGAGGACCAAGGTCACTTCCACCGATACCAATCTGAACTACTGTTGTAAATTTCTCGCCTGCTGCATTTGTGATTTCACCGGCATGTACTTTATTTGCAAAATCTGCAATTTTCTTCTGCTGTTCTGTATAGAAAGTACGTTTATCCACACCATCTGCTTCTACTGCTTTACCTAACTGACCACGTGTCATGTGATGAAGAACCAAACGTTTTTCTCCTGTGTTGATGACTTCTCCATTGTAGAGGGCTTCAAATTTTTCTGCAAGCTGTGCTTCTTCCGCTAACTTGGTTAATGCTTCTAATACATCATCATCTACCTGTTTTGCTGCATAATTGTAAGAAAGACCGGCTGCCATAGGAATTGTGTATTTTTTCACACGGTCTGCACCGTTTTCTCCTGACATTACCTCTGCGAGTTTTACACGTTCTACTTTTGAAAGATTCTCAAATGAAGAAAGAGTGTTTAAATTGTTCCACTTAATCATAATAAGTTCCTCCTCAATTCTCACTTATAGAAATAGAAAACATCCTATAATTATTTTCATTATACTCGGAAACAAAGGTAAATTCAAGCGAACTGTGAAAAACAGATTCACTATTGAAACCAGAATACATATATAGTATAATGAGGACAAAGAAAAAGAGAATTCTTCGGGGCAGGGTGAGATTCCCTACCGGCGGTATAGTCCGCGACCCGCGCAAGCGGCTGATTCGGTGAAATTCCGAAACCGACAGTATAGTCTGGATGAGAGAAGAACGCGCAAATTTTTAAATACGTGCTCAAGCCCCTGGAAGAAATTCCAAGGGCTTTTTAGTTTATGGAAACTTGTTATATATGCTATAGACTAAGAAATTTTCAAAGAATTCTCTTAATAAAATCATAAGTTTTAAAGGAGAAACGAAAAATGAGTGAACAGGTATTAAGAAGAAATGTATCGACAAGAAGTCGTACAAGAACAATTACACAGATTGCGATGCTTGGTGCAATCGCAGGAATTTTGATGAATCTGGAATTTCCGATTCCTTTTTTAGCACCAAGTTTTTATCAGCTGGATTTTTCTGAAGTTCCGGTATTAGTTGGTTCTTTTGCAATGGGACCGCTTGCAGGTGTCTGGGTGGAACTTGTGAAAATCTTAGTTCATCTGGTAACAAAGGGTACAATGACAGCCGGTGTCGGTGATGTTGCCAACTTTATCTTTGGATGTGCTTTCGTTGTTCCGGCCGGTTTCATTTATCGTTCTATGAAAAATAGAAAACATGCTGTTCTCGGAATGATTGCCGGAACACTTTTAACCTCTGTTGTAGCCTGCTTTATCAATGCATTTATTCTGCTTCCGGCTTACGGAAAAGCATTCGGAATGCCGGTTGATGCATTTATTCAGATGGGAAGTGCCGTTCATGGTTCTGTTCATAATCTTCTGACATTTGCAGCCTTGATTATTTTCCCATTTAACTTATTTAAATACACACTGACTTCTTTGATTGTATTTTTAATCTATAAGAGAATTCGTGTAGTCTTAAAAGGCGACTGACAGAATCAAAATTTTTAAATCTTTCTTGACATTTTCTACTAGAGCGTAAAAATCCCCGATGCGGCAACATCGGGGATTTTGCTTTGCTGTCTGTATGGACATTTGTTTTATCACTTTATAACATACTTATTTAAGTCTAGTACACTTCCGGAATTTCGTATCCCCAGCTTTTTCTCAAACCATCCATAATTTCCATGATTCTTACCGTTTCAGCATGAGGCATTTCCGGACACTCAATTTTGCCCTCTTCCAATGCTTTTTTACAAGCTCGGACTTCATATTCGTATCCTGTAATCTGCTTTGGAGGAAAATAGCTTGCTGTTTCTTCATGGTTCTGGTTAAATACTGTAATCTTCTCCGGATTATTGATATTTTGAACCTGAATGTAGCCTTTTGTTCCAAAAATACTTCCCATTCTATCAGAAATTTCTCTGACACCACTCTGAAGCGTTGCCATTTTATTTCCTTCAAAATTCATAATAATGGTTTCGAGAATATCGACGCCGCCTTCAAAAATTGCACTCGACTGCACATCTTTGAGGTTTTCACCAAGCACCATGCTTGCAAAGTTAATCGGATAGACTCCGACATCAAGCAGTGCACCTCCTGCAAGTTCCGGTTTACGGATTCTTTCTTTTTCTGTAACTGCATAGCTTAAATTTGCAGTAAGAGAAGTTACCTCTCCAATCACTCCACTTTCCACAATATCCTGAATTATTTTTCTTGACGGCATGTATCTGGTCCAGATTGCCTCTGTGATTAACAGATTTTTTTCCTCCGCCAGTTTAAAAAGTGCTCTTGCCTGGTTTGCATTTACGGTAAATGATTTTTCACACAGCACATTTTTTCCTGCTTCCAGACACATTTTTGCGTGTTTATAATGATGGGAATGTGGCGTAGCAATATAGACTAAATCAATTTCTTTATCCGCCAGCATTTCTTCATAAGAACCATAAGCCTTTGTAAATCCATATTTCTCTGCAAAAGCCTCTGCCCGCTCAAGTTCTCTTGCTCCAACTGCATAAGCCTCAACATCATCCATTCCAGCCAGTGTTTCTGCCATATGTACTGCGATTCTTCCAGCACCTAAAATTGCAATCTTCATGTCATAATTTCCCTTCTCTAACAAAATCAGTCTTAATTTTTCTTTCATTATACCCTTATATACTCCCCTTTGAAAGACTAACTTTCAGCCCAATTTGCTAGAATTTTCCACTGCTTCCGCCGTGTGTTTCCCCCGACGATGAAGTGTGGGTACTGCTTCCGGAATCCCCATCACTGGATTTTGGTTTTGCTGTACGAGTTACATCTTCATATAAGAATAAATCCCTGCTTTCTGTCACTTTTAGACTGCCTTTTTTCTGATAATTTCCGGCCGTTGTTTTTCTTGCCACGGTTTTCAATTGTCGTTTCATTCCTCCTACAATTGAAAATGCACAGATAAATCCAAGCACCAGTGCAACTGGAATCCATATCATTCCAAGTGGTTTTTTTGGAAGATTGGAATTGTCGTAAGGGCGGTCTTCTCTCGCCTGTGTAACAAATGCATCGCACTGGTCGATATAAATTTCAAATGCTTTCTCATATTCACCATCTGAAAGTGAACTCTTAAACTGTTCTGCTATGTAATCGCATCCTGCATCTGTAAATGCAGTAATTCCGTATCCATGTGTTGAAAGTGCCCAGTCTCTGTCTTCCATACTGACTAAGAATAAAATTCCATCTTTCCCTTCGCCATATCCATAGCCATAATAATCAAAGAAATCATCTGCGTACTCCGTCGCTGTTGCGCCTTCAAGACTATCTACTGTCAGAATTACAATATCAAACTTCTGACGCTCACTTACTTCATCCAGCTTTGTCAAAATATTCTGTGCTTCTTCCTCGCTTAATAGTCCTGCTGAATCAGTCAGGCGTTCGTACTCCCCTGAAAATCCGCTGTCATCTGATCCCTCTGACGCCCAGACTCCCACTGTGGAAAGCATAAAAAGAAGTATGGTTAAAAAAACTGTAAAAATTCGTTTCTTCATTTTTCCGCCCTCCCTCTATAACACACCAAACAACCAAAACAGCCAGATAATGCCATAACTCAAAGCTCCAAATATCACTGTAAGCAATGCGGTCCATCTTCCTGCTGCCGCCTTATCTACCGGAAGGTTTCCAACAAATTTTCCAGTCTGTCCATTCATCGCAAAAAGATATTTTTCTCCCTTCCAGGTCGTATTTAAAATCCAAACCGGATACAGCGCATACTTTGCTTTTCCATTTTGTAACTGTATACTGCTGTTTTCCGTTGTCACAGAAGAATAACCTTTGACAGTAGACGCAAATGCTTTTTCTGTCGATTTTTTCACTCTCTTATTTGCTCTCCCAACACTTTCTTCCTCACTTACATCATATTTATCTGCCAGATATCCTGCCAGATACGGCATCTGGAATTTTACCGCCTCTTTAAAATCAAACGGTTCTATCGATTCCATCAAATCATCCGGCATCTTAGAGGAACCATCTACCGGAATTCGTTCAAACCCAACGGTTCCGCCCCTGTGAATCATATAATGTTTTGTTTCGGTATAATCGTACTCGCTATCACTCCAGCTTCTCACTTTCGTTGCACGATATCGGATATGTGCCTCTGCATCTGTATCAAACAACCAAAATGGAACGTACACTCCCTTAATTTCATCAATGTGATTCTGGTCCTTGAAAATCTTAGGCAGAAGCCGTTTTCCGCTTAAATGTTTCATCAAACCTTCTTTTGCTGCTTTTTTATCTAATTTAAACGGAATCACATAATCCGGCCTTAAGCTTCCCTCAAACTGTCCGGTCATCACAATCGGATTATTACAGTATGGGCAGGATGTTGCAGCAGTATTTGCATCGGCAACAATTTCTCCGCCACAGGATTTGCAGGTGTAGACTCTAAGCCCTTCTGCTTCACCCTCCTGCCATTCACTTCCGGCAGAAGTTTCCCATGTCATATCGTCAGACTGTTCATTTTGAAGTTCTTTTTCATAGCCCTGTAAGGTTTCTATTTCAAATTCAGTATCGCAGTATGGACATTTCATTTTTTGAAGTTTGCTGTTAAACTCAATTGCGCCTCCACAACACGGACACTTATATTCCTGTAAATTTCCCATGCAGTTTCCCCCTCTCTTTTCTTATGATGTAATAACTTTCATTTACTTATACTTTAGAAATTCTGACACAATCATCAAAAATATTTTCACAAATTAAATATCAAAAGAGCCTAAAATATATTTTTTACTGAACATCATTCTCATCAAAAGGGTCTCCACATTCCGGACAAAATTTAGGTGGATTCTTCGGGTCTTCCGGCTGCCATCCGCATTTATCACAGCGATATAACGGTGCACCCGATGGTTTCTTTGCTCCACAGTTCTGGCAGAATTTTCCCTGATTTACTGTTCCACAGGTGCAGGTCCATCCATCCTCTAATGGTTTAGGTGAGCCACATTCCGGGCAGAACTTTCCGGTTGCCATCGCTCCACATTTGCATTTCCATCTTCCTGCCTGAATTGGTTCCGGTTTCTTTGCTCCACATTCGGTACAGAATTTTCCGGTTACAACTGCTCCGCATGCACATTTCCAACTATCCTGAGACTGCTGCCCGGATTGATTCTGTGCTGTCTGCTGCTCGGTCTGCATTTGCTGCATTTGCTGCATCTGCTGCTGTGCCTGTTGTTGCTGAACTCCCTGATTATAAAAGCTCTGCGCTGCGCCAAAGCCTGCACCTGCTCCACCTGCATTCATCGACATGCCCATCCCGACAAATCCATTCATTGCCCCATTTGGATTAGAAGCTGCATTTTCCATTGCATTTGCAGTTGCATCTGTCATACGTCCTGCCATCATAAATGGATTACTGCCCAGTGTTGCTGCATCCTCCATCTGGTTGATTTTCTTCATATCCTCTTCAGTGAGTGTAATTGGATTTAAGGCAATCGCCTGTACTTCAATTCCTCTTCGTTCTGTCCATTCTATCTTTAATGCACGATTCATGGCATCTTTTAATTCTTTTGTATGTGCCGGAATCTGTGCCGGACGAAGTTCCAATTCGGAAAGTGCCGCAAATGCCGGCTGCAGGGCATCGATAAATTCCGTCTTTAACTGATGGTCAATCTCTTCTCTGGTATACTCACGCTCTACATTTCCACAAACCTGTGTATAGAATAACAATGGGTCAATTATCTTATAAGAATACACACCATTACAGCGCACCTGAACAGTTCTTCTCATATTGATGTCTTTATTTACCACATCAAACATGAATGGATTCGGTGTTCCAAATTTGTTATCTATGATTTCTTTAGTATTAAAATAATAAACCCTCTGGTCTTTTCCGGTATCTCCGCCAAATGTAAATCGTTTGCCGATTGTCTTAAACGTCTCTTTAATCCCATCACCCAGTTTTCCTGTAAAAATACTTGGTTCAGTCGAACGATCGTAAGTAAATTCTCCAGGTTCTGCGCAGACTTCAACAATTTTTCCCTGCTCGACAATAATCATACACTGACCGTCTGCAACTGCAATTCCGCTTCCATTCGATATAATATTATCACTGCCCTTTGTATTAGAGGAACGTTTGCCAATGCGTTTCTGTCCCTTAGTTACCAGAATATCCTTATCCAGCGCTTCGCAATAGAAAAACTCTTTCCATTGATCCGCCAATACTCCATTTATCGCTCCAACTCCCGCTTTAATAAGACCCATAATAATACCTTCCTTTCTGCTGATTTCGCACAAATTTATTTTTTTACGTATATATTCGTAATTTTATTATATCAGTTTATCAAATTTTGTACACTAGCCATATAGCTAAAACTCGCAGTAAAAACGCATTATTTTTTTAGATTTTTTATTCCGTGATATGGTAGGTTTTATCAAATTCTGTGCGTTTGACAAAATTAAACTCCACATCCATAATTTCACCGTTCTCTGTATATGTAATTCCGTAAAATACAATTACAGCATCCTTTGCGGCAGTCTCTGTTGTTCCCCAAAGTGGCGCTACAAAATAATCTGCCTCCTCTTGTTCGTTTATTACAAGTCCTTTATGTTGAATTAAAAACTCAATCTCCCTGCACATTTTCTCATTGCACGTCCAGGCGTCTAAAGTCTGCGGAAGCTGTTCATATTCATCTCCTGCCAAATGTCTGTGATTTCGATAAAACCATTCTGCACCATTTGGATAGGGATTACCATCACTGTCCACTTTAATGAAATCTCCTGCCTTTGCAATTTCACCATGCTCACTTTGACTTGAAAGCGTTTCTGAGGATTTCACTTCGAATTTATCATTCGGAAGCGGAATGATTTTTTTCTCTTTTATTAATTGCTGAATTTTTTCACTGTCTTCTCCCAGGCGATATGCATGCACTGTTTTTCCATGATTTTTTATAACCTTTATCATTTATAAACCCCTTTCTCAGCTTTATTTTTATTGTTAAGTTTATTGAATCATATCCTGAGAGTTTCAACAGTGATTATTTTTAGAAAAATTGAAACTGACTGTTATAAGTAAATAGGTAAAGATAATCATAAATCACAAAAATAGCCGCCCACGTCTCCTAAACTAAGCGGCTATTCTTGAATGTTAATTAGTTAAAATTTTTCTATTTCCTTTTTTCTTCCTTTTCTTCGTCTTCTTTCAACATTCGTTTCACTGAAACCATCAGCACAATCAACACTGCAATCAGTGGCAGTCCCGTCAACACCGAAATCGTTTTTACAGCTTCCAATCCACCAATAATCATAAGCCCAATGGATAAGACACAAAATAAAACTGCCCATAAGATACGATTCCATCTTGCAGGGTCTTCTTTATAGGATAAGCGTTTTGTCGTTGTTCCCGCCAGTACATAAGCACACGAATCAATCGTTGTTGCCAGATAGACAAAACAGACAATACACAAGAACAGCATCATAATCTTAGACATTGGAAGGGTCTGCAAAATTGCAATAATTGCACCGCTATTTCCTTCTTCTGCAAGGATGGTCGCCAAATCAACTTTTCCGGACTGCTGTAGGTAAAGAGAATATCCACCAAAAATCATAAAACTGCAGCAGCATCCGAGTGTCCCCCATAGAAGCTGTCCCCACATTACATTTTTGATAGTTCTTCCCCTTGAAATCTTACCGACAAACATTCCCATCATCGGCATAAAAGCAATCCACCATCCCCAGTAAAATACCGTCCACTCACTGGAGAATTTTCCTTCTCCAAATGGATCTGTATAAGTGCTCATCTTGATAAAATCAGATGCATATAAACCGATTGAGTTTACTTCCATCTTAAAAATCTGCATTGTCGGTCCAATCAAAAGAATCAGTCCCATAAAAATAAATGCCAGCACAACATTAATATTGCTTAACCGCTGGATCCCTTTATCCAACCCCAGATACACACTTGTTCCAAAGATTAATACCCAGATAATCAACACAATAATTTTTACAGTAAAATCATACTGTGCAGGGATACCAAACACTTCACGGATAATATCAGAAAGCACCGGTGCACCGATTCCAAGAGATGTAGAAATCGAACCTACAATACCGAATACAACAAGAATATCCACAATGTGTCCAAGCCATCCATCTGATTTTTTATGAAGCACGCTTCGACAGGCGTTGCTCAAGCGGATACTGTTTTCTTTCCGCACATACATCACATAGGCAATTGCCACAATCGCCGGATTATAAAATGCCCATGCACTGAAGCCCCAATGAAACTGCCCATACATGTGTGCATACTCATATGCAGCATTACTAAACGGTTCCAAATCAAATGGTGGTGCACTCACATAATAAATCGGCTCTAAAAATCCAAGAATTACAATACTTGTTCCAACCCCCGCTGTAAACAACATCGCAATCCAGGACAAATTATTGTACTGTGGTTTTTCATCTTTGTTTCCAAGTTTGATCTTTCCATACTTACTGAATGTCAGCCAAATCATAAATCCAAACGATGCCAGACAGACCAGCATAAACAACCAGCCAAGCTCATGGGTACAAAATGAAAATAAAATCGAAATCACTCCGTTTACCTGACCTGGAAACAAATAAATCGTAAGTGTCAGTACAATTAATACCAAAAATGCCGGTATAAATATTTTCTTTTCTATGTTTTCAAAAAGTTTCTTCATGAATGAACTGCCCCCTTTTCTTTAAATATAATTAAAAAGCAGTTCAATCCTTTTAATTACATTTCGTTTCTGCCAATTTCCATCAGTCCCCAAATCTTCTTTCTAACTCCCAGAAGATTCCACAAATCATATTCGCAAAGCCAACGCACTTCAAGCCGAATACATTTATACATTTTAACTTTTTTTAGTTTAATTTTCTGTAATTTTTGTGCATTTATTTTATATTTTTCATTCTTTTTCTGTTTATTATCGGCAAATATCCCACTTTGCAAAAGATTTTGCTTCCATCACACAGCGTTCTTTCCATATGGTTTTGCCGTTTTTTTATAATTTTTATAAAACAGAAATATCCCGTAGTCTGTCATCTTTGACTTCTACGGGATATCTCTGAATTTATTTTTTACCAAATGGACTAGCTAATACATTATTTTCTCTTTACGATCAGAGCATCTGCTACACCGACACCCTTACCTTCCGGATATACAAACAATGGATTGATATCCAGCTCTTTTAAAACATCTTTATTGGCCTGGGCATAATTGCTGATTGCTACGATTGTCTGACACAATGCTTTTATGTCACATTTCTCAGTTCCACGATATCCATTAAGAAGTTTAAATGATTTCAGTGATTTCAACATTTCAAGCGCTTCCTCTTCTTTCAGAGGTGCCGGATATAAGGCTACATCTTTAAAGACTTCTACAAAGACGCCGCCCATTCCAACCATGATCATCGGTCCAAACTGCGGGTCATTGTTTACGCCTATGATGATTTCCACACCGGCATCTAACATTGGAACTGTCAGAATTCCATTGATGTGTGCATCCGGTCTCTTTGCGGTTACACTTTCCATGATTTCTTCATAAGCTTTTTCTGCTGTTTCCGGACCACAAACATTTAATTTTACACCGCCCACATCACTCTTATGGAGGATATCAGCTGATTCTACTTTCATTACTAATGGACCCGGATGATTTTTTGCAAACTGAGCTGCTTCTTCTTTCGATGTTACGATGACTTCATCTGGTACCGGTACACCGTATACTTTTAATTCCTGTTTACTTTCATGCTCAGATAATGCCTGTGTTTCTTCGCTCTTCGGATGTCCTACCGCAAGTTCCAGAGTCTTTGTCTCCGGTTCATAAGCGATAAAGTCAGCCAGATGGCGGAGTAATTTGAAGGCGTATACCGGAGGCGGTAAAACCGGTACGCCTATCTGGAATAATTTTTCCTGATATTCAGGATTTCTTGTGTTCTCCGCAAATGGTATCATGGCAATCGGTTTGCAGTTACCGCCTTTTTCCTGAACTACCTTTTCAATTCCTTTATACATGTAATGGATACACGGGTCTGCAATTTCAAGAAGCAGAGTATATCCAATCAGTACCATACCGATATTCGGGTCATCCATAACCGTCCGAAGTGCTCCTGCATAGAGGTCTGCATCATAAGAAAGACTTGCAGTCATATCGAGCGGGTTGTTTGGAGAAGCATAAGATGGAAGCTGTTCTTTTAATTTCTTCAGAGTTTCTTCGGTGAAATCCGGATATTCGATTCCATTTAAGCTTCCTACATCGGCACAAATTCCTGTCTCTCCACCGGATAAGTTCATAGAAGCAAATGTTGCTTTTTCCGGCATTCTCTTCATAGTAGAAAGCATGAGTGACATTGCAATTAATTCTTCCAGGTCATCTACACGGATTGCTCCGAATTTTTTCAATACTGCATCAAAGGATGCATCGGAGCCGGAAAGACTTCCTGTATGAGAAGCAGCGATTGCTCCACCTTTTGCACTTCGTCCTGCTTTTAAGATAACAACCGGTTTTCTCTTTTCAGCTGCTTTTTTCAATACAGCTGCAAATTTATCTGCATTTTTAACACCTTCAATATAGATGCTGACTACTTTTGTATCTTCATCGTCCACAAGGAAGTCCATATAATCTTCCATTTGAACGATTTTTCCATTTCCTGCTGAAATATTATAAGAAAAACGCATTCCCGGGTCATCCATCATGGAAAGACAAAGCTGACCACTCTGGGACACGACACCAACGCTTCCTTTTCTGTCTCTTTTTGCAGAGATAAATGCGAATGCCTGTACATTATCAATATAATTCACAAAACCTGCGCAGTTTGGTCCCATAACCGCAATGTCGAGTTCTTTTGCTGCTGCAATCAGTTCTGCTTCATTTTGTTTTCCTTCCGCTGTTCCAACTTCACCATAACCGCTGGCAAATACAACTGCTCCGCCAACACCTTTTTTGGCACCTTCCTGTAAAAGCGGAATCACTGTTTTCTGTGAAGTACAGATAACCATTAAATCCACAGTTTTTCAGGTACATCGCTGATGGATTTATAACATGGAACTCCAAAAAACACTGTCTCTTTTTGGATGAATAAAATACACATGGCTTCTATCTTCCACGTAACTTAAAATATTTCTACAAACATCTCCACCAAATCCTTCTTTTTCACTTGCACCGATAACGGCTACGGATGTTGGTTTCAACAGTTTATTTAAATTCATTTTCCGTTACCTCCAGTTTTTACTTTCCTTCTACACCACGACGGTAGCAGGCAACATTTTTCTCATTAAATTTGCCTTTTCCTTTTTTCTCAAAGAAAGAAACAATTGCACTTTCCATATATTCAATAGAGAATAAATCACTGTGAGCAGCAAGTGCTCCAAGCATAACCAGGTTTGCACCCTTTGGATTTTTTACTTCTGCAGCGATATCGGTAGCCGGAACTTTTACGACTGTGATATCATCGCGATATTTTCTGTCGTCCGGAACGATGGATGAATTTACCAGAAGCAGTCCGCCCGGTTTTAATCTTTCTTCAAATTTGTCAATTGCCGGTGTATTCATTGTAAATAAAATATCCGGTTGTTTGGAAATTGGACTTGCAATTAATTTATCACTGATTTTTACTGTACAGTTTGCAGTTCCACCTCTCATCTCAGAACCATAAGAAGGATAGAACAATACATTTTTATCCTGTTCCATACCGGCATTAATCAAAAGCATTCCGGCTGTCAGTACGCCCTGTCCGCCAAATCCGGCACAAATAATTTCTTTTGCCATAATGTCTATTCCTCCTCTTTCTTATCTTTAAATTCTCCCAGTGGGAAATATTTTATCATTTCATTTTTAATACGTTCCACACTCTTAACCGGAGTCATATTCAGATTGGTTGGACATGGAGATAATAATTCTACGAGGCAGAATCCTTCTCCCTTCATGTGTTTTTCAAATGCTTTTTTCACATATTTTTTCGCCTGCATCATGCCTTTTGCATCTGCCATAGAACCTCTTGCCAGATATGCAATATCAAAACCGGTAAATGCTTCTTCTACGCGGAATGGCATACCTGCTTTTTTCGGATCTTTTCCTCTTGGAGTAGAAGTTGTAATCTGTCCCGGAAGAGAAGTCGGTGCACACTGTCCACCTGTCATTCCATATAAACTGTTGTTAATAACAATTGTCACTACATTATCATTTCTAAGTGCTGCATGCATGGTTTCCGCCATACCGATTGAATAGGCTGCACCGTCACCGATGTATGCCATAACCGGATTTTCCGGACGAACTTTTTTTACACCAACTGCTGTTGCGATTGGTCTTCCATGCGCTGCCATAATTGTATCAAATCTCCAGGAGTCAATATTTAATGAACCACAGGCAACGTCTACAACTGCTAAAAGCTGTTCGCTTAAGCCCATTTCTTCCATAACTTCAGCAATCAAACGTACTGCTAAACCATGTCCACATCCCGGACAAAAACCACTCTGGGTAAATGTAATCGTTTCAGGAGCTACTAATCTCATATTATATCTCCCCCTTTTTTAACATTTCTTTTGCTTTTGCAATAATTCCATCTGTTTCAGGAATTTCAAAGATAGAACCATAATGATCTACCGGATATTTGCCTTCTGTTGCAAGTTTTACGTCATCTACCATCTGTCCTAAAATATTCATTTCAACAGTTAAGAATGCTTTTGCTTCTTTTGCTTCTTCAAATGCTTTTTTCGGGAATGGCCATAAAGTAATCGGACGAATCAAACCAAGTTTGAAGCCCTGTGCTCTTGCGATTTCAACTGCTTCCCTGCTTACACGGGAACTGATTCCATAAGCAACCAGAACCACTTCCGCATCTTCTACCTGAATATTTTCATAGCGCTGTTCTTCCTCTTCCATCTGTGCATATTTAGAGGATAAATAGCCTTCATAATCAGGATGTGTATAATAAACATTCTGAATTTTACGCTGTTCACAGCCTTTTTTACATCCTTTGATGGTCCAGTCAAATTTATTGATATCATGCTCAACAAATTCCGAAATTTCAACTGCTTCAATCATCTGTCCAATCGCTGCATCAGATGCAATCAACACCGGATGACGATATTTTTCTGCAAGGTCAAATGCCTCTGCCATCATGTTTGCATTTTCCTGTACGGAAGCCGGAGCAAGTACGAGTGTATGGTAATCTCCGTGACCACCACCTCTTGTAAGCTGCCAGTAGTCTCCCTGACCCTGTGCAATATCTCCAAGACCACTTCCGATTCGCATAACATCAACAATAACTGCCGGCAAATCTGCTGCTACCAAATAAGAAATTCCTTCCTGTTTTAAAGAAAATCCAGGACCGGATGAAGTTGTAAGTGCTCTTGCACCTGCAGCCGCTGCTCCAAGCACCATGTTAATTCCGGCTAACTCAGATTCTGCCTGAATAAATACTCCACCTACATCTTCCATTCTCCATGATAAATACTCCAGAATCTCTGTCTGAGGAGTAATCGGATATCCACTATAAAAACGACAGCCCGCTGCTAATGCGGCTTCGGCCAGCGCTTCATTTCCTTTTAATAATACCTTCGCCATAAGTGACTGACCTCCTTATCTAATCTCAAATACATAATCCGGGCATACACGATAACACATACCACATACCACGCACTTTTCTTCATCTACTACAATCGTGTTATAACCTTTTGCATTTACATGATCGGAAACACTGATTGCTTCCTGCGGACAGGCATTAATACAATATCCGCAGCCTTTGCATCTTACCGGGTTTGTATACACCTTTTCTGTTTTCTCTTTACCCATAACTTGCTTCTCCTTCATATATTTTTACTAATGCATCACGCATCATGCTGTGCACGTTTACCATGACGATAAATCCAAAATGCGAGAACTGCTCCTACGATTCCGGATGCAACCAGGAAAATAAAGATATTTGTATACCCTGCTGCACCTTTATTATCCAACCACTTACCAAATATTACGGAATAAATGGAATCCGGAAGATACCCAATAATGGATGAAATTCCAATAACCGTTCCCGTCATTGTCCTTGAAATACCTGCTTCACTGACTGATGAAAATACAACCCCATACATCATCATTGTAACTGCCCCTGGAAGTAAAGTATAAATACTTGCTACCATCGGGCTGATGTCAGATGGAATCAATAAAACTCCACCGAATAATACTGCAAGAATCACAAATGACACACTCAACCATTTACATGTTGATTTAAATACCTTATCTGCTAAAATTCCACCAACCGGTGCAAGTAATAACAACAGATAATTATTAATAATTGAGAAAATACCTGAATTAACCGCTGAAACACCAACTACTTCTGTTAAATATGGATTGAAATAAGAAACACTGGATTTTAATCCATATCCACATAAGATTACGATTGATAAAATCCACACAACAGGGGATTTTAAAACTTTTCCAACCATTGGAAGAGAAATTTTATCATCGTCACTTTCTGTTGTAACTTTTCCTGCATCTTCTTTCATTAAGAATACTAAACAGATGGCTGCGATAAGAACAACAACTCCGCTGGCATTTACACCACGTACAAATCCGCTCTTAATGTCTTCGCCTGCTGTATTATAAGCATACAGAGAAATAAAACTTGTTAAAGCTGCTGCGATTCCATTACAAGCGTAATATAAACCATACATGAATCCCTGTTCTTCTTCTGTTCCTACAATTCGTACCGCTTTCATAAGTGCTGACCAGAATACAAAGGCTGTACTAAAGGAAAGACCAAGCCATATAATCATAGAAACGACAAAATTTAATGAAAATGCATAAACCCACGTTAAAACGGATGTCGCTACCAGCGATATAATCAAAGCTTTTTTCGTTGATACCTTATCCGCCAGATATCCGCCCGGAATATAAAGAACCATATTTCCAATCGTATACATGGTCAGCAATAAACCTGACTGTGTATTATTAATTCCCATTGCCGCAAGCTGTGCATCGTAAAATACATATTTTACATAAGGAATGAAATAAATTGAACCTCCTGCAAGCCCTAATGCAATAATGGTCAAATATTTTCTCGCTTTTGACTCCATAAACACCCTCCTCTTTTTTCCTAATTTAGAATGTTTCTCATCCCATAAACTGAAAAAGGGGGCTGTCTTTCCGACAGCCCCCAACTTCTTTCACGTTGTATTTCTGTAAGTTTTTTCTTACATATCCGGTGTGTCAGATTTATCCGGTGTAAATAATCTTCTTGCAACGTCTCTTGTAAATTCTCCGGTTTTTGCTGCTTCTTCAAATACAAGTTTAGTCTGTTTACGAATCAGATTTACTGTATCATCTACAATTGCTTTTGCTGCTTCTTCATCATTCATATTTTCAATTTTTACAATACGGAAAATAACAGCTTCATAAATACGAATTCCACCAAGGTTGGAAATAAAGTCAACTGCTACATCTACGCCTTTCTTCTGAAGGATTTCATCTGCTTCCGGAGTGGTAGGAATATTTGCTGCTTCAACAAGAAGAGAAGCTTTGATTTTATCTGCATTATCTTTATTGATAACATCTTCAAGTGCTGCCGGAATTAAGATATCACAGTCTGCTGAAATCCATTCGGTATTTGGAAGAACTTCATAATTATCTTCAAACGCTTCACGGTTTAATTCACCTTTTGGAAGTCTTGTTTCAACTAATTTTGGAATATTCAATCCGTCTTTGCAGTAAACCAGTCCGTTTACATCTGCGATACCAACTACTTTATAACCCATGTTATATAAAGAGTTAACACAACTTGCACCAACGCATCCGAATCCCTGAATCACTACGCTTGCGCCTTCTTTTCCGCCTTTTAATTTCCAGGCTTCATCGGCTGCAGCTGCAACACCATATCCGGTAATCATGTCATACATTTTAAATCCGTCATAGGTTAATTCTTTTTCTGCTCTGTCATGGTTTACAATTCCCTGATGGATATCTGGGTCTTCTTTCATTGCTTTTGTCTGAGGAATTCCGATTCCCAGTTCATCTAAGATACGAAGTACGTCTGAATAATCAACACCTAAGTCTCCACCGATGGAAACACCTGCGTTAATGTAAGGAGCAGTTGCGGTTAAGAATCTCTTTAATACATCGAGTGCATCCGGAGCTTTGTAATCATAAGCAATACCTGCTTTACATCCACCTGTTGTCTGGGATTCACATGCTTTATATTTGTATCCCATTGTTGTTGCCAGACGAATAACTTCTTCTTTTGTTACTGTCGGATGCATTCTTGTTCCACCACCACAATAATGTCCAACGAAGTTGTACGCACACATCCATCCTTTTGCATCTGTCTCTGTGTCATTCCATTCCACTACTACATACGGTTTGTTTGCCATTTTTTATCCTCCCTAAATCTTTCCTTTGTTCTCTATTACAGAACAGTGTTCTTATTTTCGTTCATTTTTTTACCCGACTTCCTGTCGGGTTCCTCTTTCATCTGTTCTTTATTAGAGAACTACGTTCTTTATTTGATAATTCTACTTTACCATCTTTTGTGTTTTTTTTCAATATTTTTCTTCTGCTTTTTTATTTTTCAGTAAACTTGCACAAGTTTATAACATTTTTTGTATCTTTGCGGCATATTCCTTAAGTATATTTGCATATAATTCAATTTTCTCGTCACTCATTCTAAGCGATGGGGCGCTGATACTCAGTCCACCTTCCACTTTTCCATCATGATTTAACAGTGCAACTCCCACACATTTAATGCCAAACATGATTTCCATATCATCGATTCCATAACCTCGAATTCGTGTTTTTTCAATTTCTTCTAAGAGACTTTTTTTATCTGTAATCGTATTTTCTGTATACGCTTCAAGCTTCCCTGAAATACATTTTTCGACTTCTTCTTTCGGCATACTTGCAAGCATCGCTTTTCCTACAGCAGTGCAATACATCTTACAGTCTTCTCCTGCAACCGATTTACTGACCATTCTTTGATGATCCGGTGAAATTCCTTCCAGATAGATTACACTGTCATCTTTTGGAATTGTCAGATAGATCAGCTCTCCTGCCTCATTTGCAATTTCTCGCATAAATGGTACTGCGACTCTTGTAATATCAAGTCCTTCACGAAATGCCCGGCTCAGAGTCATTACGGATACTCCCAGATGAAACTTTCCGGTTTCATCATCCTGTGTTAAGTATCCAAGTGCGGTAAAAGTCATCAGAATATTATGCACATTACTCTTATACAGCCCCAGTTTTTCACTGATTTCTGTTACTCCAAGCGGCTGCTTTTGTATAAAGCACTCTAATACTTCCATTGCTTTTTGCAGACTCTTTACTTTAACTTCTCCTTCTCTTCCCATAAACTTGCCCCTTTCTTAATTTTTTTAGGAGTCTTTTCTCTTTTATAGTACCATTTATATTTGTGTATCACAAGCAATAGTTTAATTTGTTAGTTGAGAAAAGAGATAAATTGCTGCAAAAATTGGAATAGAAAGAGCCAGAGGTCTACCCCACCTCTGGCTCTTTCGTTTTTTGTCACCTATGGATGACTTGTATCTCTTTGCCTATTGGCATTATATCATATGCATTTTTTGTTTGCAA
>ENA-OPYX01000649-OPYX01000649.1-human-gut-metagenome-genome-assembly--contig:-NODE-649-length-20194-cov-4.941346_pt1 | contig 20194 bp, 19 predicted proteins | sample MGYA00242639_ERZ504486 | MGnify/ENA primary metagenome ERZ504486 (study PRJEB26092, sample SAMD00036296) | human gut metagenome | host: Homo sapiens | study: EMG produced TPA metagenomics assembly of... | reverse complement strand
TCTGCAGTTCAGCCACCAGTAGGTCCATTTGGAAAAGCTTTTTCGTAAGCCTTCCATAAGCTGTTCATGTGAAATCGCCATAATTCCCATGAGTTTTCTGAGTGTCCAGCCGTGAATTGGCGGTTTGCAGTAATTGTGGATGATTTTTGCGTCATTTACACTGTCGGGAATATTCCCTGACGGTTTCTGGAAATCAAACATCACCAGGAATTGGTCCCAGGCCTCTTTGGGATTATGGTAAGCAAGGGCCATAGCATTAAAACAGTGATCCCAGCTCCATACATTACACATCCAGTTCTTTGACATAAACATGGATTCCCGTTTCAGTACACCGCAGGGAGCTACTATACTGGCCCAGTCCACATACGCTGCCACTCTCGCCGCATCAGCATAAACAGCCGGTACGGAAGGCATGGATTCATAAAATCTCTCAAACTCAGCCGCTTTCTCTTTTAATATAGCATCATAATCATACTCTATTTTCCGGTCAGCCCAATCTTCAAAGTTTTCTTCAAGTGTGGCCAGATATTCTCCGGCATTTCCCGGCTCCAGGCAGATACGGCAATACTCAGCCGTGCTGACACTCCACTTCTGCTCTGGCCTGACCGTCCCTTTTGCAGCCCTGACCATGTAACGGGAATTGCCGTTAAAGCAATTTACCATCCAGAAATCTTTGTCTCCTGATTTCCAGGGCTGTGCAAAAGTAAACATGGTGCCTTCTGTCATAAAATCAAATTCCAAAGCCAAATTACCACGTATTACAATAGTATCCTTATCTGCAAATACAAGTCTTGCCGTACCCTTATCCGTAATTATCCGCAGTTCCCAGGGTTCTGCTTCGTATGTATATTCTATCTGCTTTCTTTCATATACAGGCCTTACTCTTGCTAGAAAAGATGAACTGGCCGAGCCGTGAACGGTACGGAAATATAACCCGTTCTCCACTTCTTTACCCTGATATTTCCCTTCCAGATATGAAAATGCCATATAAGACCCTCTGGTACTGAACGGTACTTCTCTTAAATTCAGTCTCATGATAAAAACCCTCCTGTTGTTATCCTTTTAATCCCGAGAATGTAATTCCTTCAATAAAATATTTCTGTGCTGCGAAATACACAGCAATCATAGGAAGCGTAATGACTGTAGCAACTGCCATCAGCAAGTTCCACTGACTGGTGTGCTCACCCATAAAATTCTGGAGTGCTAAGGAAACTGTCTTCAGTTTCTGGTCGTCCAAATAGAGAAGAGGTCCCATAAAGTCATTCCACGTATTCATAAATGTGAAGACACCTACCGTACAAAGAGCCGGTTTCGACATGGGAAGAATAATTTTTGCATAGATTGTAAAATAGTTTGCCCCATCTACAATCGCCGCCTCATCGTATTCTTTCGGTATACCGCTGTAAAACTGTTTCACCAGGAACACATTGAAGGCACTTCCGAAGAAACAGGGGACGGTCAGTGGAAGGAAGGTGTTATACCCTCCCACAGACTGCCAAATCAAAAACTGCGGAATCATCAATACCGTATAAGGAATCATCATGGTAGATAAAAGCAGTGCAAACCAGATGTTTCTTCCTTTGAATTTCAGTCTGGAAAATCCAAAAGCAATAAAACTGGAACTTAAAACACCGCCCACCATATTTACAATTACTATAATACCGGAGTTTAAGAAGTACCTGCCGAAAGAATCCCGGGTAAAGGCCTCCACGAAATTGTCAAAGTTAAACTGCGACGGTATCCACTGGATTGGAACCGTAGTAATCTCCCTGTTTGTCATAAATGCACTCCGTATCATCCAGAAAAACGGGAAGAGCATGGTTACGGATATCGCAATCAACAATATGTAACTGATTATTTTAACTCTTTTCTGTCTTTTACTTTTCATATGTCAGTCTCCATTCTCATACACAACCCATTTTTTCTGTGACTTAAATACAATCAGGGTAAGCACTGCAATAATTACAAAGAATACCCAGGACATGGCAGCCGAATATCCCATCCTTGACTGCTTAAATGCAGTCCGGTAAACCATCAGGGAATAGAACAATGTCGCATTGGCCGGTCCGCCGTCTGTCATAATATAAGCCTGTGTGAAAATCTGCATGGAGTTGATAATTGCCATTACAAAATTGTAGAAAATAATTGGCGTCATCATGGGAACCGTTATATTCATAAATCTGGAAAGTGTCCCCGCCCCGTCAATTTCTGCCGCTTCGTAAAGCTGTCTGGATACACCCTGAAGTCCTGCAAGATAGATTACCACAGTGTTTCCGGCCCCCCATAAAGCCATAACTGCCAGGGAAGGAACAGCGCCTGTCTCACTGAAAATGAAGTTCTGTGAGTGCATCCCCAGGGCTTTCAATATGCTGTTCAGCAAACCGTACATAGGGTTATATATGTACATCCACACAGCCGCACTGGCTACAATGGGGACAATAGACGGTACATAGAAAATGGCACGGAATACGGAGATCCCCTTAACCTTGCTGTTTAAGAGCATGGCAATCAGAAGCGGTATACAGGTAATCAAAGGTACGCTTAAAAGTGTGTAATACAATGTTACCTTCAGCGATTTGAAAAACAGCGGGTCCTGAAACAAGTTTTTATAATTTTCCAGCCCCACAAACTCTTTCGCCGATATAACATCCCAGCTTGTAAAGCTAATGCCAAGGCTGAAAAGCATAGGGCCAAAGCTGAAGCAAATCAGGCCTATGATTCCCGGACCGATAAAAAAGTAACCCCATTTCAACTGGTTTTTTTCTTTCATATTCATTTTGGATTTTGTCTTTTTACTCATGGTTATTCCTCCCGGCATGGTTTTCTCTCTCCTGAAAATGTCTCAGGAACTTTCTTGTTCCTGAGTCATTTCACATACTGCTTAATTCCATGTGCCCTGCAGTTCGGAAGAAACATCCAATGAGCCCAGAGCTTCCTCGGCTGTCTGTTCGCCCAGCCATACATTGTCCAGAAGGGGAACGATGGTATTGTCCACAATCACCGGAAAATTTTTAAGTGTAACGTTTTCACCAAGACGTGTTCCTTCATGAATCAGGATATTCTTGAATGCATCACAGTTTTCACTCTCATCAACCTTAGTATAAGTGGACTTCCAGGCTTTCTCATTTTCACCGCCGTCAAATACGTCTAATGTTTGAGGCAGACCGCCAAGTCCTACATTATTTTCTTTTGCCGCAGTAATGGCATTGTTAAAATCTGTGTAGTAGCAGTAGAAATCAAATGCTTCTTCATTATCCGCATCTTTTGGTGACATGCAGATTCCTGCCGTCCAGCTCATATTGGCAGGCTGGGAAAAGGCTGGGATCTGTGCAACACCCACATCAAACCCTTCATTGGTATAATTACTCAATGCCCAGGAACCGTCAATGAGCATGGCAACCTGTCCGTTCATCAGCATGGTGCTCTTGTCAGCAAACGCGCCTTTTGCCATTGCCACGGAAGGAGCGCACTGCTCTTTCAGAGACAAATCTGCAATAGACTGAATCACTTCCACACCTTTCTCTGTATTGATTTCCAGCTTTGTGCCGTCTTTACTAGCTATACCGGAACCATTGCTGTATAAAAGGGGCATGTACACGACCCAGTCTGTAGGCATCATGGTTCCGTATACACTTATGTTATCACTGTCAAAACCATCTTCACCCGAATGTTTTCCGTTGCCGTCTTTAGTCAGTTTCTTTGCATTTTCTACAAATTCCGTCCAGCTCCAGGGATTGTCTGCATCTGTAGACGGAAATTCAATTCCGGCTTCTTTCAGCAAATCTTTGTTGTAGTATAAAGCCAATGTTGCAAGGTTGCATCCTGCACCCCAGATATTGTCCCCTGACCTGAAGATGGCGGATTCCAGCATTTTCTCTTCCGGTTTGATTCCCACTTTGTCATACAGCGGCTTCAAATCCAGAACAGCGCCTTTTGTTCCCCACTCCATAACATTAGCCTCAGGAAGTTTAAACACATCAGGCATACTGTCTGCTGCTGCCATGGTGTTCATCTTGCTCAGATATTCATTATAGGGAATAAAGTTTTCCACCACATCCACATCCGGATGTTCCTTTTCATACTGGGCAATCACAGCTTTGTCAAAATCCTGCTCCGCCATTTCTGACCAGGAATAAAAGCTTATTACCTTCTTGTCACCATCACTTTTTGTCTCCTGAACATAATCTTTGGATGTGTCTTCTCCGCCTCCTGACGAGCCTCCGCATCCGGCCAGTGAAAGGACCATGCTTGCGCCAAGTAAAAATACCAAACTCTTTCTGAACATATTCTTTTCCTCCTTTTAATTGTGTTTCCCTTCATTTGATATGTTCATTTTATATAATTCCCCGCTTCAAAAATAGCATATTTCTTTTCAAAAACCAGCACAAAATTATCTTTTTCCGTTTCGGAAGTCTCTTGGCGACATACCATATTTTTTCTTGAAGACTCTGGTAAAATAATTTGCATCGTTATAACCAATGCTTCTGGCAATCTCCGTTACATTCATATCTGTACTTACAAGCAGCCGCTCCGCACTCTTCATCCGGCAGTTCTCCAGATACTGCATGACCGTAATATCCAGTTTCTCCTTGAACTTTTTGGCAAGATACCCGGGAGCCACAAAAAATTCATTTGCCAACTCAGAGAGACTGATGTCTTCTGTGTAATGCACCTCCAGATAAGCTGCAGCCTGGTCCGCCAGGTCATTTCTGCCTGCATCCTGTACAATCTTTCCATGAATCAGCTTGATATACTCATTGATTTTATTTCTAATTTCTCCCTGGTCTGCACAATTATCCAATGCGTAAGGGTAAAGCTCCCGCTTCAGATTTTCAGGAATGTCAAAGTTATGCTGTCTGTACTTATCTGCTGCCAGAATCAGAACAGAGTGGTAAAAGTCACACAGTATTCCCCTGTTTTTCTTGCTTTCGAATATTTTGTCAAATATCAGATTAAGCTGTCCCTGCCACTTTTCTTCTCTTAAATCCTCAATGGCTCTGTCCAGGTCTTCCAGACCAATCTCCTCCGGCTGTTTCTCAACGCTCTGCGCCGCCAGAAGGTGCAGGCTCCCATTCCAGAATCTGACGTTTAAAGTGGACTCCAGTTCCCACATTAACCCCACCGCATCCATATTCTTTCCTGTTTTATACACCAGGTAACATCCTCTTTGCCCACATTTTTCCCAGACATCACATATCTCCCTTTCATTCAGCCAGATGTCTTCGCCAAGCATAAGGGCGAGATTATCACTTTCATGAAAACGAATCCCTGTCCATATTTTGTGGGGAAAAGTCCCGGCAAACCGCTCTGCATCCTCTGTTTTCTGTATTTTCCCCAGAATCCCTTCCTCATACAGCAAGACGGCCGTCCCAGAAAATACCGGTTTTCTTTGTGCAAAATCCCGAAAATATTCCCACTGCCTTCCGTACTCCTCATACTGTTTCCGCTTTATTTCATCCAGACTTGCACACACCTCTTTTAATGTGTCTGTAAACTCCTGCTGCTGTATTGGTTTCAAAATATAGTTGGATACCTTTGCATGTATTGCCTTTTTCATGTATTTAAAATCATCATATCCGCTTATAATAATGAATTTTGTTATGCTGTTTTTGTCCAGATTCCTTACTCTCTCCACAAAATCCAGCCCGCTGCAAAGGGGCATATTGATATCTACAAAATAGATATCCGGGCATACCTTTTCATAGAGTTCGTAAGCCTCAATCCCATTCCTGGCCACCCCTGCAATTTCAAGTTCAATCACCGACTGCTGTATCCGCCACCGCACACTTTCCAGTACAAATTCTTCGTCATCTGCTATGCACACTTTATACATCTTCTGTTCCCCCAGGCAATTTTATCTGTATCCTTGTCCCCAAATTTTCCTTCGCCATAATGTGAAATTGCATGGAATCTCCATATTCCAGATAAAGACGGTGAAAAACATTCCATATTCCAATATGTGCCGAAGATTCTTTTTTCTGATTGGGATTTTCTTTAATCTTCTCCAATTCTTTCAGCAGGCTGATATATTTCTCCCTTGTAATGCCGTTTCCGTTATCCATCACGGATATTTGCAGCCCATCTGTCTCTTCCTTAACTGCAATGGTGATACAGCACTCTCCTGTTTTCCCTGCAAATCCATGCTTGATGCAGTTTTCCACAAGCGGCTGAAGAACTGCTTTTAAAATCAATCTCTCTTCCACACTTCCGTCCACATCATAGAAGATGGACAAATCCGGTATTTTATATTCCATAAGCAAAAGGTAGCGGCGGATATACGCCATCTCATCCTTTACTTTAATCCACTTGTCCTGCTTCAGATTATAGTGAAAAATCTGTCCCAGCGTCTCACAGACCGCCACAGCTTCTGTCTCTTTTTTACTTAATATAAGGCCGTTGATGATTTCCAGTGTATTTATAGAGAAAGTGGGGATATCTGCTGCAGAAGCATCTGGTATTCCGTTTCCTTCTGCAGTGTGCTGATTATCTTATTTTCTCAATCAAGTCCAGGATTGAGTCGGACATTTCGTTAAAACCGTCTATCATTTCCCCAATCTCATCATGATAATGGTTTTCCATATTAATGCCCATCTGGTTATTGCGAATCTTAATCATGGAATCTCTGCACTGAAGAATCGGTACTGTCAGGTATCTTGAAAACAATACCGCCGCCAATACAAAAAACAGGGCGCCTAAAAGCAGCACCATAGTAAAACCAATCCAGATGTTCCGGCTGTCCACTACCAGACTTGCCGTATCTAGTACAATCTCCATCTGCCAGGTTTTTCCCCCTATATCAATGTCTTCATTCCTTACATTGTAGACAGATATGCCTTTCTCCACTTCGTTTTGAACCTTCTCCGGTATCTTATCAGCAATTACAACGCCTTTCTCGTTTTTCAGTCTCATGTATTCGCCGTCTATCCCCATGTCGGCCATAGACAACACACCCGAATGGGGAATTGTTATGACCAGTATTCCTTCCTGGCGCATGGAATATTGATTGTTTATGGGATAGTAAATATTCAAATACCATCCTGTACCTTTGGTATATACCCCCTTACCTTCTCCCTCCTCAATATACTTCCCGTGACGCATAAATTCAGGATACCAGTCCTCCTGCTTTAAGTCAATGGAGTAGTCCAGGTAACCACTGGGGCTGTTAAGTCTGATTCCATTTTCCATAATAGCCGCCAGTTTCATATCACCGTTCATATTCACTACACTAGTGAGGAAATCCTTGATCCCTTGCTCAATCTCCTGCATGGTACGGGGGTCAAGACTGCTTTTCTGGGTCAGCGTTTGCATCCAGGCAGAATACCCCAGACTGTAAGCAAGGGTTTCCAGATTGTCAAAATACCCCTCTATTTCATCCTTTTTCTGCCGTACTACACTGTCCATGGCTTTTTCAATGGTTTCCTTTCGCATGTTTTTATAGATGAAAAAAAATGTGACGCTGGACAGAATTACGACGAAAAGGAAAAACAGCATGGTAAACATAACTGTCTTCTGTTTCAGGCCCATCCGCTTTATTTTTGTTTTGATAGTTTCCATTTTCCCCATAATCTCTTCCCCTCATATCCAGTCTGTATTTTTCGGTAAAATAAGACATTTTTCTTATATTATATACTATCGTACAGATATTTGCAAACATATGTTTGTGACTATATATCACAAAGCAAGAAACGCTCTGACCGTTATGTTGTTCTTTCCGAAAAAACCTTTGATCTGCTTGTTGCCTTAAAGGACTCTTGCCTTGACAGGACCTGCTGAATCTGTAATCGTTCATCCAAAAATAAATGTTTATTCTTAGCCATAGTGATATCCTCCATATATACCGGGGTAGTGTCAATTTTCACTACCTCTTTTATTGTTTAAACCTTGATTTTATGGGAGTTCTTAATATAGAAGAATAGATTACCTTCTTATCTTCTCGCGTACTGATCATACCTGCTCGCGCACTTAAAAACAAAAAAATACCTTTTAGCAAGCAGATGTATTTTCTCGCTAAAAGGTACTTCACCCTTGTACATATATTCAATTGATTTGCAAATACACATTGTATTTTAATATATCTTGTCAATTTATTTTCTTCTAAAATGCCTACAAATCCCATAAATACGCTATTTACGTGACAGTAAACAAACGGTTTCAACATGACTGGTTGTTGCAAATTCTGCAACAACCACTTTTTCATCCAATTCTCCTTCAGCGAAAATGTTTTTAATGTGACGGGAAATCGTTGACTTATCTCTTTGAAACAGCTCTGCCATTTGCACTTGCGTAAGCCACACCGTTTCGTCCTACATACTGACATCAATCTTTGTTAAACCGTCTTCAGTCTGGTATATGATTATTTCTCCACGGTCGTCCATGATGTCATCCTCCTGTTCTAATCCTTTTTACAGCATTTTCTTTGTGCTGCAAGTATAACTAAATAATTGTACATATCCATCCAAAAAGACGTTCAAACCGGCATCATGTCGGTTTTATGCATTAGGCTATGTTACTTTGACGCTTTAGAGCGCCGCGAACTTAACCATGATATACGCGGCAGTTTGAATAGGGCTTCAAAATTGAGGCCAGCGTATTTACAATACTTGATGGCGTATAGAATTCTCCTCCACCTTTTCCTTCTTTTTCCGCAAATTGCGCAATGCAGTATTCGTAGGTTCTTCCAAGGACATCTCTGTTGCCTTCAGTTTCCCCCATATCCATATTGGTAAATAGATCGACAACATCTCCAAGAACGCGTTTATCCAAATCAGGGCTGGCATAATTTTTTGGTAAGACATTTTTAATTTTTTGTTGTCTGCTTCAATGGCACGCATTGCATTATCAATCGTTGTACCAATTTCCGGTTTGTGTGCTGCTGCAGCTATTTTATCCCATCGAGCCTCCACCGGGACAAAGAACACGTTGTCTTCAAGATAGGCATCCGGATCGTCCTCAAAACCATCGCCCTCTGAAAGCAACTGCTGATATTTTTTATCAAATGCTGTAGAAATGTATCTTAGGAAAATCAATCCGATGATTACATTTCTGTATTCTGATGCCGGTATATGTCCCCACAGAACACATGCAGCATCCCAGATTTGTTTTTCGAAGCCAATATTGGCGGTATTTTTCTCAGCCATTTACTTTGTCCTCCTGTTTCTCATTCTGGCTCTCCGGCGCGCTATCATCGTCTGCTTTTATGACTTCTACAATATCTGATATATCGCAGTCAAAATACTCACAGATTTTCAAGAGTACATCTGTCGTAATATTTGCGCCTTTTCCGAGCTTTGCAAGGGAAGCTGAACTAATACCAGCCTTTCTTGCAAATTCGGTTTTCTTGAGATCTCTTTCAACGAGTTTCACCCATAATTTTTTATATGATAATTTCATTGCCGTGTCTCCTTAGGAAGATCCTTCCTCCAACTTGGCATAAAGCCGTATGTATGGCCATCTCTTTCGTCTTTATAACTAAAACTTCCCACACCATATTGGTGCGTTGATCCTTGAAAATTCAATATTTCAGCCAATAAAAAAGGCATAAATCTGTTCCGTTTGGTATAATGGAATTGACTAGAAACCATCTTTACAAAGGAGATTTATGCCATGTCCAGTATACCACAAAACTATTTCGTTGAGAACGACTTAATTGACTGTGTTAAGAGATTTTTTTCCAAACATCATGTTGGCAGGCTCCTTGCCAGATGTAATGGAATGAAGGAAAAAGGTGTTTCATCTGTTTCCCTGCTTCGTTATAAACTCAGCAACATTTTTGTCGGAAGAAGTATGTATATGCAGCAGCGGACTGGCTCTTTTAAGGAGGCGTTTTCCAAGAACACTTTCTACCGTTTCCTTAATTCTTCAAAAACAAACTGGCTTCGTTTTACTTCTCTTCTTGCAGCTGATATTGTCAATCATGACATTCGTGATCTGACAGATCCGGAAAGAAAAAATGTCTTTATCATTGATGACAGCCTTTTCAACCGTACCAGCTGTAAGAAAACGGAACTGGGATCAAAAGTTTTTGACCACACGGATATGCATTTCAAAAAGGGCTTCAGGATGCTTACTTTAAGCTGGAGTGATGGAAACACACTGATCCCTGTAAACAGCTGCCTGTTAGCGTCTGCAAAGAATACAAATATCATCGGCCCGGTAAAGGACTTTGACAACAGAACCCTTGCAGGAAAAAGACGTGCGCTAGCCCAAACAAAAGCACCAGAGGCAATGATGACTTTACTGAATACAGCCCTCAGTGCAGGGCTGAAAGCGGATTATGTCCTGTTTGATTCCTGGTTTTCCAATCCAGCACAGGTCACAGCCATCCATGCAAAAGGCATGGATGTGATTGCCATGATTAAGAAAAGTAGCCGGATCAAATATTCGTACGGTGGTGAACAGCTGAATATCAAAGAAATCTATTCCCGGAACAAAAAGCGCCGTGGCAGATCGAGGTCTTTTTCAAAACCTGCAAATCCATGCTGAATCTGGTTGGAGAATGCCACAGTTTATCTTATGATGCACTGACAGCCCATGTGGCGATCGTGTTTACCCGATATATGTTACTTGCAATGGAGCAGCGCCAAAATGAAGATCAGAGAACGCTTGGTGAACTGTTCTTCTTCCTTGTTGATGAAATGGCAGACATTACTTTCAACAGGTCACTTTGCATCCTGATGTAAGCCTTGATGGCAAGTCTTCAGGGAATCTTTAAACTAAGCGATGAGCAACTGAATGCTTTTACCGCTGATTTTGAAGCAAGATTGCCGGAATATCTGAGAAAAGCACTCCATTTGGAAGCTGCAGCGGCATAAATCGCTATTTTGTTAGCTGAAATATTGAATTTTCAAGGAACGAATCCCATTTTAGGTATGGGAAGTTTTAGTTAGGTATTTTTAAGCGCCTGAAATTATGACATGTTTTTTGAAATATCCATTGTATTATCGCATACGTGTGCTAAACTAAAACCATATCAACCAACATACTGTAGGTAGGATTTGCGGATCGCGCTGTCAGCCGCCCACGCTCCCACCGCGATCCGCGAATCCGAGCCAACAACCCAAAGGAGGACTCATGTCAAAAACCATCCACGAAATCAACATCAACCAAATAACCATCCACGACACCTTCTGGTCCGCCATGCAGCACCGCATGATCGACACTGTCATCCCTTTCCAGGAAAAAGTATTAAACGACGAAGTCCCGGGCGTGGAAAAAAGCCATGCCATCGAAAACTTCCGTATTGCCGCAGGCTTAAGCGAAGGCGAATTTTACGGCATGGTCTTTCAGGACAGCGACGTGGCAAAATGGTTAGAGGGCGTTGCCTATTCACTTGCCGTAAAGCCGGATAAAGCGTTGGAGGTGCGTGCAGACGAGATCATTGAGATTATTGAAAAAGCACAGCAGCCGGACGGCTACTTAGATACTTTTTTTATTGTAAAAGAACCGGAACACCGCTGGCAGAATTTGCAGGAGTGCCATGAACTGTACTGTGCCGGACATATGATGGAGGCTGGTGTCGCATACTATCAGACAACCGGAAAAGAAAAACTGCTTCATGTGGTGGAGCGTCTTGCTGACCATATTATTTCCATGTTCGGGGAAGATAAAGAGCCGGGGATTCCGGGGCACCAGGAAGTTGAGATCGGACTGATGAAACTTTACCGTGCGACCGGAAAAGAGAAATATAAGGATATGGCACGGTAATTTTTTTGGAAGAGCGCGGAAAAAATCCAAATTACTTTTACGAGGAAAAGAAAAAAAGAGGCTGGCAGCACTGGGGGCAGTACAGCTTAGAGCCGTTAGATCAGAGATATACGCAGACACATGCAACGATCTATGAGCAGAAAGAGGCGGTTGGGCACAGTGTGCGTGCCGTTTATATGTACACGGCGATGGCAGACCTTGCCGGGGAAGATAAAGATCAGAGACTTTATGAGGCGTGTCAGACTCTGTGGGATAATATTGTAAAGAAAAGAATGTACATCACCGGCGGCATCGGTTCTACGGTTGAGGGCGAGGCATTTACGATTGACTATGATCTGCCAAACGATATGGCATATGCGGAGACCTGCGCGTCGATAGGAATGATCTTTTTTGCAAAGAGAATGTTGGAAATAAAACCCCTTGGAATTTATGCCGATATCATGGAACGGGAATTTTACAATGGAACCATCAGCGGTATCCAGTTGGATGGAAAACAGTTTTTCTATGTGAATCCGCTTGAGGTAAATCCGGGAACATCCGGCACGATCTTTGGTTATAAACATGTATTGCCGACCCGTCCGGGCTGGTATGCATGTGCATGCTGTCCGCCGAACCTGGTACGTCTTGTAACTTCACTGGGAACTTATGCATGGAGTGAGAGTGAAACGACGCTCTATTCACATCTGTTTCTGGGACAGACCGCGGATTTTGATAAAGCGGTGATTACGGTAGAAAGCAGTTATCCGTGGGAAGGAAAGGTATCCTATCAGGTAAAAGCAAAAAAAGAAAAGGCGTTTGAACTTGCAATTCATATCCCATCCCATATTCGTCCGGACACACTTGCTGTGACAGTAAACGGAGAAAAAACAGATGACATGTCTTTTGTGAAAGATGGTTATCTTTATCTGAAGAGAAACTGGGGAGAAAATGATGTGGTTGCACTTACATTTGATCTTCCAGTACGAAAAATTTATGCAAATACGAATGTGCGTGAAGATGAGGGCTGTGTCGCGTTGATGAGGGGACCGGTCGTTTACTGCTTTGAAGGTGCAGACAATGGTGAGTGCATTCAGGCACTTCGTATACCAAGAGAGATCAAAGCTGAGACGGAACTTTGCAAAGAAGGTGTATTAGCGGGAAATGTGCTGATCCATCTGCCGGGATACCGGATGGAGAGCAGTGATGCACTTTACTCCGAGGAACGCCCGAAGCGGACAGATGTGACGCTGACCGCAATTCCTTATTATGCGTGGGCGAACCGGGGAGAAAACCAGATGCGTGTCTGGATGCCGGAGGAGTGATCTTTCCGACTAGTTTTCTACACGAAATACCAGACATCCGTGTGCTGGCGGTGTGACAGAAATGGCACTGCCGGATACGGATGTTTTTTCTTTGCTCCAAAGTTCCGTCAGGCTGGCATCTTTGTGGGCACAGGGTTCATCGCCGACATGGAGCGTTTCGATGTCACAGTGGATCGTCTGTGTCTCATCCGATAGGTTGAAGAAGGCGGCAAAGTGTTCACCGGTAACTGCATTGTATGCACACCAGATGGCTTTTTTCATCGTCAAGACATACCTGATGCGGCTTGCAGTCCGGGGTTAACATGGACAGCACATCGCGGTTAGTAAGAAGGGCAAGTGTGGCGTCATCTAACTTTGTCAGTTCACAGCCAAGCATCAGAGGGGAACCGAAGAGACACCAGAGCGTTAACATGGTATGCTGTTCCTCCGGTGTAAAATTAGTGTACCATTCATGACCGAATCCTTTTCCAAGCCAGCCGAGCGGAAGCATATCGCAGTCCGGGTAACATCCTTTTGCCACATGGTTCTGCCAGAGCTCACAGCGGTGGAACATATCTTTTAACAGATCCCATTTATCCCAGAAATCATCGGTGATACGCCACATATTTGCATAAGTCTCATAGTGCCATGCGTGTTCGATCAGTGCAGGTCCCGGAGAAAGGGATAAAACGATCGGTCTGCCACAGCGTGCGATCGCCTTTGCGAGCATTTCTATCTCATGGCGTGCAGAATAAGGATTGGCCGGATAGATATTGGTATTACAGATATCATCGCACTTGATGAAATCAACACCCCAGGAAGTATAAAGTTCCATCAGGGAATCATAGTAAGCCTGTCCTGCCTCCGTATCGCGGACACCGTACATATCCGGGTTCCATCCACAGATGGAGGAAGGATTTGCGACCATATCGGCAGTCACGTTGCTGCCCTTGATCTTACAATGGTTATGCGCAGCAGTTCTTGGGATTCCGCGCATGATATGGATACCGAATTTTAAACCGAGACTGTGGATATAGTCAGCAAGGTGGGTAAAACCGGTTCCGTCCGCAGAAGATGGAAAACGTGCCGGATCCGGCTGCAGTCTTGAAAATTCATCCATGGCAACATCCGCAAACGGGATATACTGGAACTGATCGCGCATGGAACCGGCACCGATCGCGTACCATTCGATATCAACGACGATATATTCCCATCCAAACTCCTTTAAATGTGCAGCCATGTAATCTGCATTTGCTTTCACGGCATCTTCTGTCACAGTGGTGTCATAGTAATCGTAGCTGTTCCAACCCATAGGCGGCAGCGGTGCAAAATTATTTTTGTTCATAAAAAACCTCCAGAATTGATTTCCTAAGCCGATTATACTATATAGAAATTACAATACAATACGCATTGCATTTCTTTTCACATTTTTTTATAATGAAAATAATGTTGGAACCGTTATTTGATTCTGACATTATTAAAATCAGAATGACAAAAGACATATCACGATAATAAGAAAAATAAGAGGAATAATCATGTCCGAAAAGAAAAAAGTAAAGATAAACGGTTTTGTTTTTACGGATGAAGCGGAAGCAGAGCAGGCGAAAAAGGAAGCACATGGGATTCATTATGTGGAAGAACGCGCAGATATGCATCATCCGGAAACGGTGCTTGAAATATATAATAAAATGGTGAAGCAGGAACTGTTTGAAACAGCGGTTGGATTTACATACTTAAAAGAACTACAGGAATATCTGATTCAGAATCCGTCCATTAATAACAGTGATATTCTTCCGATTTCCGTGACACATCCGGTGTTAGAGGAGAGCCTCCGGAAAAAATTAAGGATTTCTGCAAAAAACAGGGCGAGCGAAAAGAAGGCGTCAAAAAAAACGGATGGATACCGCAAAAAATATGAGATCACGTTATTTATATCTGTGATACTGGCAGTCAGCGTGATCGGAATGTTTATCGTTGCATCGACGAGCGACAGTCCGACGATCATCAATTATGAAAATAAGCTGATTGATAAATATGCGGCGTGGGAGCAGGAACTTGATGAGAGGGAAGCCGCGTTAAAGGAACGTGAACAGACGGTGGAAGAACCATAGAAGACATCACATTTATTTCATAATTATCTGTTAGGATAACATGCAGGTTTGTACTCTGGCACAAATTTGAGATGTGCAAAAAAGCAGCGCAGAAATGAGGAACAAAGATGGAAAAAATTAAAATATTAGTTGTGGATGATGAAAGCAGAATGAGAAAATTAGTCCGTGATTTTCTGGTCAGGGAAGATTATGAGGTGTTAGAAGCGGGAGATGGAGAAGCAGCACTCGATATTTTTTATCAGGAAAAAAATATTGCATTGATCATTTTAGATGTCATGATGCCAAAGATGAACGGATGGGAGGTCTGCAGGGAAATCAGGGAGACTTCGAAAGTGCCAATTATCATGCTGACGGCGAAGGGGGATGAGGAGGACGAGCTGACAGGGTTCGAACTTGGAGTTGATGAGTATATCTCAAAACCGTTTTCTCCGAAGATCTTAGTTGCGCGTGTCGGTGCAATTTTAAGAAGAAGCGGAAAGGCACCGGAGGAGGGAAAACTTCTTTCCATCGGCGGCATCGTGATCGATCAGACTGCACATACAGTGACGGTGGATGGCAGACAGATCGAATTAAGCTTCAAGGAATTTGAACTGCTTACCTATTTTATGGAAAACGAAGGCATTGCACTTTCCAGGGAAAAGATTCTTAATCATGTCTGGAACTATGATTATTTCGGGGACGCCAGAACAATCGATACACATGTCAAAAAAACTGCGTGCCAAGATCGGTGAAAAAGGAGATTACATCAAAACCATCTGGGGCATGGGTTACAAATTTGAAGCAGAAGAAAATGGCAGTGATAAGTAATGATGAAAAGCAGGAAAAAAGAATTTAAAAGAAAATATTTTGGTTCACTGACACACCAGTTGATCCTGATCAGTATCTGTCTGGTTACGGGAACACTTCTTTTGTGCTGGTTTATCAACACGGTTTTTTTAGAACCGTACTATGTGATCAATAAACAAAATACGCTGCTTTCCGGATTTGAGACGATCGATGAAGCGAGTGAGGCAGGGACACTTGATGACAGTTCTTTTGATGTGACATTTGACAATCTCTGTGCAAATGGGAATATCACCGTCATGATCATAAGCTCCGACCGGACGATCGTGCGGTCTTCCGTCAATGATACGCAGAAAATGATGCTGGAATTTATGAATATCATTTTTGGCGAAAAACAAAATGAAGTGACGGTGATGATGCAGTCGGATAATTATATTATTCAAAAACAGACGGATACCAGGTTAGATTCAGAGTTTCTGGTCCTTTACGGAACACTTTCAAACGGCAATCTGATCCTGATGCGTACCGCACTTGAGAGTATCAGGGAAAGCGTCAATCTGTCCAATACATTTCTGGCATGTGTGGGTGTTGTCGCTGCAATCATCAGTGCAGTCGTGATCGTGTTTGTCTCAAGAGGCATTACAACACCGCTTCTGCGTCTGACCGATATCTCAAAACGCATGACGGAGCTTGATTTTGAGGCAAAATACCAGCCGGGGCGCAGATACCACAACGAGGTAGATGAGTTAGGCGAATATATGAATGTCATGTCGACCACGTTAGAGCATACGATCTCCGAACTGAAAAGCGCAAATAACCAGCTGCAGATCGATATTGACAAAAGACGCAGATCGATGAGATGCGCAAAGAGTTTTTATCCAATGTATCGCACGAGTTAAAAACACCGCTTGCACTGATCCAGGGCTATGCGGAGGGATTGAAAGAATGTATCAATGATGATGCGGAGAGCAGGGACTTTTACTGCGAAGTCATCATGGACGAAGCGGACAAGATGAATAAAATGGTCAAAAAACTGCTCACTTTAAACCAGCTCGAATTTGGCAATGAGGTCATCACCATGGAGCGGTTTGACCTGACAGAACTGATCCGGGGGGTGATCAATTCGTCTGCGATCCTTTTGAATCAGAATGAGATCACATTGGACTTTACACAGCAGGAACCGTTATATGCGTGGGCGGATGAATTTAAGGTGGAAGAGGTAGTGACCAACTATCTGAGCAATGCGATCCATCACGCAGAGGGAGAAAAGCGGATCGATATCAGCTGTGTACAGAAAGGGGACAAAGTCCGCGTCAGTGTTTTTAACACGGGAAATCCGATACCGGAAGAAGATGTGGACAATATCTGGATCAAATTTTACAAAGTGGATAAAGCGAGAACCAGAGAATACGGTGGCAGCGGCATCGGTCTGTCAATCGTCCGGGCAATCATGGATTCGTTCCATCAGAAGTGCGGCGTGATCAATCATGAGGACGGAGTGGAATTCTGGTTTGAACTAGAAACAAATAATGGAAATTTTTTTAGTTGATAAATCATACCAAAAATGCTAACATATGGGTATAGTTCGTGACAATAGAATGTTCGCAGAGTGCGCATTCTGTTGTTCATGATAATAGAATATTCGCAGAGCGTGAGTTCTATTATTTACAGATATTTTGAGAGGAATGCCATGAAAAGAACGGGAATGAGATTAACGGCAGTGGCAGCAGTGACAGCGTTGCTGCTCGGTGGATGTGGAGAACAGCCATACAGTTTAACAGAAGATGAGGAAGGCATGATTGTGGATTACTCGGCACACGCTGTGGCAAAATTTAATACGAGCCAGCCTGACGGTCTTGCAAATGTGAGCCGCAATGAGCAGGAAACAGAGGCAGTGGATGAGTCACAGACGACGGAGACGGAGAATAAAATCACACTGGATGCATCCGGCAATGCAGCTGCAGGAGACCAGAGCACAGAGAATAAAACAGCAGAGCCGTCGACACTGGATGAACTGTTTGGAGGAGAAAATCTGTCGGTCACATATACCGGAGCAGAAATTGCAGCAAATTATATGGAGGGCGGTTATTATTCGCTGGATGCAGAGCAGGGCAAGACATTTGTGATTGTCGGTATTGATATTACAAATTCCGGAGCGGATGAAATAGCGATAGATAACTTTGCAAAGACACCGAAGTTCTCTGTTATGGTCAATGGTCAGGAAAAAGCAGAGGAAGAAAATACAATACTTCCATCTGATTTTGCACTGTATCAGGAAACAGTCCCGGCTGGAGTAACAGAAAATACTATCTTATTGTTTCAGGTGCCGGACAGTGTGACCAGTGTGGACAGTCTGGATCTGTTTGTAAATATCAGCGGTACAAATTATCAAATTACTTTGTAATGATATTAGTAATGTGCTATAATAAATGCAGTATTTATGCAATGGAAAAAGAGACGAATTGCGTAGCAGATGATACGCGGGAGGAGAGACAGGAATGGATACAAATATACTTTTAGAGTCAGGAACAAATGAACTGGAGGTCCTGGAATTTACATTAGGAAATAATCATTATGGAATCAATGTTGCAAAGATCAGAGAGATATTGACGTATCAGCCGGTTACACCAGTACCAAATTCTCATCCAAGTGTGGAAGGTATTTTTATGCCGCGTGATACGATGATTACTGTTGTTAATCTGAAAAGATGCCTGGGAATGCCGGAGGACGGAGAAAACAAAGGACTTTTTATCATCACGAACTTTAACAAATTAAATATTGCGTTTCATGTAGATGCTGTGATTGGTATCCATCGTGTATCATGGGAATCCATCATCAAACCGGATTCAACGATCAATACGGAGAATAACAGTGCATCCACAGGTGTCATTAAGATGGATGACAAGCTGATCATCATCCTTGATTTTGAGAAGATTGTATCCGATATCAGCCCGGAGACAGGACTTAAGGTATCAGATGTTGATAATATGGTAAGCCGTGAACGTTGTGACTCTCCGATCCTGATCGCTGAGGATTCACCGCTTCTTAGCCGCCTGATCACAGATTGTCTGAAGAAGGCAGGATACACCAATCTGATTGTGACAATGAACGGTCAGGAAGCATGGGACAAACTTACTGAATTTGAAAAAGCAGGCAATGTGCGTGACAAGGTTCACTGTATTATCACGGATATCGAGATGCCGATGATGGATGGACACAGACTGACCAAACTGGTTAAGACAAATGATAATATGAAGAAGATACCGCTCATTATTTTCTCATCTTTGGTCAATGAGGAAATGAGAATTAAAGGCAAACAGTTAGGGGCAGATGCTCAGTTGACAAAACCTGAAATCGGCAATCTTGTAGAGGCTATTGACAATTTAATTGATAAAAGCATTGATTAGGTTGAAGCGAAGAGGGGGATGTGATGTATTGTCACATCCCCAAATTAAGTTATAGGCTTGACGGAGGTATCGGATGAGCGGGACAGAAGATTATCTGGATGGACTGTTAAATTCCATATCTGAAAAAGATTTGGATACAAAGAAAAAAACCGGGAGTGAAACGATGCAGACAGAGGAAGATATTATGAATGATATGGAAAATGATTTACTTTCCAAAGAAGCGGAAGATAATTTTTTAGAACAGTTTGAAAAAGAATTGCAAAATGAGAAGTCGTCACCGGAAGAGGAAAAAACGGATGATTTCTTTAACAGTTTAGATCAGATTGTGGATGGAGCAGATCATAATAATAATGATGATGATTTCCTGATGGATACGCTTGGAGATATCCCGGGTATCGATGATGTGACAAAAACAGAAGGTTTGTCACAGGCACAGACGATGGAAAAAGAGCCGGATGAACAGTCTGAAGATACAGCAGAACCGGCACAGGCGTCAGATGATGCCGGAAGTGATACTTTTGGTATGGATGATGCAGGCAGCACAGGACTGGATGATTTTGGAGACCTTGGCGGGGCTGATATGTTTGGAGACAGTGAGGCAGAAGAAACCGAAATTACTCCGGATGGCATAGAAGAAACTCCGAAAAAAGAAGGTTTTCTAAAAAAATTATCACGCATTCTTTTTGGGGAAGATGATGAGGATGAAAAAGGTGATTCTGTCTCATCTCAAAAAGAACCGCTAACAGGAGAAAATGCGGGTGACATTGATTTGTCAGATCCAAATATGCAGATATTGCAGGAACTGGGAGATATTCCGGATATATCGGATGCACCGAAGGAAGAAGAAAAGCCGGATCCGAAAGAAGAGAAAAAGAAGAAAAAAGAGAAAAAGAAAAAGAAAAAATAAGTG
>ENA-OPYX01000646-OPYX01000646.1-human-gut-metagenome-genome-assembly--contig:-NODE-646-length-20216-cov-3.173826_pt1 | contig 20216 bp, 23 predicted proteins | sample MGYA00242639_ERZ504486 | MGnify/ENA primary metagenome ERZ504486 (study PRJEB26092, sample SAMD00036296) | human gut metagenome | host: Homo sapiens | study: EMG produced TPA metagenomics assembly of... | reverse complement strand
ATCCGCGTTCGAGGGCGCTGTCCTCCACCAGCGTCGTCCCCCAGAATCACGGGGGCGCTGGCCTGACGTGCGCCCCGGCCACTGACACCGGCAAAAAGGCCGGTCATCGTCTCGCCCGACGATCCGCACCGGCCTCACGATGGGGGTGCCTGACCCTCACGCCGCTCGGCAAAGACCGCCTTGTGGATGCGGCCTACGCGGCGGCGAATTTCCCCCTGCCGGTGGTCACGGTAGACCTCGGCACCGCCACCACGTTCAACGTGGTGGATGAGAACAAGGTCTTCCGGGGCGGCGTCATCTGCCCCGGACTTTCCACCGGTCTGCGGGCGCTGGGGGAGCGGTGCGCCCAGCTGCCGCAGGTACATCTTTCTTCGCCCAAAAGCGCGATCGGCGTCGATACCGAGAAGTGTATGCTCTCCGGCTCTGTGCTGGGGACGGCTGTCCTGCTGGACGGCATCACGCAGCGCATCGAGGAAGAACTGGGCCGTCCGGCCACGCTGGTGGTCACAGGCGGTCTGGCAAAGTATGTCATCCCGCTCTGCCGTCACCCGCTCATCTATGACCCCGAGCTGCTGCTGAAGGGACTGGCTCTCCTTTACCAGCTCAATGCGCCGCAGCATGAGCGTCACCACGAGCCGCGCAGCGACGGTGAGCGCCGCCGTCCCCGCCCGGCAGGCAGACGCCCTTACAACAACAGCAGCAGCCCCCGCCGCCGCAATAACCGCCGTCCCCGCCGGGACGATGAGGCCAAAGCGGGCTGAGCCTTGAAAGGAGAGACCTTATGATGAAATTAGGCATTCTCGGCGCAGGCATGATCGTCCGGGAGTTCCTGCCCTGGCTCACCGGGCCGGAAAGCCCCTTCAAGGTCGAGGCTCTTTGCAGCACGGAGCGGAGCGCCGGTGCAGCACAGGCCCTCTGCGACCAGTATGGTGTGCCGCGCCACACCACCAGCTACGACGAACTGCTGAGCTGGGTGGACGTTGTGTATATCGCCGTACCGAATATCCTGCACGTAAAATATACCCGTGCCGCTCTGGAAGCGGGACGCCACGTCATCGTCGAAAAGCCGATGGCCCCCACGGCGGCGCTGGCCGAAGAGCTGGCCGAGCTGGCCCGGAGCAAAAGGCTCTTCCTCTTCGAGGCTGTCACCACGCAGTATCAGGACAACTACGCCAAGATCCGTGAGGTGCTGCCCAAGGTAGGCGCCGTCACGATGGTGCAGTGTAATTTCAGCCAGTATTCCAGCCGGTATCATGATTTCTGCGCCGGCAAGGTCTGGCCGTCCTTTGACCCGGCCTGCGCCGGCGGCGCACTGATGGACCTGGGCGTCTACAATGTCAGCTATGTGGTGGGCCTCTTCGGCTCGCCCAACAAGGTCCACTATGCGGCTAATGTCACCCGGGGCATCGACACCAGCGGCGTGCTGACGATGGAGTATCGCAGCTTCAAGGCCGTGAGCATCAATGCCAAGGACAGCAGTTCCCCGGCCCGGTACATCATTCAGGGTACCAAGGGGTATCTGCTCCAGAAATCCACCGCCAACTTCTGCGGCGGCGTCACCTTCCACCCCTATAAGGGCAAGGAAGAACACTTCAACCTCAGCGCAGGCCGTCCCCGGCAGGCGGCGGAGTTCCACGCCTTTGCCCGCGCCATCGAGAGCGAGGATATGGAGTTTTGCAGCCGGATGCTGGACACCTCGGTGGCCGTCAGCCGTGTGCTGGAAACGGCCCGCCGCGATGCGGGCATCCGCTTCACTACTGATTTATAATGCTATCCCCGGGAGTTCCCTGACAAAACATCCCGTATATTTCAGACTGTATTCTACAAAAGACCCCGTGTATTTCACGGGCAGGTTTGCGCCGTATCCGACAATTTAGGGCGGAACGGCAGCAAGGAGGAAAACTGAATTATGAAAAAGAATGACATTCGCACCCTCACCAGGCTGGCACTGCTGGTCGCCATTGAGCTGGTCATGAAGGCCGTCGGCCTGGGCAGTGTCCCTGTAGGCCCGCTTTACATGAGCTTTTTGACCCTGCCGATCGCCGTGGGTGCCATCACCATGGGTCCCGCCGCAGGCGCTATCCTCGGCGGCGTGTTCGGCGCCGTGAGCTTCTATGACGCCGTCACCGGCGCTTCCGCCATGACTGGTGCGCTGTTCCAGGTCAGCCCCGTCAACACCTTCATCCTCTGTGTGGGTATGCGTGTGCTGATGGGCCTGTGTACCGGCCTTATCTTCAACGCTGTCAAGAATTTCGATAAGCCCGGCACCTGGAGCTACATCGTCAGCGCCATGTGCGCTCCGGCCCTGAACACCCTGTTCTTCATGGGCTACATCGTGCTGGCCTTCTACGGCTGCGATTACGTCCAGAACCTCGTGTCCGTCAAGGGCGCAGCCAACCCCCTGATGTTCGTCGTCCTGCTGGTCGGCGTGCAGGGCGTGGCCGAGTTCCTTGTCTCCGGCATCCTGGGCGGCATCGTCGCCCGCGCTGTCCACAAGTTTTTGAAGTAACAGGCGGTGTCGGTCAGGGACATCCGCTGATAAAACTCTCCGTCACGGCTGATGCCGTGCCACCGCCCCTATCGAGGGGCTGCAAGGAAAGATCATATAATAGGCCCCTCCCCCGGCAAAAATGCTGAGGGAGGGGCTTTTGTGTTGATTTTAGCCTACTGGTGCGGTATACTTATCATACTTTATTCAAAAGAAGGAGGCGGCGGAAAATGCCCATCGGCCCCAGCAGACCCCTGAATTTAGCAAAGCCGGAATCCATCGACATCCGGCAGGCCGCGCGGTATTTCGGCGCGCGGGGCGAGGCTGACAGCGCTACCCTCACCCTTCTGGAAAAGTGCGCTGCGCCCCTTCTCGCCGCCGCCACGCCCCGGGCCGTCTGGCTCGAGGCCGACGTGGAGAGCCTCACGCAGGCCGGTATTTTGAAGGGGGAGGACATCTTCCGGCATCTGGAAGGGTGCAGTGAGGCCGTGCTTCTGGCCGTGACGGTCGGCCCCGGCGTGGACGGACAGATACGCCGGGCTGGTGTGGGCGACATCGCCGCCGGTGTGGCGTCGGACGCCATCGGCTCTGTGCTGGCCGAACAGGCTGCGGACGCCGCCGAGGCCGAGCTGCGGCAGTGGGCCGCAGAGCAGGACAAGTACCTCACGGGCCGTTTCTCGCCGGGCTACGGCGACTGGCCCATCGGGGTGCAGCCGCTGGTGGCGGCGGCACTGGACACCGCCCGCCGGGCCGGGCTCTGCGTGACCGAAAATGACCTGATGACGCCCCGCAAGAGCGTGACCGCTCTGCTGGGCCTGAGCGACCATCCGGTGAAAGGACGCCTTGCCGGGTGCGGACACTGCGTGCTGAACACGCGGTGCGAATATAGAAAGAGGGGCAAGACCTGTGCAAGCGAATGAACTGTTTATCCAGCCGAATACCATCCTCCTCGACGGCGGCATGGGTACCATGCTGCAGGCGGCGGGCCTGAAACTGGGCGCACGGCCTGAGGAACTGAACATCACCGACCCGCAGCTCATCGAGAGCATCCACAGCCGGTACGCCGCCGCAGGCAGCCGCATCATCAATGCCAACACCTTCGGCGCGTCGGCCCATAAGCTGGCGGGCAGCGAATACACGCTGGAAGAGATCATTGCGGCGGGCATCGCCAACTGCAAGCGGGCCTGCGCCCCCTACGGCGCACTGGCCGCGCTGGACGTCGGCCCGCTGGGCGAACTGCTGGAGCCCAACGGCACGCTGGCCTTTGAAGACGCCGTGGCCGAGTATGGCCGCATCGTCCGGGGCGGGTGTCGCCGCCGGGGCCGACCTCGTCTTCTTTGAGACCTTCACCGACCTGTACGAGCTGAAAGCCGCCCTGCTGGCCGCGAAAGAGAACTGTGACCTGCCCATCCTCGCCAGCATGAGCTTTGAGGCAGGCGGGCGCACCTTCACCGGCTGCACCGTCGAGAGCTTCGCCGTCACGGGCCCCGGGGCCTCGGGGCCAACGCCGTGGGCATCAACTGCTCCCCTCGGCCCGAAAGAAATTTTCCCCATGGCAAAGCGGCTGGCCGAGGCTCTGCCCGGCGATTTCCCGGTCTTTGTCAAGCCGAATGCGGGCCTGCCCCGCGCCGACGGCAGCGGCTACGACATCACGCCCCAGCTCTTTGCCATGGAGATGAAGCCCTACCGCGATTTGAAGCTCTTTGCGGCGGGCGGCTGCTGCGGCACCACCCCCGATTTCATCAAGCTGCTGAACGGCGTCTTCGCCGACTGCAAGCCGGGCCGCCCCGCCCACGCCATGCCCTCGGTGCTCTGCTCGCCGATGGACTTCGTCACCGTGGACGGCATCACCGTGGTGGGCGAGCGCATCAACCCCACCGGCAAAAAGCGGTTCCAGCAGGCATTGCGCGAGGGCGACATGAACTACATCCTCGAGCAGGCCGTCAGCCAGTCCGAGGCCGGAGCGCAGGTGCTGGACGTCAACGTGGGCGCGCCCGGCGTGGACGAGCCCGCCGTCATGGAGCAGGTGGTGAAGGCTTTACAAAGTGTCGTCAGCTTGCCCTTGCAGCTGGATTCCTCCCACGCAGACGCCCTCGAGCGGGGCCTGCGGGTCTACAACGGCAAGCCCATCGTCAACTCGGTGAACGGCGAGACCGAAGTGCTGGAGCGTGTCCTGCCCCTCTGCAAAAAAGTACGGCGCGGCCGTCGTCGGCCTTGCCATCGACGAGCGGGGCATCCAGCCCAGCGCCGACGCCCGGTTTGAGATCGCAAAGCGGGTGGTGGACGCGGCGCTGGCCCACGGCATCCCCCGGGAAGATATTTATATCGATTGCCTGACCCTCACCGCCAGCGCCCAGCAGCAGGACGTTCTGGCCACCGTGGAGGCGCTGGCCCGCTGCAAGAAAGAGCTGGGCGTCCGCACCATCCTCGGTGTGTCCAACATCAGCTTCGGCCTGCCCTGCCGCCCCTATCTGAACACCACTTTCCTCACCATGGCCATGTACGCGGGCCTCGACCTCGCCATCATGAATCCTTCCAGCGAAGAGATGATGGCGGCGGTCTACTCTTACAACGTCCTCACCAACCGTGATAAGCAGAGCATGGCCTACATCGCCCGCTATGCCGATAAAGTCCCTGCCAGCGCCGCGCTGAAGCAGGCCCAGACGGCCCAGGCGTCTCAGACGTCAAACACCCCGGCGGAGGCGGATGCAGCTCACAGCGGCCCTTTTGCCGCACTGATGCAGGCGGTGGAAAAGGGCCTCAAGGGTGAAGCCGCCGCCCGCACCCACACCCTGCTGGACGAAAACGAGCCCCTGACGCTGGTGGACGAGGCCCTCATCCCGGCGCTGGATGTCGTGGGTGAAAAGTACGAGAAGGGCAAGCTCTTCCTGCCCCAGCTGTTACAGGCCGCCAGCGCCGCACAGGCCGCCTTTGAAGAGATCAAGACTGCCATCGCCAAGCGGGGCGGGGCCGGGGCCAGCAAGGGCCGCATCGTCCTCGCGACCGTCAAGGGCGATGTCCACGACATCGGCAAGAACATCGTCCGCGTCATCCTCGAGAACTACGGCTTCGAGGTCATCGACCTTGGCCGCGATGTGCCGGTGGAGACGGTGGTGGACACTGTCCGGGAGAAGGATGTCCACCTCGTGGGGCTCTCGGCCCTGATGACCACCACCCTCAAGAGCATGGAGGAGACCATCGCGGCCCTCCATGCGGCAAAGCTCGACTGCAAGGTGATGGTGGGCGGCGCTGTCCTGACGCCCGAGTACGCCGAGAAGATCGGCGCGGACTGGTACGCCAAGGATGCCAAGCAGAGTGCCGATATTGCCAAGAAATTCTTCGGCGAGTCATAAAAACAGAGCAAGAGCCGGTGCATCTGCACCGGCTCTTTTGGCGTTTACTTATGATCTACCAGCGCCATGATGCTCTCTGGCAGGGCGGAGAGGCAGGCCGGGGCGTCGGGTTCGGCCACGGAGAGGGTCGTCTTGCTCACTTTCCACCACAGACGAGTGGTGCCGTCCGGCAGCTGGAAGATGAGGTTCCAGTCGAAGGGGTTCTCGCTGGCCGAGAGAAGCTCCACCGGCAGGGCATTCTCTGCGCCCGGGGCGCAGGGGGCGAAGTCGTGGCGCGGATGCCCACGGCGGTGCAGCCCTCCGGCACCTCAGCGGCGAGGTGCAGCAGACTCTCACAGCCTGCGAGGCGGACGCTGTGGGAGTCCACCCGGGTGCAGGGCAGAATGTTCTTGCAGCCGGTCAGCCGGGCCGCAGCGATGCTGCGGGGGTCGGCAAAGACCTCTTTCGTGGTGCCAGTGCGGAGCACCTGCCCGCCGTCCATGACGATCATGTCCCGGCACAGGCGGTAAGCTTCGTCCCGGTTGTGGGTGACAAGCAGGGCTGTGCCGGCGAAACCCGCCAGCAGGCTGCCTACTTCGCCCTCCACCTCCTCGCGGAGGTAGCTGTCCAGTGCGCTGAACGGCTCATCCAGCATCAAAATCTTCGGCTTGCCCACCAGAATACGGGCCAGCGCGGTGCGCTGCTGCTGTCCACCGGAAAGCTCTGCCGGGCGGCGGCTGGCCAGTTCTTCCAGCCGCAAGGCCCGCAGCATCCCGGCGCAGCGGGCCTTGCGGGCGGCCTTGTCCCTTTCGGCTTTCAGGCCGCAGAGGATGTTCTGCTCCACGGTCATATTCGGGAAGAGGGCGTAGTTCTGGAAGAGCAGGCCCACGCCCCGCTGCTGGGGCGGCAGGTCGATGTGCTGCTCGCTGTCGAACAGCACCCGCCCGTCCAGCACGATGCGGCCCTTGTCGGGCTTCACGATGCCCGCGATGCAGCGCAGTGTCATGCTTTTGCCGCAGCCCGACGCGCCCAGAATGGCCGTAGCAGTGTTCCCGGCGGTGAAGTCGGAGCGGAGGGTGAAGCCGTTCAGCTTTTTCTCGATATGTACTTCCAGGCTCATGCGCGGCCACCTGCTTTCTGCTTTTTCTCCAGGAGGTTCACAGCCAGCAGCACCACAGTAGAGATGACGATGTCCACCAGCACCCACCGCATGGCACCGGCCTCATCGTTGGTGCGCCAGAGCTGGTACACCGTGGTGGCGATGGTGGCCGTCTTGCCCGGGGTGTAGCCCGCTATCATGCTGGTAGCACCGTACTCGCCCAAGGCCCGGGCAAAGGCCAGCACCGTACCGGCCAGAATGCCCTGACGGCAGCAGGGCATCCGCACCCGCCAGAATATCCACGCATTGGACTGTCCCAGAGTCTGGGCCGACCAGGCCAGCGTCTCGTCAAAGCTCTCGAAGGCGCCCCGGGCGGTGCGGTACATCAGCGGGAAGGCCACTACGATGGACGCAAAGATGGCGCTGTACCAGTTCATGACCAGCTTGACGCCGAAATGCTCCATGAAGAAGATGCCCAGCGGCCGCTTTGCGCCGAAGAGCAGCAGCAGAAAATAGCCCACCACCGTGGGCGGCAGCAGCCATGGGCAGGTCGAGCACACGTCCAGCACGCCCTTGACGGTGCGGGGCAGCTTTGCGATATAATAAGCGGCAAAAATGCCGAGGAAGAACACTGCTGCGCAGCTGATGAGCGCGATGCGCAGGCTGTTCCATAAGGGATACCAATCCATGATTTAACCTTTTACATCGCCGTGAAGCCCACGCCCTCGAACACGGTGGCGGCACGGTCAGTCTGCAGATAGGCCAGGAACTCCCTGGCGGCCTCGGCGTTGGGAGCAGCCTTCAGCACAGCGGCGGGGTAGATGACCTGACCGCACATCTCGGCGGTGGCCTCGTCCACGGGGGTCAGACCGGCACTGTAAGCATCGGTGCAGTAGACGACACCGGCGTCCACACTGCCCTCGCTGATCTGGGTGGTGACTTCCTTGACGTTGGAGCCGTAGGTGATGACACCGGCAGCAGCCAGAGCCTCTTCGTCGAGGTCATAGTGGGCCAGGATCTTCTGGGTGTACTGGCCCACGGGCACATCGCTGTTGCCCATGCAGAACAGGATGTCCTGAGCCTTCAGGTGCTCGGCCAGAGCATCAAAGCTGTCGATGCCCTTGTCGCTGCCCTCGGGCACACAGAGGACGACCTTGTTTTCCAGCAGGTCCACGCGGGTGGAGGGGTCCACGAAGTCCAGACCGTCGGTGTTTACGTCGGCAGAAGCGGTGATGTCCAGCTGGTTCATCTGTTTCTGACCGGCGGAGAGGAAGAGGTCGCAGTCAGCGCCCTCCTGGATCTGGGTCTTGAGAGTACCGGAGGAATCAAAGTTGAAGCGGAAGGTGACGCCCGGGTTCTCGGCAGAGTAGTCTTGGGCGATGGCGTTCAGGGTCTCGGTCAGGGAGGCAGCGGCGAAGACAATGAGCTCGACGCTCTCGCCGGCAGCCTCGGAAGCAGCTGCGGAAGAGGCAGTGCTGGAAACCGCGCCGCCGCAGGCGGTCAGGGCAGCAGCAGCGCCGACTGCGCCGACCACGGACAGAAAGCTGCGGCGGGAAATGAGATCGGTTTTCATGAATTTTCTCCTTCTATAGTGGTTAAAATTCCCTCATATATGTTCACGTCCCGAAACCGGAGCGGGACAGCAATTTACTTGCGGGCGCACTCGCCGTCCAGACCGGCGGCGATGCGGACGCCATGCCCGAGGCTGGGCAGGATGTACTCGAGGTTCTCTTTCACGGCTTTCGGGCTGCCCGGCAGGTTGACGATGAGCGTCTTGCCGCGCAATACACTGGCGGCGCGGCTCAGCATCCCGCGCGGGGTGATGGAAAGGCTGTGATACCGCATGGCCTCGGCGATGCCGGGGGCGTTGCGGTCGGCCACGGCATAGGTGGCCTCGGGGGTAATATCCCGGGGCGAGAAGCCGGTGCCGCCGGTGGTCAGGATCAGGTTGACCTGACGGCCATCGGCCAGCCGGATGAGCTGTGCTTTCAGCGCCTTGGCCTCGTCGGGCAGGAGCATCGTCTCTTCCACCACATAGCCTGCGGCGGTGAGCATCTCCACAATGAGGGGGCCGCTCTTGTCCTCCCGCTCGCCCCGGCTGCCCTTGTCGGACAGGGTGATAACCGCAGCGCGCAGCGGCGGATCTTCCGGCGGCGGCAGAAGGGTCACTTCGTCGCCGACATGAATCTCGCCGCCCTTCAGCACCCGGGCAAATACGCCCTCCCGGGGCATGATGCACTCGCCGGTCTGCTGCTTGATGACGCAGTCGTTGTGGCACTCCTTGCCGATCTGGGTCATCTCCAGCACCACGTCGCCGATGGCGAAGCGGCTGGTGACGGGCAGGCTGCGGAAGTCGAAGCCCTCGATGACGAGGTTTTCGCCAAAGGCACCATAGTCCACCCAGATCTTCTTACGGAACGCCTCGATTTTTTCGGCGCTGAGCAGGCTCACCTGCCGGTGCCAGTTTCCGCCGTGGGCGTCGCTCACGATGCCCCATTCCGGGGTCAGGACAGCACTTGGCACCTCGGTCTTGACGGTGCCGCGCTTGGGGCTGGTGCAGATCGCCAGAATTTTTCCCATAGTAATTTATCCTCCGATACGGTACATCCCGCGGGTGGCGGGCATGGAATTGTCTCCGAAATGATGTTCCCGGGGTTTCGACCAGATCGTCTCCCGGATGGCCTGTAAAAGCTCCTCGTCGGCTGCGCCGCCGCGCAGCAGGGGGCGCAGGTCGCAGCCAGTCTCGCTGGCAAGGCAGGGGCGCAGAAAGCCCTGACTGGTCAGCCGCACCCGGTTGCAGGAAGCACAGAATTTGCCATGAACCGCCGCGATAAAGCCCACATCGCCCTTCCAACCCGGGACGGTGTAGTAGACGGCAGGCCCGTCGCCGAACTCGGCGCTCTGGGCGGCGGGCAGGGGCGAAAACTCCGGCCAGCGGCGAGCAAACCGCTCCCGCAGCTCCGGCCCCGAGATGCAGGGCATGGCCGCGCCGTAGCCGATGGGCATCATCTCGATGAACCGCACCTGTAACGGGCGGCTCTCGGCGAGGGCGGCCAGGTCTTCCAATTCACTCTCGTTCACGCCCACCTGCGGCACACAGTTCAGTTTGACAGGGATGCCGCTGTCGAGGGCTGCGTGAATGCCTTCCATCACATAGCCGAACTCGTCCCGGGCCGTGATGCTTTGGAACACCTCGGGGCGCAGAGTGTCGAGGCTGATGTTCACGCTGTCAAGGCCAGCCGCCAGCAGGGCGGGCAGCTGCTGCGCCAGCAGGATGCCGTTTGTGGTCATGGTGACTTTGCGGATGCCGGGGATGGATTTCAGGCCCGCCACCAGCTGGTCTACGCCCTTGCGCACCAGCGGCTCTCCGCCGGTGACGCGGACGGTATCGACGCCGCACCGGGCAAACAGGGCCGCCAGACGCAGGAACTCTTCGTAGGTGAGCACGGCTTCCCGTTCCAGCTTTTCCACGCCGTCGGGCATACAGTAGCGGCAGCGCAGGTTGCACAGATCGGTGACGGACAGGCGCAGATAGTGGATATTGCGCTGGGCAGAATCAAACATAGCCGCCCTCCGCCCGGATGTAGTGGCCGCTCTTGCCGCCAGTCTTCTCGACGAGATGGATCTCGCCCAGCTCCATGCCCTTATCGACGGCCTTACACATATCGTAGATGGTGAGCAGGGCGGTGGAAACGCCGGTCAGGGCCTCCATCTCCACGCCGGTGACGCCCGCCGTCTTGACGGTGCAGAGCGCCTCCACAGCCTGCCGCTCGGGCAGAAGCCTGAAGTCCACGCTCACTTTCGTCAGCGGCAGCGGATGACACAGCGGGATGAGCTCGCTGGTGCGCTTGGTGGCCATGATGCCGGCAATGCGGGCCACGCCCAGTACATCGCCTTTTTTCACGGTGCCGCTCTCCACAGCGGCGAATGCCTCGGCGTTCATGGTGATGATGCCGTGGGCGGTGGCCTCCCGGAAGGTGACGGTCTTCTCGCTCACATCCACCATCACGGCGTTGCCGGAGGCATCAAAGTGGGTCAATTTGTTGTCAGTCATAGAATGAAACCTCTCAGCAATGCCCAAATCCGCAGTTGGGCCAGTGGCACTCGGCGCAGCCAAGGCACAGGCCGCCCTCGCCCAGACGGGCAATATCCTCGGCGGTGATGGCATCGTCGGCCAGCAGACGGGGCAGCAGCAGGTCAAAGATGGTGCGCTTGGCGTACATGACGCAGCCGGGCAGGCCACAGACCGGCACACCGTCCAGATAGCTCACGAGGAACATCGCACCCGGCAGCACCGGTGCGCCGTAGGTGACGATGTCCGCGCCGGTATTTCTGATGGCCAGCGGGTGCGGTCGTCGGGTCCGGCACGCTCATGCCGCCGGTGGTGAAGATGAGCTCACAGCCCGCTTCTTTCGCTTCAGAATGGCGGTCGTGATGCCCGCCGGGTCGTCGTCGCAGACCTTGTGGAAGGTCATCTCACAGCCGTACTCGGCCAGCTTGCCCACGAGAATAGGGCGTGAACTATCCTCGATGCGGCCCTTGAACACCTCGCTGCCGGTGGTGATGACGGCAAACTTTTTGGCCTGCATGGGCAGCACGTCAGGATAGGCTCACTGCCTGCGGCAGCCTGCATGGCGTCCATCTTCTCCTGTTCGATGACCAGCGGGATGAGCGGGTACCGGCCAGTTTCTGGCCCTTTTTCACGGGCAGATCGCTGTGGATGGTGGCGATCATCATCTGGGGCGTGCGATTCACGGCCAGCAGGGCTTCGCGGTTGATTTTCAGCAGGCCGTCGCAGTCGGCGATGAGCTCGATTTTTCCCTCTTTCGGCTCGGTGCCGTGGATGTTCTTGCCCGCAGCGGCCTTGTACAGCAGCGCGGCGGCTTCGTCCTCGTGGAGGATGCCGGGCTTTTTCTCCCAGACGTAGAGGTTTTCTTTGCCGATGGAGAGCAGCACGGGGATGTCCTCGGGCTGGATGATATGGCCCTTGCGGAAACGTGCGCCCTTGAACTCGCCAGGAATGATTTGGGTAATGTCGTGGCAGAGCACCTGGCCTGCCGCGTCTTCGGTACGAATCAGTTTCATATCTGTCTTCTCCTTACAGGCCCGGCATCTGGGCAACGAGCCAGTCGGCCAGAGCCTGCGCATCTTCCAATCCAAAATCTGCCCCCGGAATGTCTCCCACCACCGCCAGCGGCTGGAAAGACACCGGTGTGTCCGAAATTTCTTTGCGGACAACTTCGATTTTCGGCCAGCCGCTGTCCTTGAAGCCTTCCAGCAGCACCAGATCATAGCCGTGGCGCTCGAAGAGCGCCAGCAAGTCCTGCTCCGTCAGGCGGAACATCTCGGTCAGCAGATAGCGCTGGCCGGAGTAGACCGCCACCCCCTCGGCCCCTGCTTCCCGCAGGCGGTAGCTGTCGGTGCCGGGGACATCGGGAGTGAAATCATGGCCGTCGTGCTTGATAATGCCCACTTTCAGCCCCCGGCTGCGCAGGGCAGGCAGAAGCTTTTCCAGCAGCGTCGTCTTGCCGCTGTTGTGCAGGCCGCTGACGGCCAGCACCGCCGGGCGCTTGAGTTCGATCTCCTGGGCCAGAGCCTCTTTCTGTTCACTGTACAAAACTGAGCACCTCCACTTCTTCGCCCGGAGTCACCGGGCCGCTGCCCGCAGGCAGTTCAACGAGACAGTTGCAGCCGATCATGGCAGAAAGGCTGCCGGACGAGTGGGCTTCGGCGTTGCCCTCGCCGGGGCATGGTCGACGCTGCCGCCCCATGGCCTTTGCCCGCAGATAGCGGTTCCCCTTGCTGGGCTTCGAGAAGCCCGTGGTCAGGGTGCGGGTGGTGCGGGGAAGAAGGCAGCTTTTCTCACAGCGCCCCGCCGCCCGCAAAAGAGCCGGGACGGCATATTGTTCCAGCGTAGCGGCGGCGGCAAAGGGTTGCCGGAGAGACAGAACACCAGCTTGCCGTCAACTTTTCCGGCCAGCATGGGGCTTCCGGGCTTCTGGGCCACGCCCGCAAAGAGGATGTCCGCATTCAGCTGTTCCAGCACAGCGGGCAGATAGTCTTTCTGCCCCACCGAGACGCCGCCGCTGGTGATGACGGCATCGCACTCCGCCAGCAGTTCCCGCATCTCACGGGCAATCTCCTCCGGGTCGTCGGAGCAGTGCCGACGTTTTACCGCAAAGCCCAGCTGCCGCAGGCGGGCGGCGTTCTGGACGCCGTTGGCGTCGTAAATTTTGCCGGGCGTCCAAGCCTCGCCCGGAGCTAAAAGCTCGCTTCCTGTGGCCAGAACGCCCACGGTCAGCGTCTTGTAAACGGGGACTTCAGCGTATCCCTGCCCGGCCAGCACGCCAAGATGGGCGGGGGAGAGTACCGTACCGGCTTCGGCGATGACAGCACCGGCGGCGATGTCTCCGCCCCGGAATACCACGTTCTGCTGGGGCTTCATGGCGGCATAGAGCTGTACCGTCTCCTCGCCGCTGTCGGTCAGCTCCTGCATCAGCACACAGTCTGCGCCCTCGGGCAGGGGTGCGCCGGTCATGATGCGGGCCGCACAGCCCACAGGCAGGGGCGAAGCGGGGGCATCTCCGGCATAGAGCTTCATGGTCACGGGCAGGGTGACGGGTGTTTCGCGGCTGGCACCGGCGGTGTCGGCGCTGTGCAGGGCGTAGCCGTCGAAGGGACTGCGGTCAAAGGGCGGCTGGTCCATCCGGGCCGAAAGCGTCCCGGCGGCGATGCGGCCGCCCGCTTCGTCCAGCGGGACAATCTCCGTCTCCGGCCTCGGCAGAGCCGCAGCGGCATCCAGCACGCGGCGCAGCGCCTCAGAGGGCGCACAGAAAGGCTGTTTCATAAAAAAATCCTCCAAATGCCCGACCACACCCGGCCTGCTATGGCTCAGGCGGGGCGCAGCGGGGATTCATATAAAAAGGCAGGTTAAAAAAGAAGCGGAGACGTCTTGATGGAAAATCAAAACGCCTCCGCAGAATATCCGCACATTCCGGCAAAGGGCAGCTTGCAGGCTGCCATGCCGATGGCTGCTCTCCGCTCCCTGCCGCCCTTGCAGTGGCGGCAGGGCATGGAAAGCCCCTGTGTGGATGGGAGGAGTTCTTTTTTTCAAATTGCAGCGTTTCTTCTGCGGGAAGGCGGCGGGGTTTCCCCCTCCACCCTTGAATGCCGGCTTATATAGCCCTTAGCATTGCGGCGCGGTGTCATGCCCGACGGTTTAGACACCTTTGCTCAAAGAAGCTCATATACCCTATTTGATTGTGTGGGATGCTTTAGTCGGTCCACTCGTCCACGTCGCTGATGGCTTTTGCGTAGCGGCGGGTGAGGTGCTGGGTGGAGAAGAGGAACCGCTCGTTCTGGTTGTTGGTCAGCTCCTCGATGTCGGCGTACTCCGGCTTGCCCTGCATGGACTGCCACGTCTGCTCAATGGCTTCCTGTGTCAGATCGTAGGGCGAGCGGCGGAAGTACCGCAGCGGGGTGGCGCTGGGGTAGACGCGGGCGTTGAACCGCACCATCTCGGCCACCATGGCGCAGAGGTCCTTGTCCTCGATGAGCTGCGCGATCATGGCGTAGTTGTCGCTCATGTTGGCGCTGGAGTAGTAGTAGGCATCCTTTGCGCCGGCGCGGGACACGATGTCTGCGCACTGGGGGTCTTCCGGCATCTGGGCCAGGAGTTCATCGGCGTTTTCCACCTCACTCACCAGCAGGGCGTGGGATGTGACCAGCGCCGCCGCCGAGCGGGAGCGGATGTAACCCGCCAGCTCCTGTGCCGGGGTAAGCTTGGGCAGCTCCGGTGCGGTGACGGTGGGCTGGTCGGCGTAGGGGTCGCCCTCTGCCTCCGGCGCAGCGGCCAGAAAATCCAGCAGCTGGGGCTTTTCGGCGGCGTCTGGTGTAGCCGTCTCTTCGAGAGCGGGCTGTGCCTCGGCCTGCTTTGCGGCCAGAGCATCCGTCTCCTTCTGCACAGCGGCAATGACGTCCTCGCCGAGCTTTGCGGCGCTGCCGTCGAACATACTGCCCGTTTCCTTCAGGCGGCGGGCAGTCTCGCTGGCTGCGTCGATGTCAAAGACCTCGGCCTTCGGCTTCTTTTTCGCGGCCATCTCTGCCTTTTGCAGGTCGAGGATGACCTGCTCAGGGTCGGAGGCGGCGTCCACCGTGGTGGTATAACCGGGTTTGCGTCTGCCAAACAGCATGATAGTTCCTCTCGTTTCTGTGAAGTTGTTTTTGTAAGCAGAGTGCATCGAACGGCGAGGATTTTTGCCCGCAGACAAGGCGATTTTCCGCAGCAATCCTGACGGATTGCAAGGGAAAGCAACGCAGTATGCGGGCAAAAAGACCGTTCGGGCGGTGTGCAATGCTTATGAAAACGGCTTCTTAATTACTGGGCTGCGGCCTCGCTGGCAGCAGTCTCTCCGGTGAGAGTCTGGTCGTAGATGCCGCGTGCTTCCAGATCGTCGGCCATGTCGCCGAGGTCGAACTTCTCCAGCGTCTCGCGGGTAGGCACACCGGTGGTCTTGTCCCAGCCGAAGATGTCATAGAACAAGTCTTTTGCCTTCTCCATGTCGGCGCGGTCCAGCTTGGTGGTGCCTTCCTCGAATGCCTTGAAGTCGGGGTCCTTATCGAACACCCAATCACAGATGGCATCGTGCTCCTGACGCAGGTTTGCGCTGCCGCAGTTCTGCTGGAAGCTGATGGCGGTCATCGCGCGCAGCATCTGGGTGATGCGCTCGCCTGCCTCCTGCAGACCGGCCTGGGTGTAGGTCTCGCCGGTGACGGCGGTCATGAAATCTGCCTGCAGGTCCAGATCGCCGTGGTAGGCCCGCTCCTTGGAGGGAGACTGGGTCATGGGCCACATCCAGTTGCAGAGGGTGGCGGAGTCGTGGAAGTTCTTGTCGTTGACGCAGTAGGCGGCCAGCTTTGCCTTGTTTTCGTTGATGGGCGTGTAGGCCTTGGCCTTGTCGTAGCAGCCCTCGCCGAAGAAGTCCTCCATGACCTTTTTAGTCACCTCGTAGGGTGCGCCGGAGCCGGTCTCGCAGACGATCTCGTGGATCATGCAGTCTCTATTATACACCAGATTGTACAGCATGCCAACCTGCCATGCCTCTGCGGGGCCGTGGTGGTTGGGGAAGCCGTTGTAGATCAGGTTGGAGTTGGTGGCACCGTCGGTGCGGTCCAGCCAGCTCTTGGGCAGGCCGAACTTTTCCATCATGGCCAGCGTACCCTTTGCGATGACGGACAGGTCGCCCTCGCCGTAAGCCATGCGGCGGATGAGCTCCACCTCCCAGCGGGGGTCACCGGCCTTTTCCCATGCCCAGGGCAGGGAGTCGTACTCTTCCTCGCTGATGTACTTGGTGGCCTCCTCACGGGGCATCCGCAGGATCCACAGCAGGTCACGGTTCAGGTTGCCGTAGTTGTCCCACAGGCCCATGTCATCGACGGCATGAGACCATGCCAGGTTGATGACCATGGTGCCGTCGCCCTCGTACTTGAAGTCGTGGACGCCGTCCGGGTAGACGCGGGTGCCGTACAGCACGGGCATACAGGTGTTGGAGTTGTGGGTGGGCAGGTCGTAATCGGCCAGCGGATCCACATCGTACTCAGTGTAGCAGCGGATGGGGCAGGAGGAGCAGCCGCCGTTCTTCACAGTGTACTCGGCAGCCGGAGCGCCGAAGTCGAAGTAGCCCTTGAAGCAGCGCAGAGCCACCTTGTTGATATCGTTGTAGGGCTGCTCGCCGGTATCCACGGGGCCGCCGGGAGCCTTCTTCCACATACGGCCGGGAGCGCCGGACCAGCGGTTCTTGCCGGAGGTGGCGCTGTACTCTGCCCAGCTCTGGGGCTGTGCGGGCACGTTGTGGTTGTTGTTGCCGCCGATCAGGTTGCCCATCATGTAGTTGGACAGCTCCAGCACCTTCTTGGGGTCAGCCACCTTGACGCTGCCGGTGCCGCGGATGGCCAGGCCCTTCAGCTTCTTGTTGCCCATGGCAGCGCCCAGACCGGCACCGCCGGAGTTGCCGAAGCTGGTGTTCAGGGTGGAGTAATCCACCAGGTTCTCACCGGCGGGGCCGATGGAAGCAGTCTCGAACTCACGGCCGTTCTGCTCCACCATCCACTTGTTGGCAGCAAAGGTACCCTTGCCCCAGATCTCGCTTGCGTCCTCCAGAGAGACCTCGCCGTCCTCGATGCGCAGGTAGACGGGCTTTTCGGAGATGCCGCTGACAACGATGCCGTCGTAACCGGCATACTTCAGCATGGAGCCGATGTGGCCGCCCATGTGTGCATCGATGATGGAGTGGCCCTTGGACCAGGTAGAACGGAAGGTCACGTTCATACGGCCGGAGCAGGGCACGCCGGCACCGGTCAGGGGGCCGACACCAAAGATGACCAGAGCCTTCTCGTCATAGGGGTCCAGCTCCATGGGAGCTTCCTCGTACATGATGCGGTAGGCCATGCCCATACCGCCGATATATTTATGGTATTTTGCGTCGTCCTGGGTGGTGATCTCACCGGTGGTCAGGTTGACGCGCAGGATCTTGCCTGCCCAGCCATAGGTTTCAGCCATTGTTGTTCCTCCTTACAGGTCCTTGTAAGCAGCCTGTGCTGCGCTGGTGACGGCATCCCAGTCCACGATGGACAGAGCGCCGGACGGGCAGCCTGCCACGCAGGCACCGCAGGCGATGCACTTGGAGGACTTGCCGGTCTCGGGGTTGACGGTGGGCATGTGCCAGGGGCAGGCCTCCACGCAGGCACCGCAGCCGATGCACTTGTCGGTATCGACCACGCGGATGCCCTGCTCATTGGTGACAATGGCCTTCTGGGGGCATGCGTTGCCGCAGGCGGGATCCTCGCACTGGCGGCAGGTATCCGGGAAGTAGACAAAGCAGTTGTCGGTGCCGGACAGCAGACCGTTGCCGTCGCCGTCCAGATTCAGGCGGCGCTGGATCTTGACACGGCTGATGTAGGAAGAGCACACGCCGTCGTTGGTCAGGGTGCAGTTGATCTCGCACCGCTGGCAGCCGGTGCACAGGTCAGCATTGACCACCAGCAGACCCTGGGGCAGTGCCCAAGTCGCCACAGCACCGGCATCCACCTGCTTCTGAGAGCAGCCGAAGAGGGACAGCATAGATGCGGAAAGGGTGAGTCCTGCAAGGCTCTTGCCCGAGATCTTCATAAATTGACGGCGGGTCATGTCAGCCGTCAGAAAATCAGTTTTTGCCATAGGTTTCCATTCCTCCGTGAGGTCACTCTGCGCAGAGCACCTCGGTTACATAGAAATAAGAATTGTTGACGATGTCCGTGACCGCCGTGGACGTAATGGTTGCACCGGAAAGCGCATCCACCTGGGTCATGTCAGCGCTGACCGTGTCGGCCGCACTGCCCTGGGTGGTCAGATCAGCGGCCTGCAGCTTGTACTCGGCCTGCTTTTCAGCGGACCAGTCTGCATAAGGCACTGCCTGTTTCTCGCCGTCCTGCGCGCTCTTGCTCAGACACGCCGCGTACAGCTTGCGCCGTGCCACAGCCTCAGCACTGTTGTCCATCGGGGGGATGAGCGCGTCGTCCATCGGCTGGCCGTTCAGAGCCGAGAGGGTCAGCCCGGCTTCATACATCTTCCGGGTAGCCTCGGCCTCCGGGGAGGTATCGCCCGCACGCCATGCGGCGGGGTCGAAGGCCTCAGCGGGGGCAGCGTCGGTCTCGGCGCTGCCTGCGGCGGCAAAAGCCGTGCCGGTGGCCGGGTCGGTCACAGTGTAGCGCTTGCCTGCCAGCGTGAAGGGAGCTGCGCCCTGGTACTGGGCCGTGAACTCCGGGTTCTCACACTGGGCACCCAGGCTGTCGGTCTCGGCCTGTGCCAGGATCTTCACATCCAGCACATTGCCGTCGCGGTCCAGCGTCACACCGGCCTGCACCTCGCTCTGGAAGCCCTGCTTGCTGCCCACCACATAATATGTGGTGTCATCCAGCTGGTACACCGCGCTCACACCATAGGTGGCAGCGTCGGCATCTGCCAGCGGCAGAGCCGTTCCGGCCACCGTGGTGCGGCTGTGCATCAGCCCGCCAAGGCCAAGCGCCATGGCAAGCGTTGCCGCACCCATGGCCGCATAGCCGGGCAGCCGCCTGCGCCACAAGGACTGCGGCGCATGATTTGCCTGCTTCAATTGTATCACCTGCCTGTTTGATTCAGCTGTGCCCGGAACTCCCGGGCACGAAAACAGCCGTTCCACCTGCTGCAACAGTGCGGAACGGTTTCTTCGTTATAAGAATAACATCTTTTCCATCGGTTAGTCAACGTATACGCACAAACAAAGCCCTACAATTTCTCTCAAAAGCTCTTGCCTCTCGGTGAAATCATTTCTTTTGCCGGATGAACAGTTTCAATCCATATTCCTCTGCCAGCTCCAGCGACTGTACCGTGGGCATACTCTTGCTCACCAGCGCGGGCACACCGGCCCGGATGGCCTTGCGCACCATGTCCACCGGCACCCGGCCGCTGGTAAAAAGCACACACTCCGCCAGCGGCACACCCTCTGTCAGGGCGCAGCCCACGGCCTTGTCCAGCGCGTTGTGGCGGCCCAGATCCTCGCACCGGTACAAGATCTTGCCCGCACGCAGCAGCAGGCAGCTGTGCACGGCATGGGTGGCACGGTAGAGCGGCAGGCCCTGCCCCATGGCATCGGCCAGCGCATCCACCCATGCGGCGGGGATCTCCCGCTGGGGCACCGGGGCCAGCGGCGGTAGCCGCACCGGGCTGGCCAGCGTCAGGTTATCGGTGCAGCAGCTGGGCACCTCCTGCCCTGCCTGTTCCGCTGCCGCCAGCGGATGGCGCAGCTGAACGCTTATCTTGAGGCCCTGTGCGCAGACGGCCACCCGCTCCACCTCGTCAGCAGAGGTGATCCAGCCCTCGGTCAGCAGGCGGCCCAGCGCCAGCTGCGGCAGCAGCTCCGGCGTGCAGACCACCCGGAAGGCTGGCTGTTCGTTGACCAGAATGGCCGCGGCGTGCTCTGCCGCCAGTGTCCGCTCGGTGCCATCGGGCATCCGGACGCTCTCTGCCCCCGGTGCTGCACCGAATTGATCCATGATCTGCATTGGGTGTTCCTCCCCTGTCTGTTTTACTCGAGCTCTACAAAGACTAACACATTTTGTTTAGGAATCATTCTCTGTAGTGTTTCTCGTTCTTTGGATTATTTGATATATCCATATTATCCTGCCTATACAAACTAATGTTATCATTTTGTTATCGGTGTTGATAACACTTGCTCGGTAACTGTGGATAATACCTATATGTTCTTTCGTAAATTATAAGCTG
>ENA-OPYX01000643-OPYX01000643.1-human-gut-metagenome-genome-assembly--contig:-NODE-643-length-20282-cov-4.662565_pt1 | contig 20282 bp, 17 predicted proteins | sample MGYA00242639_ERZ504486 | MGnify/ENA primary metagenome ERZ504486 (study PRJEB26092, sample SAMD00036296) | human gut metagenome | host: Homo sapiens | study: EMG produced TPA metagenomics assembly of... | reverse complement strand
CATACTAGTCACATACATGCAGATGGGAATCCGGCATGAGAAAGCTCAGACCAGCTGCGTCATGTCTCTGCCAAGGGATCTGAAAAGCTATATGGAAGAAACCTATGGGATCCATGAAAAATTTCTATATCTTGAAAATAAGATTTTTCAGGAAGATGGATCGTATAAAACAGCTGCGGATCTATTCCACCAAAAAACGGAAAGTGCGACCTTATTGTCATTTATGAGATTGAAGAGCCGGAACAGCATTCTCAGAATGGACATTATTTATCTATTGATCTTGGACTTCACAATCTGATGACCTGTTATGATTCCGGAAACGGCAGGACTTTTATCCTGGGAAGAAAATACCTTTCATTGGAAAGATATTTTCATAAAGAGATCGCCAGAGTGCAGTCCGTATGGTATGCACAGCAGTCGGAAAGAGGAATAAAATATCCAAAAATCATCGAAACATATCCAGAGACTTTACAGGAAAAGCAGAATGCAGTGAAGGATTACCTTCATAAAACAACCAGATGGATCGCAGAATACTGCAGAAAAGAAGATATCCGCTGTGTGGTTGTGGGAGACATCCGAAATATCCGTAAAGAAAAAGATATGGGACACAAGACCAACCAGAAGTTTCACGGACTGCCATATAACAGGCTGTATATCATGCTGGAATATAAGCTGAAACGGTATGGGATTCCATTGATAAAACAAGAAGAAAGCTATACCAGCCAGTGCAGCCCGTTATCACCAGAAGTATCAAAAAGATATGCAGAAGCATCAAACCGAAAAGAGCGGGGTATGTATATAACTGACGGAGTAAGATTTAACGCAGATACAGTAGGTGCATTTAATATCTTGAGGAAATATCTTTCCGCATTCGGAAAACAGAAGCAACTGTCCGTAACCGGACTAAAAAATCCAGAAATAATAAAAGTAGCTGCATAGCCGAAAGGTAAGCAGTATTGGTGTCATGGACGCACCCTGAAAAAGGCGGTATCCCGCCAAAATTCAGATGCTCTGGTAACTTAGTTGCCGAGTAGTTCACTAAAAAAGAGGAAAACCTGCTTTCCAGTATAGAATGGGTAGAAAAAAATGAAAATTATACGGATATAATACTTCATGTTGTGAAATATTAGAGCATTAAAGCTGAAAAGAAGAAAAGTTACAATTTTATATAACAAATAAAAATAACAGATAAAGAAGATCAGATGAAATACAACAGGAAGGAGAAGCAGGAAATGAGAGTAGAAATTGACACACATACGCATACGCTCGCAAGTGGACATGCATATAATACGCTGAATGAGATGGCGCAAGCAGCAGCGGATAAAGGACTGAAGGGACTTGCAATTACGGAGCATGCACCAGAGATGCCCGGAACTTGTCATTTGTTCTATTTTCAAAATTTAAGAATTGTTCCAAGAAAAAAATACGGGATTGAGCTGTTATTAGGAACAGAACTGAATATCATGAATACGCGGGGGGAGATCGATCTCCCAGATTCGGTTCTTGAAAGACTTGATATTGCAATCGCCAGTATTCATATGCCGTGTTTTAAAGATGAACGGACAATAGACAATGTAACCGCAGCATATGAGAAAGTAATGGAACATCCGTATGTGGACATCATTGGACATCCGGATGACGGGAGATTTCCTGTAGATATGAAGCGTCTGGTAAAAAAAGCAAAAGAAACCGGAACATTACTGGAAGTAAATAATTCATCACTGCGTCCGGAAGGATTTCGAGAGAATACAAAAGAGAACTGTCTGGAGATGGTAAAGGAATGTAAAGCACAGGGAGTGATGATCGTGCTTGGCAGTGATTCACATGTGGATGCAGATATTGCAGAGTATCCATATGCGGAAGAAATATTGAGAGAAACAGATTTTCCGGAAGAATTGGTTGCCAATGTTTCACTGGAAAAATTAAAAGCATGTATAAAACATGGGAAAAAACTATAGACTTTGCAATTTTAGTGTGTTAAAATGTAAAAGTAATGAATCTGCTACGAAGGAGATAATGCTATGAGTAAGAAAATCAGAACAGAGGCGGTTGATTATCTGTTTCAGGGAATTTTAAGCCTCAAAGATAAAGAGGAGTGTTATACATTTTTTGAAGATATCTGTACGATTAATGAATTGCTTTCATTATCACAGCGTTTTGAAGTTGCAAAGATGTTAAGAGAACACAAGACTTATCTTGAGATTGCAGAAAAGACAGGCGCTTCAACAGCAACGATCAGTCGTGTGAACCGTTCGCTGAATTACGGTAATGACGGATATGACATGGTATTCGAGAGAATCGGACTTGGGGAAGTCAAAGACGAAAAAGCAGAATAAAGTGCGAAAAAACAGTGCAGATGCATTTGGCAAGAATGCAGAAGCAAAAAAGAAATAAGACGTGCGGTCTTATTTCTTTTTTTGGCCGAATCCTTTTTGACACCGGTATTTTTAGAGTGAAGCAGATCGGGGAAATTATCCAAAAGCTTTTCTACAATCTGCTTTTTAACATAGATGTCAAAACTCAGGTTACAGATAAATGCAAACAACTGCAGAGAATCCCTGTCATCTTCCGGTGCTTCATCAAAACATTTTTTAGAAGAATTATAAGAGCGGATAATTTCTTTTTCAAATTCCGGAATTCTGGACTTTTCCAGTTCGCATACTTCTTTATAGATAGAAGTGATATCAAAATCCTGATCTGTGTCAAAATACTTATCCGTAATCGGTTCTAACATAGTTTCAATATCTTTAATAGAAAGAAAATTTTTAAAATAATAGATAAAGATCATTATCAGCAGATGCTCTTTGGAGTACTTCTTCTTCACAGGTGGAGGGAGAAGATTGTTCTTGGCATAGTTGTTGATCATGGTCTTAGTAAGGATCTTATCATCTTCATGGCGTTTACTGGATGCCAGTTCTTTTTCCATAAAGGTAGTAACCTGATCCATGTATAAATCTATATTCGGAATATCATCAGGTCTCACGTAATCAATCCGTGAGATGCTTGATAAAATGCTGTTCAGCATATCTTTTGTGTCTATTGTCATTTTTTATCACCTCAATGTAATTATTATATAGTTTTGAAAACTAGATGGCAAGCGTTTTTTTTATACACGTTGCAGAAAATGTCTGGAAAATACGGCTGAATATCGGAGAAGTTATTGACATTTTAATTGGATATGATAAAATAAGTTCGCTAACAAACAATTTGATAACAAACAATTTGAGCGTGAACAATTGAACGGAAAGGATGGTAATGTGGAAAGAAAAGGAAGAAAGATCGGACCGGAGATACACTGTGCGGATCTGAAATTGTCAAGGAATCTGTCTGCACATGTGAGAAAGTCCGGAGTGGATGAAGTGACGATGATGCATGGCTGGATCATACGGTATCTGTATGAGAACCGGGAGCAGGATATTTTTTCAGAAGGATATTGAACAAAGATTTGCAGTAGGTAGATCTACAGTTACGAATCTGCTTCAATTGATGGAAAAGAAGGGATTCGTAAGAAGAGAATCGGTAAAAACAGGATGCCAGGTTAAAAAAATGTAATCCTGCAGAAAAAAGGAATTGCAAAGTCAGGAATCTTTTGAGGATATTGTGGAAGCATATCGAAAGAAGAGCTTTCCGAAGGCATATCAGAAGAAGAACTTCATATTTTTATAAGGTATTAGACCAGATTAATCAGAATGTGAAGAAATATGAAGTCAGGTAATCCGGAAAATCGGAGTTATAAATGTAACTATAAAACAAGAAACGAATAGAAAGGGCGTAAATGGAATGATTAAGACATTAGCAAAACAGATTAAAGAATTTAAAGCAGCATCCATTGCAACTCCGCTCTTTATGATCCTTGAGGTATTGATGGAGATGATCATCCCATATCTGATGGCATCAATTATTGATAAAGGGGTCAATACCGGGGATATCCACCACATCTACAAAGTCGGCGGAATCATGGTTGTTGCGGCGGTCATCGGATTATTCGCCGGAATGATGGGCTGGAAGATTCGGTGCAAAAGCATCGGCGGGATTTTGCAAGGAACTTACGAGAGGCTATGTTTAACAATATTCAGACATTTTCATTTTCAAATATTGATAAATTCAGCACAGCAGGACTTGTAACCCGAATGACAACGGATGTAACCAATATACAGAATGCATATCAGATGATCCTGCGTATGTTCACCAGAGCACCGGCCAGTATGATCTGTGCGATGGTCATGGCATTTACAATCAATGCGAGACTGGCATGTATCTATCTTGTAGCGGTAATTATTCTTGGAATTTTATTGTTCCTGATCATGAGCCATGCGACAAAATATTTCCAGCAGGCATTTCCAAAGTACGATGATCTGAATGAATCCGTGCAGGAGAATGTATCTGCGATCCGTGTCGTGAAGGCATATGTAAGAGAGGAACAGGAGACATCTAAGTTACGAAGAGCAAGTGAGAATATCTATAACATTTTTGTAAAAGCAGAGACAAATCTGGTATTCAATGCACCGATGATGCAGACGGCGGTATACACCTGTATCCTGTTAGTGAGCTGGTTCGGAGCAAAGATGATCGCAAGTGATTCCCTGACGACAGGAGAACTGATGAGTCTTCTTACATATTGCATGAATATTCTGATGAGTCTGATGATGTTGTCGATGGTATTTGTCATGGTCGCTATGAGTATGGCAAGTGCGAGACGTATCTCCGAAGTGTTAAATGAGACGAGTGATCTTAAGAATCCGGAACATCCGGCCATGAAAGTAGAAGATGGAAGTATTGAATTCCGTCATGTGGACTTTGCGTATAAAAAGGACAGTGACGAACCGGTACTGGAAGATATTGATCTGAAGATCCGTTCCGGTGAGACGATCGGAATCATCGGAGGAACAGGAAGTGCCAAGACGAGTCTGGTTAACCTGATCAGTCGTCTGTACGATGTGACGAAAGGCGAAGTACTGGTCGGTGGCAGAAATGTCAAAGATTATGATATGGAAGTGCTTCGTGATCAGGTATCAGTAGTCTTGCAGAATAATGTGCTGTTCTCCGGAACAATCCTTGATAATCTCCGCTGGGGAGACAAGGAAGCAACTTTGGAAGAATGCAGACACGCGTGTGAACTTGCATGTGCGGATGAGTTCATCGACCGTTTTCCGAAAGGATATGAGACATACATCGAGCAGGGCGGAAGTAACGTATCCGGAGGTCAGAAGCAGAGACTATGTATTGCAAGAGCACTACTTAAGAAGCCAAAAGTACTGATTCTGGATGACAGTACCAGTGCGGTAGATACCGCAACAGATGCGAAGATCCGAAGAGCGTTTCGTGAAGAAATTCCGGATACAACGAAACTGATCATCGCACAGAGAATCTCAAGCGTACAGGATGCTGACCGTATCATCGTTATGGAAGACGGTAAGGTCAATGGATTCGGTACACATGAAGAATTACTGGAACAGAATGATATCTACCGTGAAGTCTATGAATCACAGACCAGTGGTGGCGGCGATTTTGACGAGAAGGAGGGTGAATAAGATGCCGGGACCGGGAAGACAGCCGAGAGGAATGAAAGCACAGGTAAAAAATCCGGGTGAATTATTCCTCCGCCTTATGAAATATGTATTAAAAGATTATAAGTTTCACTGCATCAGTGTAGTAGTATTGATTGTTGTCAGTGTTCTTTGCAATGTGCAGGGAACGATGTTCATGAAGAACCTGATCGACGAATATATCACACCATTTTTATTATCAGATAACCCCAATTTTACACCGCTTGCACATGCGATCGCCAGAGTAGCAGCATTTTATGCACTGGGTGTACTGGCAACATTCGGTTATAACCGTCTGATGGTCAATGTGACGCAAGGGACACTACGCAACTTAAGAAATGATCTGTTCTCTCATATGGAGAAACTACCGGTTAAGTATTTTGATACGCATGCACATGGAGATATCATGTCGGTATATACGAATGATATTGATACATTAAGACAGATGATCAGCCAAAGTATGCCGCAGCTTCTGAACAGTGGGATTACGATCATCAGTGTATTTGTCAGTATGTTGATCTTAAGTATCCCACTTACGGTCGTAACGATGATCATGGTCGGAATCATGGTATTCTGTTCAAAGAAATCTGCTGGACAGAGCGGGGCATATTTTGCAAAACAGCAGAAAGACCTGGGAACTGTGAACGGTTATATCGAAGAGATGATGAACGGACAAAAGGTGGTAAAGGTATTCTGCCATGAAGAGGAGAACATGCAGAACTTCAAGAAGCTGAATGATGAACTATATGTCAGTGCAGACAAAGCCAATACATTTGCCAACTTTTTAGGACCGATCAATGCACAGATCGGAAATATCAGTTATGTGATCTGTGCGATCATCGGGGGTGTGCTGGCACTTGGAAAGGTCGGAGGTTTTACCCTCGGAGGTCTGGCAAGCTTCCTGACATTTAATAAGAGCTTCAGTATGCCGATCAACCAGATCAGTATGCAGATGAATGCAATTGTTATGGCAATGGCCGGGGCCGACCGTATTTTTAAGCTGATGGATGAAAAAGAAGAACTGGATGAAGGATATGTAACACTGGTCAATGCGAAAGAAGAAGACGGAAAGCTTACAGAGTGTGAAGAAAGAACCGAACGCTGGGCATGGAAACATACACATCAGAATGATGGCAGTGTGGATTATGTGGAGGTGAAAGGTGAAGTCGTATTCAATGGTGTGGATTTCGGTTATAATGATGAGAAGATTGTATTGCATGATATCAAATTATATGCCAAACCGGGACAGAAGATTGCATTCGTCGGATCGACCGGAGCAGGTAAGACGACGATCACCAATCTGATCAACCGTTTCTATGATATCCAGGACGGCAAGATCCGTTATGATGGAATCAACATTAATAAGATTAAGAAAGCGGATCTCAGACATTCACTTGGGATTGTTCTGCAGGATACACATTTATTCACCGGAACGGTGCGTGACAATATCCGCTTTGGCAAACTGGATGCGACCGATGAAGAGATCGTGGCAGCAGCAAAGCTTGCAAATGCCGACAGCTTTATCCGAAGACTTCCGAAAGGCTATGATACGATGCTGACCGGAGACGGAGCAAATTTAAGCCAGGGACAGCGCCAGCTTCTGGCAATTGCAAGAGCCGCTATTGCTGATCCTCCGGTATTGATCCTTGATGAAGCAACCAGTTCCATCGATACCAGAACGGAACGGATCGTACAGGATGGAATGGATAAGCTGATGCGCGGAAGGACAACATTTGTTATTGCCCACAGATTATCGACAGTCCGCAATTCTGACTGCATTATGGTACTGGAACAGGGAAGAATCATTGAGCGTGGTACACATGATGAACTGATCGAAGAGAAAGGCAGATATTATCAGCTGTATACGGGAAATGCGATCAGCGCGTAAATGAATCGGATGATGAATGAAAATGAAAAAGGGACAGGACATTTTTTTAAATTTGGGACGAAGGATTTTTTTAAAATCCTCCGTCCCAAATTGTTTCTTGCAGAACCCGGACAAAGCAACTATAATGGAAACAGACATTCGAAAAGGGGTAGAATGCATATGAAATCAATCATGCTATGTTATAATCTGAAAGGCACGAAAAAGGGAAAAAAGATCGGCATGCTGGGAAGTTTTCTTGGTTTTCGTGTGAAATATGTAGAAAAAGAAGAGTATTCAAAGACAATCGGAGTACTGACCGGACTGAAAGAAGAAGTGGCGGAAGAGGCATCAAGGGAGAAAACTTCCGGGACAGACAATGAAAAAAATGAAGAAATCACAGACTTTGAGGAAGAGATGCTTGTCATGCTACTGGCAGACAATCGGATATTGGATAAGCTATTATTCCAGATGAAAAAAGAAAAAGTACAGGTTCCGCTGAAGGCAATCGTTACTGCAAAGAATCAGAACTGGACATCAACGGCTCTTTATAGCGAAATAAAAAGAGAGCATGAATCCATGACGAAAGCAGAACAGGCCGGAAAGAAAAAAGAAGAAAAAAAACCGGAAAGAAAGGAAACCATAAGATTGAGTATATACGATACATTAAATGAACAACAAAGAGAAGCAGTGTTCCATACAGAAGGACCACTTCTGATCCTTGCAGGAGCAGGATCCGGAAAGACAAGGGTTCTGACACACAGAATTGCTTACTTAATTGAAGAGCAGCAGGTGAATCCATGGAATATCCTTGCAATTACATTTACGAATAAAGCAGCCGGAGAGATGAGGGAACGTGTCGACAAATTGGTTGGATACGGATCAGAGAGTATATGGGTAAGCACCTTCCATTCCATGTGCGTGCGTATCTTAAGACGCCATATCGATCTGCTCGGATATGATACCAACTTTACAATCTACGACAGTGACGATCAAAAGACACTGATGCGTGAGGTCTGTAAGCTTCTGCAGGTAGATACGAAGATGTTCCGGGAAAGAGCACTGTTGTCAGAGATTTCCAAAGCAAAGGATGAACTGGTGACACCACAGGAATACCGTATGCGTGCGGAAGGAGATTACAGCCGGAAAAAAATTGCAGAAGTATATGAAGAATATGAAAAACAGCTCCGATCAAATAATGCATTAGATTTTGATGATCTGTTGTTTAAGACCGTGCAGCTTTTCCAGACACAGAAAGATGTACTGGAATATTATCAGGAGCGTTTCCGTTATATCATGGTAGATGAGTATCAGGATACAAATACAGTACAGTTCGAACTGATCCGTCTGCTGGCATCCAAGTACCGTAATCTGTGTGTGGTTGGAGACGATGACCAGTCCATATATAAGTTCCGCGGCGCGAACATTAAGAACATCCTGGATTTTGAACATGTGTTTGATGATACTAAAGTGATCAAGCTGGAGCAGAATTACCGTTCTACCGGCAATATCCTGAATGCAGCCAATGCCGTGATCCGGAACAATCAGGGAAGAAAAGACAAGACGCTCTGGACAGAGAATGAAGATGGAGATATGATCCAGTTACGTCAGTTTGATTCTGCTTATGAAGAGGCAGAATATGTAGTCGGTGACATCAGACGCCATGTCAATAAAGAACTCTGCAGCTACAAAGATAATGCAGTTCTTTACCGTACCAATGCACAGTCCCGTATGTTCGAGGAACGTTTTGTCCGTGACAGTATTCCATATAAAGTCATCGGCGGTGTGAACTTCTATGCGAGACGTGAGATCAAGGATCTTCTTGCATATCTGAAGACGATTGATAACGGAAGAGATGATCTGGCTGTCAGACGTATTGTAAATGTTCCGAAGCGTGGAATCGGACTGACCAGCATCAACCGTGTGCAGGAATACGCATCAACCAGAGAATGCAGCTTCTATGATGCACTCCGTGCCGTAGACCTGATCCCGAACATCGGAAGAGGACAGGCAAAACTGGAATCGTTCGTTGCAATGATCGAGCATTTTAAGAATGATACAGAAGACATGAGTGTATTGGAACTGTTGGAAGAAGTTATCAAAGAAACAGGTTATATCGATGCGCTGATCCACGAATGCGAGAGTGAAGAGGCAACATCAAGAATTGAAAATATAGACGAACTCCGCAATAAGATCGCTGCTTATGAAGAAAGCTGTGCGCTACAGAATGAAGCACCGACACTTGGAGGATTTCTTGAGGATGTAGCTTTGGTAGCAGATATCGACAGTCTGGATGAAAGTACGGATTATGTCGTATTGATGACATTACATAGTGCAAAAGGTCTGGAATTCCCGCATGTATATCTGGCAGGAATGGAAGACGGACTGTTTCCGAGCTATATGACGATCACAGCAGACGACCCGGCAGAACTGGAAGAAGAAAGACGATTATGTTATGTAGGAATCACAAGAGCAGAGAAAGATCTGACACTGACCTGTGCAAGAAAACGTATGGTACATGGGGAGACACAGTATAAGAAGATGTCCCGTTTCTTAAAAGAAATCCCATTGGAACTTCTGGAGACAGGACCATCAGCAAAAAAAGAGAAGAAAGAAGAAAGCGAGCAGGTAAGGGTGAAGACCTCTTTCATGCAGGCGAAAGAAACATTTAAGACGAAGGCATTTACCGCACCAAAGCCGGTACAGCAGTTTGGGACACCAAAAGGCGGGAAGCTTCCTTACGGAGTGGGAGACCGTGTCAGACATATCAAATTCGGAGAAGGAACGGTAACTGCAATCATTGAAGGCGGACGTGATTATGAAGTAACCGTTCACTTCGACGGACCCGGAACGAAGAAGATGTTTGCCACATTTGCAAGACTTCAGAAAGTATAACAATCCGGAATCTATCCGGGATGCAGGAGAAAAATCTGAAAAATAAGTAGTCATACACTACGTAAAGTGTTATAATAAGTAAAGAATGATTTGCCGAAAGAGCAGAGGAAAGGACGTGGGAGCATGAGTAAAGTAGAAGATATTATTGCAGCATCCAAGCTTAGCGAACTGATGAATAAAAAAGAAGAGGACAAACACGGCAAGACCGTACTCTGGATTCTGGCAGTAGTCGGAGCTGTAGCTGCAGTTGCAGGAATCGCTTATGCAGTATATTGCTTCTTTACCCCGGATTACCTGGAAGACTTCGAGGATGATTTTGATGATGATGATTTCGACGATGACTTTTTCGATGATGACGATCAGGTATAAGAACCGGGCGGATGAATAAGTGAAGAAAGAAGCAGGTTAGAAACCGATCTGGTAAAAGAAAGGCGACTGGCCTGCTTTTCTTTTGCAATCTCAAATGCGTCCGCATGGAAAATTCAGTAATATTTATAGAAAGAAGAGAGAGAAGGTATGCAGGAACAGTGTTATGCACTACTGATTGATGCAGATAATGTATCAGCAAAATACATCAAGCCGATCCTGACAGAATTGTCAAAATATGGGATCATTACATATAAAAGAATATACGGAGACTGGACGAGCACACAGCATTCAAGCTGGAAAGATGAACTTCTGACAAACTCGATCACGCCGATCCAGCAGTTTAGTTATACACAAGGAAAGAATTCTACCGATTCAGCTATGATCATTGATGCGATGGATATCCTGTATACGAATGATGTGGATGGATTTTGCATTGTATCCAGTGACAGCGACTTTACAAGACTCGTCAGCCGTCTTAGAGAGAGCGGAAAGATGGTTATTGGCATGGGAGAAAATAAGACTCCGGAGCCATTCAGGAAAGCGTGTGATAAGTTTACGATTCTGGAAAATTTGATGAGTGAGCAGAATCCGGGAACATCGAAGAGCGAGACAACACATGACAGACGAAGTAAAGAGAAGATTGAAGATGCGATCATTAAGATGATCATTGAGAATCAGGATATCAATAAGCCAACCGGACTCGGTGAAGTAGGAAGCCGTCTGGTTAGTCTTTACCCGGACTTTGATGTGCGGAGCTACGGGTATAATATGCTGTCCAAGTTTCTGGAGGAATTCACAAGAATCCAGATGGTAAAACATGGAAATATTGTGTCGGTTACTTTAAGAGAGGATCAGGATCTGAAGGAAAATATCGACAGCTACGTCGTACAGATTGTGAAAAAGTCGGGAAGATCAGGAGTAGAACTCAGTACACTGGGAAATAAAATGTATGAAAAATACAAAGACTTTAAGATCCGCGATTATGGATATTCCCAGTTCAATCAGTATGTGAAAAGTCTGAAACATGTGAAAGTGGAACAGGAAGGGACAATCCTGAAAGCAGTATATAAAGGATAGAAAAGCGGAACAAGAGACAGAACCAGAAATAGTAAAGATAATGAAATAAATTGCAATAGACAAAAGCTATGACAGAAAGGATAGATATGAAAAAAGGACAGGTATACGAAGGAACTATAGAATCCGTAGAATTTCCAAATAAAGGGCGCATTTATCTGCCGGAAGAAGACAGATGGGTAGTCGTAAAGAATGGCGTGCCGGGACAGAAGGTAAGGTTTTCTGTCAATAAGATCAGAAAAGGAAAGGCAGAAGGGCGTCTTCTGGAAGTACTGGAACCGTCAGCCAGCGAGATTCCGTCAGCCTGTCCTCATTTCGGACAGTGCGGAGGCTGTACTTATCAGAATCTTCCGTATGAAGAGCAGCTTGCCATGAAGAATGAGCAGGTGAAAAAAATGATGGATGAAGCGGTAGACGGGGAGTATATCTGGGAAGGCATCAAACCAAGTCCTGTCAGAACCGAATACCGCAACAAGATGGAATTTTCATTCGGAGATGAATACAAAGACGGACCACTGGCACTTGGAATGCATAAACGCGGAAGTTTTCATGATATTGTAAATGTGACAGATTGTCAGATTGTAGATGAAGATTACAGAAAGGTTCTTGCATGTACACTGGAATGTGCGGGAGAATCGGGACTTCCATATTATCACCGTATGCGCCATGTCGGATATTTCCGCCACCTGCTGGTAAGAAAAGCAGTAAAGACAGGAGAGATCCTGGTGGATCTGGTCACAGCATCCGATACGGCAGAACTTGGAGTTGACCCTGCAGAGGCAATGAAAAAAATCCAGACATTCAAGGCTTCATGGCTGGAAAAGATGACATCAATGAACTTTGATGGAACATTGGTCGGAATCCTGCATACAAAGAATGACAGCCTTGCAGATGTCGTAAAAGACGAAGGAACAGAAGTCCTGTTCGGACAGGACTATTTCTACGAGGAATTACTTGGATTAAAATTCAAGATCACACCATTCTCATTCTTCCAGACTAATTCGCTGGGAGCGGAAGTCCTGTATGAGACAGCCAGAGAATACATCGGAGATACGAATGAAAAAGTTGTCTTCGATCTGTACAGCGGAACAGGAACGATCGCACAGATCCTTGCGCCGGTTGCGAAGAAAGTGGTTGGTGTGGAGATTGTAGAAGAAGCGGTAGAAGCAGCAAAAGAAAATGCGAAGTTAAATAATCTGGACAATTGTACATTCTGGGCCGGGGATGTATTGAAAGTCATTGATGAACTGGGGGAAGTTCCGGATCTGATCATGCTCGATCCACCGAGAGACGGTGTGAATCCGAAGGCACTTATGAAGATCCTGAATTTCGGAGTGGAACGTCTGGTATATATTGCATGTAAACCGACCAGTTTGGCACGGGATCTGGAGATGATACAGGGACGTGGATATAAAGTGGAGAAGATCAGCGGGGTGGATTTATTCCCGGGAACTTATCATGTCGAAGTCGTGTGTTGTCTACATCGGGTGAATTCGTAGAAGTCCTTAATTTCAGGCACTTTGCGAGGTATATGAGTTTCACACCAATAGGCAAACAGGGCAAGAAAAAGCAGATTATGAATGGCATCGAAGTGTCAGTAGTATTGCATCTGGTATGAGGAAACACATTCGGATAGAATTAACATTTTTTATTCAATAGCATAGAGAAAAACCGAAAGGACGCTTGTTTTCAGAACTTCTGGAAGATGAGTGTCCTTTTCTTTTATTCAAAGGCAAAGGAGAAAATAAAAAATGGCAAAGAAGAAAGAAATGTGTTCATCAGAGAATCACGAGCCGGGTGCAGATGCTTCGTAAGGCAAATCCCGATATGGAGGAAACAGCCATTCCGGTTGAACTTGTGACCTGTTCCGGCAGCGGACTTGATCAGCATATCTCCCCTGCGGCGGCTAAATATCAGGTAACAAGAATTGCAAAAGCAAATAATATGAGTGAAGAAAAAGTCGGAGCTATTATTGAAAAATGCACCGACAGTAGATTTTTAGGTGTTTTTGGAGAGAAAACAGTAAATGTTCTGAAAGTCAATTTGATGTTGGACGGTATCCTGTAACTAGCACTCTCAAAAGATGAGCAAAAGATTTCAGACTTCTGCTCATCTTTATACAATCTTAATTTCAAAACAAACTTACTTACGCCCATTTAATACAAATAAAGATAGAATAAAGGAAATATAAAAAAGAAATTAAGATTATGGGGATATAGTTATGCAACAGACAAACAGATCAAGACATCGACATATAACATCATTTCAAGTGATTAGTTTAGGGTTTTTATCCGTGATTCTCTTAGGCAGTCTGCTTTTGATGCTGCCGATTGCTACAAAAAGCGGTCAGTGTACCTCCTTTTTGGATGCTTTGTTTACCGCAACTTCTGCGGTTTGTGTGACGGGACTGGTTGTTAATGATACGGCAACCTACTGGTCTTTATTTGGCCAAGGAGTTATTTTACTGCTGATTCAAATCGGAGGTATGGGAATTATTACGATTGCTATTGCGATTGCTGTTGTTTCCGGACGCAAAATCGGGTTGATGCAGCGAAGTACCATGCAAGAGGCAATTTCGGCTCCAACGGTGGGTGGTATTGTGCGGAGAACGCAATTTATTATTCGGACTACTATTCTTATCGAAATCATTGGTGCGGCTCTTTTAGCCCCTGTTTTTTGTAGGGACTTTGGGTTTTGGAAAGGAATATGGTATTCGCTGTTCCATTCTATTTCTGCTTTTTGCAATGCAGGATTTGATCTAATCGGTATAAGAACCCCTTTTTCCTCGTTGACCTCTTATTCTGTACAGCCGATTGTAAATCTTGTAATTATGGCGCTGATTGTTGCAGGAGGTATTGGATTCCTTACATGGGAGGATATAAAGATTCATAAATGGCATTTCAAAAAATACCGGATGCAAAGCAAGGTGATTTTTATGGTAACAGGAATATTGATATTCTTACCGGCTCTTTACTTTTTTTTATTTTGAGTTTTCAAATGTGCCTCTTACAGAAAGAGTATGGGTTTCTTTGTTTCAATCCGTTACGCCAAGAACAGCAGGATTCAATACGGCAGATTTGACTTTACTCAGTGAAGTTGGGCAAATGCTTATCATTATGCTGATGCTCATCGGTGGCTCGCCCGGTTCCACTGCAGGTGGTATGAAAACGACAACTCTTGCAGTTCTCGTTTCATCGGCATTATCTGTATTTAGAAAAAAGGAACACACCCATTTTTTCGGCAGACAAATTCCGGATGGCACTATCAGAAATGCAGCTACGATTTTTTTGATGTATATCGTTTTATTCCTTGTCGGAGGAATGGTAATTTGCAGAACAGAAGATATTCCACTTATGACCGCTTTGTTTGAGACGGCGTCGGCAATCGGGACGGTAGGGTTATCGTTGGGAATAACTCCTGACCTGGGGCTTGTTTCCCATATAATCTTGATTTGCCTGATGTTTTTTGGCAGAGTGGGAGGATTGACCTTGATTTTTGCTACCATTTCTGAAAAAAAGCCTAACGGTTCAAAATATCCTCAGGAAAAAATTACAGTAGGTTAAGGAGAATAAAAAAATGAAATCAATATTACTTATCGGTCTGGGAAGATTCGGACGGCACATTGCTATAAAATTAGATGAATTGCATCATCATGTGATGGCGGTAGATAAAGAAGATACTCGAGTTGATGCTGTACTTCCCTTTGTAACTAACGCTCAGATTGGGGATGCGACTAATGAGGATTTTTTAAGTTCGCTTGGTGTTGGGAACTTTGATGTTTGTATTGTGGCTATCGGAGATAACTTTCAGAATTCATTGGAAGTAACGTCCCTTTTGAAGGAACTCGGTGCAAGAATGGTGGTGTCTCGTGCCGCTCGTGATGTTCATGCAAAATTTCTTTTAAGAAACGGCGCAGATGAAATTGTTTATCCTGAAAGGCAGCTTGCCGATTGGGTTGCGATCCGTTATAGTGCTGATCATATTCTCGATTACATAGAACTAGATGAAGAACATGCAATCTTTGAAATATCTATACCGGGAGAATGGATAGGAAAAACAATCGGTCAGTTGGATATACGAAAAAAATATAACATCAATATTATGGCGCTGAAAACAAATAATATTATGAATTTGAAAATAAGTTCCGATACGCAGTTGTTAAAGGACAGTACCATGCTTGTTCTTGGGGAGACGAAACATATTCAAAAATGTTTTCATATTTAATTTTTGAAAGAAGTTGGTGATATGAAAGACTTTGTTTTACTTATAGTGGTATTGGCAGCATTTATTTATGGTTATTTTCTTATGGAAAAGCTGGATAAATTTCTCAAGGAAAATCAATCTCAAAAACTTATTTCAGATTCTAAGCTCAGGATTGGATTTGAAACACCTGCAATCATAGATTCTATTGCAGATCTATTAGAACAATTTTCAAGCGAATACCCAAACTATGAGCTGAATCTGTTCTACGGTTCTGTAAGTGAAATAATAAATGGGCTAGAAAATAATAAACTTGATTTTGGCTTTATCATAGAAAGCTCCAACGATATTTTGAAAGATGAGTATTGTTCCTTATCCCTTCAAATAAAGCAAAGTGTCATTAATCCAGACTCTGCAGACATTGCGGTACATCCCATCAACACGATTGAGAAACCAGCGAGAGTGATATGGCAAAATGACATTAATTGTATAAAGAGTCTATTTGTCGAAAAATTGCGTGATTTTTCGGAGCGTTTTCCGCTTTCGGCTACACACCCGAATGGAAAAAAAGAAGAAAAGGTGTTATAATCTTTATGCGATTTTAATGTCAGTGCTAAAATACTTTTCTGAAATTTACGTATTATTCTAGATAATGGTTTTGTACAAGGAGATGACCGTATGGGTGAAAGCAGACACAATCCGGATCAGTTATTAAAGGAAATTCAAGCGGGTGAAGAAAACCGTAATAAAGGACTTTTGAAAATCTTTTTCGGATACGCAGCTGGTGTGGGTAAAACCTACGCCATGTTAGAAGCGGCTCATATGGAAAAACAGCAGGGAATTGACGTGGTAGCCGGTTATGTAGAACCCCACGCACGTCCCAAAACAGCAGCTCTTTTAAATGGCTTAGAAGTTCTTCCTACAAGAGAAGTTTTTTATAATGGTATGATACTGGACGAATTCGACATTGGCATGGCGTTGAAAAGAAAACCACAGCTTATCCTTGTAGATGAACTTGCGCATACGAATGCCGAAGGATGCCGTCATGCAAAACGGTATCAGGACATTAAGGAACTTTTGAATGCAGGGATTGATGTCTATACGACTGTCAATGTTCAGCATATTGAAAGCCTTTGTGATACAGTTGCATCCATTACGGAAATTGTTGTACGGGAACGCATCCCGGATTCTATTTTTGATAATGCAGATCAGGTTGAATTAATAGATATTGAACCACAGGATTTGATCAACCGTTTGAATACAGGAAATGTATACAGACAGACACAGGAAAAACAGGCAGTAGAAAATTTTTTTACAATAGAAAATTTGACAGCTCTCCGGGAGATTTCACTGCGGCGATGTGCGGACCGGGTGAATATCCTCACAGAAAATACCCGCATAAAAAATCATGGAGATTATCACACAGGCGAACATATTCTTGTATGTCTATCTTCTTCTCCATCCAATGCGAAAATTATCCGTACCGCTGCAAAAATGGCTTCTGCTTTTAAAGGAGAGTTTACGGCTCTGTTTGTAGAAACCCCCGATTTTTCGGTGATGAGCGAGGAAAATGTAAAACGCCTGCGTTCAAATATTCGTCTTGCTGAGCAGCTTGGGGCAAAAATTGAAACAGTTTACGGAGAAGATGTTCCGTTTCAGATTGCGGAATTCACCCGTTTGTCCGGTGTGTCAAAGATTGTGATCGGACGTAGTTCTGCTACAAAACGGCATTTGCTCAGCAAACCGACCCTGACAGAAAAATTGATTGATTATGCCCCTAACCTGGATGTGCATATTATTCCGGATACGGTTTCTAATGCGGCAGTGTATCAGTTAAGAGGGGGCAGGAAAAAGAATCATATCGTATTCTCTGTCACTGATACATTAAAATCTGCTGCAATTTTGATTTTATCCAGTTTAGTCGGAATGATTTTCCAGAAATTTGGATTTGACGAAGCAAATATCATTACTGTTTTTGTTTTAGGCGTTCTTGTCACCGCTGTCATCACGAAACATCAGATATACAGCCTAATTTCCTCGATTGTAAGTGTTTTGGTCTTTAATTTCCTGTTTACGGAACCTCAATTTACCTTGCAGGCGTATGATCAGGGTTATCCTGTTACCTTTATTATCATGTTGTTGGCGGCATTTTTAACCAGATTCTCTTGCTATACGGATTAAAAACCAAGCAAAACAGGCGGCACAATCTGCTTACCGTACCAAAGTGTTATTTGATACAAACCAGCTATTGCAACAGGCAAAGATAAAAATGAAATTGTATCTGCAACTTCAAATCAGCTCATTAAACTCTTGAGAAAAGATATCTTTTACAAATGCTGATGGAGAAGTGTTGGATACGCCGCATATTTTTCTGTAACTGAAGAAAATTTGGAATCGTGTATTTCCGAAAATGAAAAGGCTGTTGCCGGCTGGGTATTGAAAAACAATAAACGTGCCGGAGCTACAACAGGAACGCTTTCCAATGCAAAATGCCTGTACCTTGCTGTTCGCAGCAGCAGTATGGTATATGGAGTTATTGGAATCGTGATGGGGGAAATACCTCTTGATCCATTTGAAAACAGTATTCTACTATCCATTCTCGGAGAATGTGCCCTGGCTTTGGAAAATGAGAAAAATGCCCGTGAGAAACAGGAGGCGGACATTCTTGCAAAAAATGAACAGTTGCGAGCGAACCTGCTGCGTGCTATTTCACATGATTTGAGGACACCGCTGACATCCATTTCCGGTAATGCCAGCAATCTTTTATCCAACGGCGATTCCTTTGATAATGATACAAAAAATGCAGCTGTACATGGATATTTATGATGATTCCATGTGGCTGATTAACCTTGTTGAAAACTTGCTGGCTGTAACCCGGATTGAAGAAGAACGGTTGAATCTCCGTATAACGGAAGATTTGATGGATGACGTGATCACAGAAGCGTTACATCATATTAACCGAAAGAGTGAAGAACATCATATTTCCGTTGAAAGCAAAGAAGAATTTCTTCTTGCAAAAATGGATGCAAAGCTTATTGTTCAGGTAATCATCAATATTGTTGATAATGCTATCAAATATACACCTAAAAACTCTCATATTGTTATTCGGACAGAAAAGCGGGGAAAACAAGCAATCGTATCTATATCGGATGACGGAAACGGAATTGCTGACGAAATAAAGCCACGGATATTCGACATGTTCTACAGCGGTGCAAATCAAATTGCAGACAGCCGCCGAAGTTTAGGACTTGGATTATCTTTGTGCAAGTCCATTATTAACGCCCACGGCGGAGAACTTACTGTTTCAGATAATCTGCCGCACGGAACAGTATTCACATTTACATTACCGGCAGGGGAGGTCAAAGTATATGAATAAGTCACTAATATTAGTTGTAGAAGATGACACATCAGTCAGAAATTTAATTACAACAACCTTGAAAGCGCACGAATACCGATATCTGACGGCGCCCAATGGTCAATCGGCAATTTTAGAAGCATCTTCACACAATCCTGACATTGTTTTACTTGATTTAGGACTTCCTGATATGGATGGTGTTGAGATTATTAAAAAAATTCGTACTTGGTCGAACATGCCAATTATCGTAATCAGTGCTCGCAGTGAAGATACCGATAAAATTGACGCGTTGGATGCCGGTGCAGATGATTATTTAACAAAGCCATTTTCTGTTGAGGAACTGCTTGCCAGACTACGAGTCACGCAAAGAAGGTTATCGATGATGCAAAAAGTATCCCCTGCCGAAGCGGTTGTTTTTGTAAACGGAAAACTTCGTGTAGATTATGTTGCAGGTTGTGCTTATTTGAATGAAGAAGAGTTGCATTTAACACCTATTGAATATAAGTTGCTTTGCCTGTTGACAAGAAATATAGGAAAAGTTCTGACCCATACTTTCCTTACGCAAAGCATTTGGGGAAGTAGTTGGGATAATGATATTGCTTCCCTTCGTGTGTTTATGGCAACACTTCGTAAAAAAATCGAGAAAGAACCGAACTCTCCACAATATATCCAAACACACATTGGCGTGGGGTATCGGATGCTGAAAGTTGATTGAACTTCACAACACCATAGTTAAAGTTGCGGCTATGGGAGAGGGGACAATGGTGCCGGATGAACTGATTCCTCGCTGCCCTCATTGTGGTGCGGAAATGTTTCCGTGGGTAAGAGGATATGGGAATTTTCTGCAAGGGAAAAAAATACGAAGAAGAATATGAGAAAATCTCAAAATACATTCAAAAGAACAAAGATAGAAAAATTCTCTTGATAGAACTTGGAGTAGGGCGCATGACACCGATGTTTATACAGGAACCGTTTTGGG
>ENA-OPYX01000641-OPYX01000641.1-human-gut-metagenome-genome-assembly--contig:-NODE-641-length-20328-cov-5.629870_pt1 | contig 20328 bp, 19 predicted proteins | sample MGYA00242639_ERZ504486 | MGnify/ENA primary metagenome ERZ504486 (study PRJEB26092, sample SAMD00036296) | human gut metagenome | host: Homo sapiens | study: EMG produced TPA metagenomics assembly of... | reverse complement strand
ACATTAATTCTTCTTTCCACTTCGAACAAAATATCAAACAGCCAATTACAATACTCGTCAAATAAATTTTTCGGAGCAATCATCATATTTCCCAATGACATCAATGATTCTATCCAGACTCCATTCAAACGCCGAATAATCCATTGGATATTTTTCCTTAAGAACCTGCTCGCAAATATTCAGATCCTGTCTATTATGTTGTTTTTCATAATGTGCCCGCACATTTCTTTCCATTGTCATTCCACTGTCCGGGACAATCACATCATATGTTTTCAGACATTCCTCAATATATGCTGTATCTAACAGTACTTTCTGTAATGCACCCTCAAAAACGCTTTCCCGTTTTGTAAAATATCGTCTATAATGGCACACCCCCACAATGTCACATTCAACATTCTTCCATATCCAGTACATTCCTGTAAGCTCGCAATATGACTTATTTTTCTCCGAAATCTGATTCCCTGAATTATCTTTCAGATACCCAAGATCTATGCTTCCCTCACTTCCAACCTGAAGCGGAAGATATCCCTTTTCAAACGGGACCTCAAAATTCTTGTGTGACATAATATATATTCTAGTGTCCACTTTTTAAATCCTCCCCAATTCTTTTGTGGGTATCCATGCATATATATTTTCTTCTGTAGATACCGGATAATATCCTGTGATCAGTCCTTGCTGCACCTGCGTATCTGCCATTTTTTTTTCTGTCATAATTGCTTTTGCATTCTTAAGTACATACATCCATACCTTATTTTTGCATTCTATACTAATTTCATCTAAACTCAACAAGGATGCAACATCAAATTGTTTCTCCTTTCCACTGTCATCCACGATTCCATAATCAATAAATTCCTTTTCTGTTATAATCTCATCATAAATTTTGTCATAAACAGCCAGCCTTATTTCCGGAATCGTATCAATTCCATACAACTTTACATTCATCCCTATTCCGCTGCCTAAAGCCTGTCTTGAAACAGTGCCCATTTTCTTTAAAAACATTCCCACATCTAATACAAGTTTGTGCATCCAACTGCTTTTTATCATCTCAAAGTAAAAATAGCTTAAATCTTTATCCGTTATGATACTGCTCATTTCAAACTTCCTCCATTTTCCGGCTTGAATAACAGCACGCTAACATTCTAACAATTTCTTTATATTATCAATGTACTTCTGTCTATCTCCTCCTCGAAATACAGAACTCTCTAACCATTGCTTTTCTTCTAATATAAGTTCTGTAAACATACTCTCCAGCATGCGAAATGGCTCATATATCGGCATAATATTATATTTCTCTAGTAATGTCTGCATGGAACAAAATTCTTCAAATTTTGGATATGCATAGTAAAATTGTGCAATCGCCCGACACAATACAAATTTAGCTGGAACAGCTTCAAGTATCCATTCCTGATCAAACCATCGTACATTTCCTTCATCATAAAAACCATTTCTTAAAATCATGTCCAAGAAACCCACTCTCAAAATTGGACCATATGCCTTTTCATTTTTTTCTGTACTGTTATCTAATGTATAAAGAATATTCTCTTCCCAATCAATGTAATCTGACGATTCTAATATTTCTTTATATAATAAATCAAAAATCTTATATACATCGTCAATATTTTTACTATGCCAGGCCTCTAATACCTTATCTTCTAACAGTGGTTTTTTTTCAAAATCCGTAACGACTTTTCCATTCTGCCATGTACTTTCCAAAACATTTCTATGATGTTTTTCTAACGCCCGGTCATTTTCAACAATTTGTTTTAAATGTCCCTGTTCACAAGTTTCCGTCAATGCAATCTTTTCAACCTTCCCTTCTTTGGTAAAACGAGTTGCAATACGATACTTTTCCTGTCTTTCGCTTCCCATACTTGAGAAAGTTATTTTTCCAATATCCTGTGAATCCGAACACTCCACCAAAAAATGAATTTGCAAAAAATTCAAATACACCATTGTCAATAACGTCTCTGTATAATCCTTTTTCATCTGCTATAAGTGTCGATTTGTCTGGCACATAATAGCACTGCAAATTTTGCATATTGTCATTCTCAGGGAGATAATTTTCTGAGTAAATTACGGTCGGAAGTTTATAATCCGGCATTGGATAATAAAAATACGTATTTTTAAATCCACTCTCTTTAACCAAATTTTCCAGTGCACTTTTGGAGAATGTCCGAACTCCCCTTTGTGTAAAACTATATTGATTCATCCCCTCAAAAGGAATACCTGTATGATCTTCTCTCGCACCACACCAATATTTCAATCCATACTGGTTCTCAATCGCAATTAAAAGTTTACCATTTGGTTTTAACAACTGTTTTATTTTTTTTCAAAAAATCTTTATAAGGATTTTCTGAATTTGTATAACTCCCCTGATACTCCAAAACACCAATCAATGTAATATAATCAAACTTCTTTTCAAACTGAATGTCATTCAGATTGCCAACAATGATCTCCAGGTTTTCTTTTTCCCGACATCTTAACCACGCTGCCGTTGCTCTTCGTTTTGACAACTCCACTGCCGTAACGGTCTTGCACTTGCCACATAATACGCTTGTAACTGCACCAAGTCCACACCCAATTTCCAATGCATCACTTTCTTTATTAAAGTCATACCAATTCAAAATATTTTTTCGTAAATGAGTCAAATGGTAATAGGTAGACCAGCTAAAATGTGTATATATCGCATCTGTATAATGTTCCGGTTCATTTTCAGCAATTAATTTAATTATCTCGTCTTCTACATCGCCTTCCGAATACAAATCTTCATTTTTATACCAGTTTAAATTAAATTTCGGTTTTGGGTTCAGCTTTTTAATTACTTCTTCGTACATATCTTTCTCACCTCATGTATTAAATTTTATTAAACATACGCTGTACTCTGTCCTCAAACGTAAAATCCCGTTTTACACGTTCATATCCAGCCTGCGCAATACTTTTCCGTTTTCATAAACGAATACCACTGAAAAAAGTATTTTCATCTTAGTTTTTCCTCTTGTTCCATATTCCCTGTTAATTCTATCAAATTTTAATCTATGAATCCAGTTTATGTATTGAATTATATATTTTTTTTCTTTATACTTGTTTTAAAATCAACAACTAAAATTTAAGGAGGCAAACCAGCTTTATTCTGGAAAAAAATATGAATAATCTATCGCCACAGGAAGAAATGATACAATTAATCACAAACTGTATCTCATCCAATGATTTTGAAACTGCAAAAAAATGTTTAGATATCTATAACTCATCATTTGGACATGATGAGTTTTATACAAAATGTTCCTCGTTACTTTTACAATCTATAGTACCTTCTGTCAGCCTTGTATGCATTTATAACAATGACGAGGATACCTCTTCCATATTTAATGATATCATGCACCATCAGACCTATGAAAATCTTAACATGGCATGTATCTCCTCCGAAAATTTCGAACAGGAATTTTCAGAATATATTTCGTCAACTACAGACAAATATATCTGCTTTTATGATTCCAGCCATACCTATGAAAAGAACAGAATCCCTATCCTTGTATCCATGTTAGAAAACGTACCTTCTGCTAATGGCATTATTTGTGCACGTAATTTCATCGACAGCAATGGATCTCTCATCGCACATCCTGATTTTGTATATCAGGACATGATGGATGATATGGTTTTTGACGGAAAACAATTGTTAACCTATAGTATAGCAAATAATATTAATTTATACGGGAATCTGTCTACTATTTTGCTTTCAACTGATTATATAAAAACTCTTTTGCCATTACATTTCAATGACATTCCTGATTCCATGCGCTATGTGGATTTTCTTTATCAGCTACTGTATCCGGCAAAGATCGTATACACATATTTACCATTAGCATCTACAACGCTGTCCTTGGTTTCTGACGATGCTGCATTGATAAAAGATTACGTTCAGCTTTTACGGTATTATCACGAATCCAACAATTTTTTACAGATACCAGAAAATACTGCTGACTTTACCTGTACCTCCCAACATATTCCCTGTCAAAAGGATATCACATTCTTTTATACAGACATGGGAGAATATTATAATTTAAAACCAATAGCAGACGAAGCAATCATGCGCGGATACCATGTAACATTTACCAAAGACCTCTATCAGTCAGCTGAAATAGGTGTCTACTGCCAGCATGTGTGCCACCCGGAAAATTCCAGGTTTTCAATCATATTACTGCACGACCTTGCACAGGGACATAACCGCTGGCCAAACCTTTGGGAGCTTGAACGCTGGAATAAATTTGATATTGGCATTGTCCCGGGGGCATTCTGGGCAGATCTCTGGTCTCAGTGTGCCTGCCAGTATTACGCAAATCCAAGATGCGGCACTTATCAACTGGGATATCCCAAAAGTGATCTGGTCTCTTCTCAAGATCTTTTGAGACGCGTTGCTGAACTTCGTGAGAAATTCCATATGAAATATGACTTTTCTATTCTCTATGCTCCTTCCTGGGAAAACGATGGAAAAGAAGATGATTTTATCACAGCACTGGCTTCCCTGAATGTGAATCTGCTTATCAAACAGGCTCACTGGTCAGATCGCTACTCTCACATTATTGAGAATATCAGACAGATGCGGGCTCTGCATGAAGGAAAATATGACAATGTATATTATATTGAGCCAGAGGAAAGTATTATGACGGCACTCGCCATGTGTGACCTTGTGGTTTCTGACGAGTCAAGTGTAATGGCAGAAGGTCTGATGTTTGGCAAAATGAGTATTGCTGTTACCGACTGGCTCATTCCTGATACTACCCCAAGCCGTTTTGCGGAAGTTCCCATGGATTATGTTATCAAATGCCAAAAAGCAACTTTGCGATATCATGTAGAACAATTCCTTGCTGCTCCGGAATCATATGATTCTATCCGCCAAAAAGGAGCTAAAGTTATCTCTAATCACGGACATTGCTGCTCCGATATTATGAATGCGATTGCGTACTTTACAACGGATAATCCTGATATTTCTTTGTCCTTTTTAAACAAAAGACTCTCATCCCGTTATTCTATCTGCAGTATGTGGAATTAATACTGATATTGTGTCCTGTTCATAACCAATTACTAACATAGATCTAGCATCATCCTGTATTTTACAAAGACCAGCCTTCAATAATTATAAAAGCTGGTCTTGTAATTTTTATTCAGTTACCTCTTCTGCTGCCTTTCCCAATTCTTCGAATAAAGGAATGACCTTTTTAAATTCCTCTGCCATCTTACTATCATCTTTTAACGTGATAGCGCTTCCCAATGCAATAACTGCCTGATTAAATTTTTCCTTATCGACTCTGGCATGTCCTTCGTTTAAAACATCCATCGTTCCATTTACAACTTCAATTTCCCAGTTAATCGCATTTACAATTGCACTTAAGAAATTATCAGTATCGTCCAAACGTTCTCCCGATAATTCTTTTACAATAATTTTCATATTTTTTTACTAAACGCTCATTAAATTCCGTCAATACCTGTAGTGCCTCAATCTTTTCCTTTTTATTATCTTCCATGATGTTCTCTGTCACTCCTGTGACTTTTCCTTTCTGCAAAATGCTATAATATATATCGGTCAATCTCTCCTATTTATTTACCTGTTGTTTAATAACTCTAAAAATTCCTGTGCTCTCTTTCCCCAAGTATGCGCACATCTAGTCTTCTTTTTCCCATTTTGAGCAATACATCTCTGTTTTTCATCATCTGCCAACAACTCCGCAATTCGCTGCGGCAGTTTTTCACACTGATCTAACTTAAAAATCAACATGTCATTTTCATCATAGCGTCCTCGTAAATATGTACTGTCATCTGTGACAAGAACCGCTCCCGCAAGCATAATATTAGCCATTCTTTCTGTAAAACCGGCTTTATGCCATGACATAATATTCAAGGAAAGTTTCGACCGTTTCCAGACTGTGATACTTTCTTCTACTGTAATATCCGGATGGCATCTGACATTGGGATGACTATAAAAAGCTGATTCTTTCCAACTATCTCCAAATAAATCTATTTTTATGTCTCCATTTATAATGATACGTAATATTTTTTCCCGATAATAGTGAATAACACAATAAAATACACGTCGCATCTCGTAAAACAGATTGAGATACTCTTCCTGTGTCAATATGACACCTTGTTCTTCTACTGTCCTGTTAAAAGCTTCTTCTGCCGATAATGACGCATTTTTTCTCATGAGAAGTAATAAATGATTTGCAAAGAAACGCATACTTCTGTTCATCTGATGTATAACCGGAAGCTGACTTCTGTAATCATTGTATGTTCCAACAAATGTAAGATCATACTTCTTTTCTTCTATTCCTGGAATCTCAATTCCAGCAGGTGGAAATAATACCGCATCCATCTTAAAATATTTATGTACAAAATTCACATAGTCACTATCGTGAGTTAACACACAAAACAGATCTAAGTGATGCTGCAAATGATTCTTGAGCCAAATCGGATGATCAAATATAAAATTAAATTTAGGTCCGTAAATATATTGATGCAAATACTCTGTCTCATCCTTTAGCTTAATAGAAAACATATAGGATTGTACCCCTATAATTGCGCAAAAATGCTGATTTACATATCGGGTCACACTTTCAATTGGTTCTTTTCCCATATCAAAATAAATAACATTTTTCCTTCCTGTTCTAATGCTGCTCCAAATTGCTCTGCAAATACCGTCAGCACATTATGGCATATGTCATCACCTTTATAAATAAGTACAGGCTTCGTCATATCATCAATCCGATAATATTCCCGCCCTTTTTTCATTAACATCTCCAAATATCGAACTGTCTCATCATACGCATCTCTTTTTTCAGCATCCAGCAATATAGCTTCTATCACTTCATCAAACACACCATACTCCTGAAGCTGTATTGAATATTTAGACGCAATATAACAGTCTGTCTCCCATCCATAGCAGGCTTTCATCCTGGGATCATCATCTTCAAATACAACATACTTATCAGAATTTACAGGTTCATTTTCTGTAACAGTCCGAAAAGAAATATGTGTCTTTTCTGCGATACGCAATAAAAGCTCATATTTTTCTCCCGCTTTTAGAACAGGATTTATCCCTCCTGCCTGTTTTACCAAATCTCCCGGTATACACACTTTACCAGCGCATAATGTTTCGTCCAATAACAACTCCAGAAAAGATAATCCACCCTCTCCTGTCTCAACAATCTTCCTCATATCTGTTCCAATTCTTTTTCTATACTCTCTGCATTCCATTGTCCCATACTGTTTAAAATCACATCAACCGGACTGCCACCCCGTGTTCCTGTAAATATTCTTTTGCCTCCCTGGGAGTCTGCTCTGTAAAATGATAAATACTTGCCGCAGCGACAGCGGAAGCTCCTCCATCCATAACTGCTTCTCTCATGTGTTCATAATTTCCTGCACCACCGGATGCGATTACCGGAACTGATACGCATGATGTTACTCTGCGAATCAATTCTATATCATATCCCTGCATTGTACCATCACGTTCCACAGATGTGAGCAATATTTCACCTGCACCTGCATCCACCACTTTTTTTGCCCACTCTTCTACCATATAACCTGTATCTACCGTTCCATCATTTGAAAAGCAGTGGTATTCTCCATCAATATTACGGCAATCTATACTTGCAACGATACATTGTGATCCAAACAGATCCGCTCCTTCTGTTATAAGTGCAATATCATTATATGCTGCTGTATTAATCGCCACTTTATCCGCCCCAGCCCGCAGCAGCTGACGAATCTGTTCAATATTGCAGATACCACCACCTACACAAAATGGGACAAAACACTCTCTTGAAAAATCCCTGATTTCATCATAATCCGGATCCCTTTTTTCATTAGTTGCCTCAATATCCAATAATATCAGTTCATCTACTTCACGCATATTGTAAACTTTGATTGCCGGTAAAACAGTATCAACCCTTCTCCAGGAATTAAAACCTACTCCCTTTACAAGTCCTACTGATTTATATAACAATGTTGGTATAACCCGCACTTTCAGCATTTTTTATCCTCGTCTTACATTTTCAAGAAATTTTTTATTAACTTAAAACCTGCCTTCTGGCTTTTTTCGGGATGAAATTGCGTCCCCACAATATTATCTCTTATTACCACTGACACAAATTCTCCACAATATGGAGTTACAGTAACAACATTCTCCGGTCTTTTCGCATTAAAATGATAACTATGTACAAAATAAAAATTTGTACCATCTTCTATTCCATCCAATATCGGTTGTTCCTGTTTCTTTATAATATCATTCCATCCAACATGAGGAATCCGTTCATTTCCTGTTTCAGGCACAAAACGTACAATCTCTCCAGGTATATATCCCAGACCCTGACACTCCCGTACTTCATAACTTTTATCAGCCAGTAACTGCATTCCCAGGCATATTCCAAGAAGTGGTGTTTCTTTCTCTATTACTGCCCTCTCTAACTCCTCTGTCCATCCATTTTTCTTCAGATTTTCCATAGCATCCGGGAATGCACCAACTCCGGGAAGCACAATATATTCTGCCTCCCGGAGTTCTAACGGATTATCAATGATAACAGCATCCGAACCACACTTTTCAAAAGCACGCTGAACAGACAAGAGATTACCCATTCCATAATCAATAATTGCTGTTTCCATTTTATTTTAATGATCCTCTTCTACATTATCATAATTAATTTTAGTCAGATTTCCTTTTTTGTCTTTGATCAATTTTCCATTTTTATCCGTCAAAAACAGTTTTTTGTTGGTAAATTCATCACAAACCTTTATAAATTCATCCACAGTAATATCCAACGGTTCCAAAATATCTTCAAGTCTTTTATCAAGATACGTCCATCGAAAAGCTCCATCCCGTTCTTTTACGATTTTCATTGCTTCATCCCTTGATATTCTTCCTCTGCGGATATGCATGGATGCCTGATCTGAACAGCGCCCAAAACCAAATTTCAGGAATTTAAAATACTCATGTATCCCTGCCTGATAATTATCAAGATTTTCATAATCGTCATAATCACCCTCTACTACTTTGCCCCAGCTCTCAAAACCATGTGCTTTCGCCACTAAGACATTATGCAGACCTTCCCACGGAATATAATAACCAAGAAAAATACCAGTTACCCCTACACGCTTTAATTCTTCATCTGATGGATATGTAAATGGTATTAAATCCTTTTTCGTAATTCCTTCCTGACCAACCAGATCATTTACACGAAGCCCTAACATTCCTCCAAACTCTTCTAACCATCTACGATCTAATACATTGTTTTCTACTGCTGCTGCAGGTCCTCCATATTCATTTTGGGAATTTTCTCCCCAGATGATCAACGGAATATTAAAATTAACTGCCATTCTCACCGGTACGGTAAAAATACTTACATGTTCCGGCCATGAAATATCCCCTACTTCCAGCAGTCCTATCCGGTTTAATTTTGCGCGGACAATACGGTTTGTTGTGACCTCAATATAATCCACACCCATTTTTTTTATATTTTCAATATTTCTTCGTCCAATATCAGTAAGATCGCACGTTGTCGCAGTAACACACAATGGATTCATTCCCAGTTCTAACATGGTGACTACCTGATAGGTACTATCTTTACCACCGCTTACCGGAATAATACAATCCCAATTACTTCCATCCTTAGATCTATATCTGTCCAATATAGCCATTAACTCTTTTTTTCGCTCATCCCAATCTACATTTTTACGATTTTCATAATTTCGACACGCATTACATATTCCTTCTTCATCAAATGCCAAATGAGGTTTTGTACTTGGCAGACAGCAGCGTTTACAATACTGTATCATAATTCTTCCTCCATACCTTCACTATCAATTAGTGTTCTTTTACATTCTTTAGTCTTTCTGCGATATCATCTACAGAAAGCCATTCCGTATTCTTTCCAGAACTATATTCAAATCCCTGTTCTACTTTTTTCCCTCCCGGCTGGATTCTTGAATCATCCCACCAGTCAAAATGCGGATAAACAATAAAATGTTTTTCATACTCGTATGTCATCATAGAATCTTCTCTTGTAACCATGATTTCATGCAGTTTTTCTCCCTCCCGGATACCAACTTCCGGCATATCGCACCCCGGCAGTATCGCCTGCGCAAGATCCGTTATTTTAAAAGAAGGAATTTTTGAGATAAACGTTTCTCCACCCTTTGCCTCTGAAAGAGCTTTTATAACAAGCTGCACCCCCTCATCCAGACTGATCCAGAATCTTGTCATACGATAATCCGTAATCGGAAGTGATCTTCCCCCGTTTTCTACAATGTTTCTGAAAAAAGGAATCACAGAACCACGGCTTCCTGCAACATTTCCATACCGCACAATAGAAAAACATACATCTTTTGCACCTGCATATGCATTCGCAGCAATGAACAACTTATCAGATACAAGTTTTGTTCCACCATAAAGATTAATTGGGTTTACCGCCTTATCAGTTGATAATGCGACTACTCTTTTTACTCCACAGTCAAGTGCAGCATCCACAATATTCATTGCTCCGTTAATATTGGTCTTCACAGCTTCCATAGGATTGTATTCACATGCCGGCACCTGCTTTAACGCTGCCGCATGAACTACATAGTCCACACCGTCAAATGCGCGGTACAGCCTTTCTTTATCTCTCACATCACCAATAAAAAAGCGCAGCTTATCTCCATATTTTTTAAATTTATTTGCCATGATAAACTGCTTGTACTCATCCCTGGAATATATAATGATTTTCTTCGGATCATAGTGTTCTAAAACATATGTTACGAATTGATTTCCAAAAGAACCTGTCCCACCTGTTACTAAGATTGTTTTTCCATTTAACATATAAGCCTCCTGCTTTATCTTGCAGCATCCTGCTGCCATAGTACTAATATTATTATCGTACTTTTAAGGTTTTCTCATAACCTCTATAAAAAAATTCATATACGGTTCCATATTTCCCTGCTTGTAACTTACCGGATATTTAGTATATAATAACTACATATAAAAAGCAATTATGTTGACAGGAGTGTCCGGTATGAACATATTATTTTACCGCTATGGCAGTATCTGCGAACCCGATATCATCCAATCTTTGAAAGGACTTGGAAATAACGTTGATGAAATTACCGTCGAAATTTATAATAAAGATTTTACTCCTTCTGAAGGCGTCCGACTTTTAACTGACACTTTATTTGCACACAGTTATGATTTTATATTCAGCATTAATTTTTATCCATTTATTTCAGAGGTATGCAATATCTTCCATTTACGATATATTTGCTGGACTGTGGACAGTCCGATTGCCGAGTTATATTCGTCTGCGATCTGCAATCCATGGAATCGCATTTTTTTGTTTGACCGAGCACAATATAATACCTTTCATCCGTATAATCCGGACTGTATCTTTTATCTGCCACTTGCCAGCAATCCATCCCGCTGGTTTTCTGTCATTCAAGCTGCAACATCTTCTGACATTTCCCGTTTTACAGGTGACATTTCCTTTGTTGGCTCCCTATACACCGAAAAATGCAGTCTTTATGAATTGAGTTGTCTTCCTGATTATCTGCACGGATATCTCGACAGCATTATGCTCGCCCAGTCAAAAGTCTACGGTTATAATTTTCTGGAAGAACTTTTATCAGACACTTTGGTAGATGCCCTCAGACCTGTTCTGGAAAGCAAATATACATTTGAAAAAGAAACACCCGAAAACATACGCTCATTACTTGCACAATTTATATTAGAACCGAGTGTATCTGCGCTGGAGCGCCAGCAAACCATGAAACTGCTAGGTTCCCGTTTTCCCGTAAATCTTTATACCGGAAGTAACACAAAAGGATTACCTGTAATCAATGGTGGAACTGTGAAGACACTTACTGAAATGCCACTCATTTTCCATTACAGTAAGATTAATCTGAATATTACCTCAAAATCTATCCGTTCAGGTCTCCCCTTACGAATTTTTGATATATTAGGCTGTGGTGGATTTCTCCTGACCAATTACCAGCCTGAACTAAGTGACTATTTTACTCCTGGATATGATCTTGTATGTTATTCCAGTGAGGATGAACTACTCAAAAAAACCGAATATTATCTTTCTCACGAAAAAGAAAGGATTGAGATTGCCCAAAACGGTCTGCAGACTGTAACACAGTATCACAATTATCCAGAACGCCTTTTACAGATCATCTCTATGGCTTATGGTATTACGAAAGGATAACAATGAAAATAATATTTTTAGACACCCCAGCTTTTGCAAAACAGGATATGATAGATGCTTTTGAAGCCAGCCATGTAAGCTGCGATCTGTTCTTCCATCCTGCTTATAATGAACGTTTCGACAAAGCATTTGAGACTGCATTCTATGACTTTGCAGAACATAATAATTATGACTTTGTATTCTCCTTTAACTATTTTCCCGTTTTATCCAACTGCTGTCAAAAATACGGCATTCCTTATGTATCCTACATCTATGACTGCCCTTTAACAGCCCTGTATTCCTGCAGTCTTATCAATTCCTGCAATTATGTCTTTCTATTTGATAAAACAACATATCTTACCTTTAAAAATGCTGGCATACCAACGGTATATTATCTTCCGTTAGCTGCAAATGTTAAACGGCTTTCCTCCATGACCTGTTCTCCAGAACTGGCTTTGCGCCTGTCCTCCGAAGTTTCCTTCGTTGGTTCTCTTTATAATGAAGATCATAATTTTTATGACAGGCTCACCTCGATCAGTGATTATACCCGTGGATATCTGGATTCTATCATGAATGCACAGCAGAACGTATATGGCACTTTTTTTCTGGAAGATCTTCTCACTGCCCCTGTCTTAGCTGATCTGCAGAAATGCATTCCTTATCAACCACTGCCTGATGGCACTGAAAGTCCTGCATATGTATATGCAAATTATTTCCTATGCAGAAAAATCACCTGCAATGAAAGACATGATTTACTCAAAGCAGCTTCTGAGCAATTCCAGTTAAAATTATATACACATAATCCTCCTGCTGACATGCCCGCTGCAGAATATGTTGGTCCGATCGACTGGTATTCTGTTATGCCTCTCGTATTTAAGAATACCTGCATCAATTTAAACATCACATTAAAAAGTATCCAGTCCGGCATTCCTTTACGCGGTATGGATATTATGGGAAGTGGTGGATTTTTACTAACCAATTATCAAAATGATTTTCTGGATTTTTTTATATCTGACGAAGACTTTGTCTTTTATGAAAACAGCGAAGATTTTCTTTCAAAAATACGTTATTATTTACAGCATGACACAGAACGCAGACAAATCGCAGCAAATGGCTTTGGGAAAATAAAAGATATGCATACTTTCTCCCATCGAGTTCATACTATTTTAAATATACTGAAAAATTAATTTTTATTTTGTATCTAAAGCTGAAATTCTCCTGATTCCCGGCAAATAAAAAAGTCGACAGATAAACTGCCGACTTTTTAATATAAAAATCTGAATTACTGTAACAGTGATAATACACCCTGAGTAGACTGGTTAGCCTGAGCAAGCATAGACTGTCCTGCCTGAGCAAGGATGTTATTCTTGCTATATGTAACCATCTCTTCAGCCATATCTGTATCACGAATACGAGACTCTGCAGACTGTGTATTCTCAGAAATGTTATCCAAGTTAGCGATTGTATGTTCAAGTCTGTTCTGTAATGCTCCTAAGTAAGAACGCTGTGTAGATACCATGCTAATTGCATTCTGAATTTGGGACATTGCCTGACCAGCATTGGTAAAGCTTGTCATCTTTAATGCATCAACACTAAGTGCTGTTGCACTCATATTATCGATGCTGACGGTAATCTTCTGTCCACATAAAGAACCAACCTGAAGATTCTTTGTTGTGTACTTTCCGTCTAACAGGTTCATTGTATTGAACTGTGTTGTGGAACGGATTCTGCTGATCTCAGATGCTAACTGATCAACCTCTTTCTGGATAGCTGTACGATCAGCTGTGGTATTGGTATCGTTTGCAGCCTGTGTTGCCAGCTCATTCATACGCTGTAAGATAGAGTGAGTCTCAGATAATGCACCCTCAGCAACCTGAATTAAGGAAACACCATCCTGAGCATTGTCAGAAGCTTTATTTAATCCACGGATCTGGCTTCTCATCTTCTCAGAAATTGTTAATCCTGCTGCATCATCTGCTGCACGGTTGATTTTGTAACCGGAAGATAACTTCTCTGAAGATTTTGCCTGTGCGCTAGTTGTGATTCCTAACATTCTGTTCGCATTTGCTGCGGTCATATTGTGCTGTACTACCATAATTCATTTCCTCCTTGAATTTACTGCGGCTTCCATGCCGCATGTCATTTTACCGTGCTTCCCATTCCAGCCGTACGCTCTGGACTGTTCCGCCCTAAGTAACATTTGATTGTTTACTCATTATTTATATCGACCATATTTTTTTTCTCTTTATAGCCTTTTTCATTTTTTTGCTAAAATTTTAAAGCATATTCTTTTATATCATTTTCAAACAGCCTTGTTCCCTTTAAATAACTTTCCATCAAATAGATACTTTTTTGTATCATATCTTCAATTTTCATATTTTCGTCTGTATAGATATCATCTCCAACATCATATTCTTCTTTTTGCGCATAATACACTAAAAACTCAAATACACCATTTCTCTCTATCAATGCATTTTGTTCTATCAATAATTTTAACTGTCGTAGTATTTCCGCATTATCCGTAATCTTTTCTGTCTTCAATGAATCCAGTAACTCTTTCTGGTCTTTAATATTTTTTTCCAACATTTTGCACAGATGCTGTGCTTCTTCATTAATCTGTAATAATTTTTCCTGTAATGTTTGCTGTTTTTCCCTTGAAAATGATGGCTTTAGTTTTTTTAAAATATTGTATCCGTCAAAGTCAGCCTGGCACTCTGTTTCTATCGTTTCACACAATGTTCGATTAACCGTGCCTTCAATACAAGCACCTCCTTCTGTCGCATTGATTACCTCAAATCGGTTACCATTCATTCGAATGATTTTCTCAAACCACTTCTTATAACGCCACATCTGGAAATCAGTTTTTAGTTCTTCTCCATGGATTCCTTGAACACTTACCAAATACCTGCTGTTAATATAGTCATCATTATCTCCAAATGCCCCATCAATTCCACTGGTATGTGAAATTCCATTCGTGAATGCCATATCCTGTCCTACCAGAATAATCTTTCGGAATCCAATATAATCTGCAAGCATAAATGCATCTGCCGTTACAGATCCCCCTGACACTAATTGTGGAAATTCATAGCCTAATGCATCTGACATAATCGCATTCCACAACCCACTATAATACCCTTGATAAAATACACTTCCACCATACTTTTCAAAAATCCATGGTCTCGTCCACCTTCCATATGCCCAGATTATATTTTTTAATTCCAGCCCCTCAAAAAATCGTTCTGGAGATTCCGGATCTATCGTACACACAATATCCGGCTGCACACCAGCCTGCAATACCGTCCGTAATGCCGCATCCACCACAATAATAAATGCTTTTCCCTGTGCTTTACGAAGCTCCTTTACATTTTTATCTAATGATGGTCCTGCCGAAACAATAATCACTGGTATATCTGCAACCGGATATGCTGAAAATGCCTGCTTTATCTGTGCTATATTTCTCTGTGAAATCATATTTTTCATATGATACAGTATATGCTGCGGTATCATTCGATCAAATCCCAGACGCGTACATTTTGCTATAACTTCATCTTGCAATTTTTCTGTACAGCTCTGCATAAATTGTTCACACTGTCTTGTATAAATCACATCATAGTTTGGCAGTATACAAAATTCTATCAACTTCATATTCAAATAGGTTACAACCGTCTGAAGTATATTTTCAATGTTATCTTCCACCTGAGGTACACACCAGAAAATTCTGTCATGATCCAACAAATCTGAAATATCAAAACAATGGCACGCCATTGCCAGTATTTCTATATCTGGCTCCCATATGACAAAACAGTTTGTTTCATCACTTTTCTCCAACATATACCGAATACTTCTTCCATCTGAAAAACCATAAACAAAATACAGTCCATACATACGCATCGTATAGCGATTCGCATATATACCAGATGCCGCCTCCGGTGATACCATACTGTTCAGTCCCCACCAGTGATCTCTGCAATAAACTGAAAGGACATTTTGTCCATCCTGGCTGAATTGAATCCGAATCCTCTCATTTATTTCATCTATATTAATTTCATTTATTTTTTTTGCTATCTTCGAATGCTTTTTACTCAAAACATCCATATTCTTTTCAAATAAATTCATTTTCTAAACAGCTGCTCCCTCTTTATAATACTCACAAAGAAATCTTTTCCATCTACTTCGAGGCAATCCGCCATTGCAAGAATATCCTGTATTTTATATGCTTTCAGCAACTTCTGTTGCAGTTCAACTCCATCTTTTTGTACCTCTGTATAATTCTGTCCTTTGTAATTTTCAATCATATTCTGAAACAATTCTAAAAGAGACACAACCTTCTCAACTGCTTCTCTGCCTTTATTCTGATACAACATAAGAAGTGTGTCATCTACTGTTTTTTCAATTTTTTCTTTATTCATTTTCATACCTTTTGTAAATTCAAATATTTCCTGTAAAAAAAAGCCGACAGACAATCTGTCGGCTTTTAAATTATATCTGATTACTGTAACAGTGATAATACACCCTGAGTAGACTGGTTAGCCTGAGCAAGCATAGACTGTCCTGCCTGAGCAAGGATGTTATTCTTGCTGTATGTAACCATCTCTTCAGCCATATCTGTATCACGGATACGAGACTCTGCAGACTGTGTATTCTCAGAAATGTTATCCAAGTTAGCGATTGTATGCTCCAGACGATTCTGTAATGCACCTAAGTAAGAACGCTGTTCAGATACCATACTGATTGCATTCTGAATATTTGACATCGCCTGTCCAGCATTGGTAAAGCTTGTCATCTTTAATGCATCAACACTAAGTGCTGTTGCACTCATATCATCGATGCTGACGGTAATCTTCTGTCCACATAAAGAACCAACCTGAAGATTCTTTGTTGTGTACTTTCCGTCTAACAGGTTCATTGTATTGAACTGTGTTGTGGAACGGATTCTGCTGATCTCAGATGCTAACTGATCAACCTCTTTCTGGATAGCTGTACGATCAGCTGTGGTATTGGTATCGTTTGCAGCCTGTGTTGCCAGCTCATTCATACGCTGTAAGATAGAGTGAGTCTCAGATAATGCACCCTCAGCAACCTGAATTAAGGAAACACCATCCTGAGCATTGTCAGAAGCTTTATTTAATCCACGGATCTGGCTTCTCATCTTCTCAGAAATTGTTAATCCTGCTGCATCATCTGCTGCACGGTTGATTTTGTAACCGGAAGATAACTTCTCTGAAGATTTTGCCTGTGCGCTAGTTGTGATTCCTAACATTCTGTTCGCATTTGCTGCGGTCATATTGTGCTGTACTACCATAATTCATTTCCTCCTTGAATTTACTGCGGCTTCCATGCCGCATGTCATTTTACCGTGCTTCCCATTCCAGCCGTACGCTCTGGTCTGTTCTGCCCTTAAGTAACTTTTTTCTGTTCACTTGGTACTTATATCGGATGTTCATCCCGATACTTTATAGTAAAAAAGAAATTTTTTCTTTTTTCTATCTCTATTTGTTCCTATTTTTTCTTATCCGTAAACACCGGCTCGCCATAGTTTGTCTTCATCATATTTTTATAATACTGATTTACAACACGCTGGCTCTTGCGGACTTCTCTGACCTGTTTATGTACAGATGCAAATTTTTTTGTCATTAAATCTTTATTGCGTGCTTCCTGTACCTGTATGGTTGCACTTTTACTGGTTAATTTACGGATATAATCCTGCATCTGCGCTATTTCATCACGATAAAGATCCTGATGATTCTTCAAGTCATCTTTTACCCGGTCAAACAGTTCCTGAAAACCATCATCTAATAGATCCAGCTGTTCGATCTGCTTTGACTTTTCCTCTACTGTCTTATCAAAATCATCCGGATCTAATGCCGGATTTTCCAATTCCTCACTCTGCCTGATATTTAATTCCATAATGGCATCTAATATCTCACTCTTTTTTTTCAGGCTCTGTATCATAACCGGAATATATTGGTTTTTCTCCATATTTTCCATATCCTTACTGCTGTGTATGTGCCAGCTTCATAACCTGTTTCCAGGTATCACGCATGGTACGAAGATGTTTCAATACTTCTTCCATGATTTCCTTATCTTTTTTCATGTTTGCTTCCTGTAAGCGCATCATCAGATAATTATACACCTCATCAAAGTCTTTTGCCACCGGATATTTATGATTTAATGTACTCTGGAACTCTTCTATAATGTGCTCTACTTTCATAATATTATCATGAGCTTTCTGAATATCTTTCGCCTCAATCGCTTCAATCGCAATATTTGCAAACTTTATCGCTCCTTCATAAAGCATCAGCGTCAGTTCCGCCGGTGATGCAGTCATAACTTTGTTGTTTGCATACGCTGCGTATCCTTTGTTAGCCAGCATAAATCATTTCCTCCATGTATTATATAATTTTAGATATAATTTTCTTTATGTCACAAATATCTGTCCCACATCTATGTGGGGCAGATATTTAAAATTTTATCACTCTCTTTTTTTATTTTACCACCATTTTCAGCAATTTTATCAGCTTCCGAACAGGTTGGATAATGAAGATGTCTGGCTCTGTAATTTAGACAATGCTGTCTCCATTGCAGAGAACTTCTTGTAATATGCATCTTCCTGATCCTGCAGCTTCTGTTCCCACTTCTTGATCGTAGTGGTGTAATCACTGTATTCGGATGCCATCTCTTTATCATTGTATACTTTATAAATACTGCTTAAAGTTGAAGATTTCATCTTCGTTCCAATTGCATCGTATAAATTGGTTGTAAGCTGCTGCATAAAGGAAACGACCGTATCCGGATCAGAGTTGATCATTGCCATCAGCTTATCTTCGTTTCCGGAAGTTGCTGTATCGTCCTCATCACCGTCAATATGATATGCATTCTGCTGATTCTCCGGTGCATTCAAGAAACCCAGTGTCTTGATTCCAAAACTTGACAGATAATATTTCTTGCCATCAATCGTAACCGGCTGACTCATGGCATTCGTCATCAGATTCATGACACTTTCCAGACTGTCATCACGACGGAGCAATGAAGATTTAATTTTCTCTTCCCACTTCTCAACTTCTGAATCAGACATTGCACTCTTTTCATCATCTGTCAAAGGCTCATATCCCTTTGCTGTATCCGCATTGTAAAGTGATGTCATTTCGTTGATCAGAGAATTGTACTGTGTCAGGAAACTCTTGATCTTATCGTAAATTGCCTGTGTATCGGTCGCAGTTGTGACGGTAATCGCATTGGTATCCCCATCTCCGGTTGCCTGCATTGCAGTAATGGAAAGTCCGTTGATAGAGTAGGTATTCAGTGAACTGGTGTATGTAATACCGTTTAATTTAATTTCAGAATCACAGCCATCAATCTTCTTAGCACCTGAATTGGTATATTGAGAGCTCTGATCCATAATTTCTTTTGAATTCTGTACTTTCTTTACAAATGCAGTTAATGCTGTTGTATAGTCTGATGAAGTTGAATCCATTGCAGCCAGATCTGCAAGTACCGAATTATCATCCATCGTTTTCTGTGCTGTGGTCATGGTCGTCTGATTCTTTGTAATGACCTCCGCATATTTGTTTGTCACCTTTGTAACATCACTTGCTTTACCTGTTTGATATGCCTGCTGAATGGAATCAATGATATTCTTTCTGGAATATTCATCATCAGCAGCCAGTGAATCCTCTGCACTTTCATACACATTGACTTTCTCAATATTAGATGTCAATTTAGAAACAACCTCATCGGTAAGTGTATCCTTCTTATCCTCTCTAATCTTACTGAGTACATCTGCGGAACGTTCGATACCTGTTGCTGCAGTTCCCTGTGTATATTTCATCTCTGTAATATCTTCTGTTGTACAATCTGACACAGCAACTGTTTTTTCCACCACTGACTACATTTTTATCACTATCTACTTCCTTAAAAGTGGTTCCGTCTAATATATAATTTTTTCCATCTGTTCCTGCATATGTTCCGTTATCATTCGGTGTATACACAACTCCGTTTTTATCTGTATACTTATCCCCCAATCTTATGCGATGTACCTGTTAAGCATTATAATATCGCCACATTTTCTTTGATACTGATCGTCTGTGTCGTTGCCATCATCTGAGTATATAAGAATATTTTTGCATTT
>ENA-OPYX01000640-OPYX01000640.1-human-gut-metagenome-genome-assembly--contig:-NODE-640-length-20337-cov-13.193023_pt1 | contig 20337 bp, 18 predicted proteins | sample MGYA00242639_ERZ504486 | MGnify/ENA primary metagenome ERZ504486 (study PRJEB26092, sample SAMD00036296) | human gut metagenome | host: Homo sapiens | study: EMG produced TPA metagenomics assembly of... | reverse complement strand
ATGATCATGCGCACTTCATGATAGCCGTCTTCTCTCTTTCCCAGAACATCAAGTCCGAGATTGATTTTTGCCATTGCTTTTAACCGCATATGCCCCTCCATTTGTACTTTGTATACAGTATTTATACTTATATTTTATATGATTTTTACATTCTTTTCAACAGCAAAATATTCCAGCTTTTTTTTCGTTTCCGATAGTTTTTCTCATTTGATCTGGCCTTCTACTTTTTTCACCACAAGAATTGGAGTTCCCGGGGAAAGCTCCTGATTTTCGTTCAGTCCGTTCAGTTCTCTGATCTCCTCAACAGATGTGTGGTATCTTCTTGCAATATCCCAGAGTTCATCTCCTGGTTTCACCATATAGATCAGGATTCCCGGCATTGCCTGGATCTTTTTCATGTCCAGAGGTTTTTCTTCTACTTTATCTATAACAAAAACTTCTTCCTTGCTGACAGCCAGAAGATTTAATCCGACAGACGCACGGATCTCGATCTCATTTCCATCTGCCATCGCTGCGGAAAGCTGCTCCAGTTCCGCTTTTAACTGATACGTGCTGTCCTCACGGATTCCACGCGCCTCCACCACATAAACAAACGGCAGCATGGCTTCCATGGAATAAAACGGCATGCTGTCATTTCCGATGATGTACAAAATCTTCAGCATCACCACTCCCTGGGCTTCCACGCCATTTTCCACGATCCTGGTCTTATCGATCTTCACTTTTCCCCGGCTGTGACAAAGCTGGAGGATTTTTCCCTGGGTCTCCTTGACCTGGATCCGCTCACTAATCCTGCATCTGGAAAAATTTCTCACAAGAAGCCGATCCAGAACTTCCGTCTTTCCTTCCGGAATACATTCACGGACAGGTGTATAGATATCTGTCACCAGTTCATATTCTTCCTCCCGGAAAAATTTCATATCCAGTTCCAGCACTACATCTGAAACAAAAATCCTCTCCTCGCCATCTGCATCCGGCTTTGCTTCCAGGCTCTGGTGCATCACAGATACTGTGATATCCGGGATCAGTTCTTCTGTGCAGCCAGTGCATTCCACCTCGCCGGAGAAAGGCATGGAATATTCCAGCCACTGCACAGGTGCCTCCGTATCCTCCGACTCATACAGCACGAAAACAGACAGCTCCCCCCTGGCTTTTACTGTATTTTCCCCGGATTTCAGCTCAAGTCCCCTTATATCCATGGTGTACCAGATCAGTCCTGAAATATCCGGCCGATTGGAAGCAATGGTGTATTCATCCTTGATCCGCAAGGTGTCTTTTTTATGTACGCCAAGTCCCAGAAAGCGGATCTGTTTTTTTCTGGCAGATACATCAGGTGTATCCAGTGCAACGGGTATCCTGATCTGATTCATCTCATCCACAGCTGCGCAAAAAGTTACCAGTGCTTTGATATTCAGCTTCCTGGAATGGATCAGACGGATCGCAAGATCTTCAATCTCCCACTTCAGACACATTTTATCTCCGTTTGTGATATTTTTCAGATTCAGAGTTTCCTCAAACGGAAGTTTTACAGTAAGACTGCTGACAATTCCGCTCTCTTCCCCCACATAAAGCACATCTGCTTCCAGATTTCCGGTGAGGATCCCTTTTCCATCTGTGAGACGTACGTCTTCCATTATAATGCGTCCTTTATGCTGGATCAGCCTGCCCACGTCCGGCTTTGCATCCGGCACATTAAAATCCTCGTCAAAGGTGATCTGGCTTCTTGCATGGCTTTTTTTTCTTAACACCTGTATGCTTTCTTTTTTTAATTCCACTGCCTATTCCCCTTTCTCAGATCCGCTGTCTGCCTTTCCCTCCCGGAAAACTACCGGTTTCTTCTGGGGTTCTGTTTTTATGACAATACATGGATAAGAAGGAACTCCGGCCTCATTAAGATCTTTCGGGCCAATAAGTCTTGTAACAAAAAAAAGCCCGTTTGAGGAGGCTCCCAGTTCTTCCACCTGAATGCTGTATCCTCCGCTCATCTGTCGCCCGTAGCCTTTTGCCAGGTACAGGGCCTCTTCCCGTTTCATAGCTCAGCTGAAATTCTTTTTCATTTTTTTTCATTCATGATCTCATCCAGAGCCGCAGGAATATCCTGGCGTTCCACCACTGTATAATCAACCGGTTTGCGTTCTTCTTCCTCGATCCGGATAAGACCGCAGCCGGATAGTACAGCTGCCAGTACCAGGGCTGCAAGCAGACAAACTGCTTTTTTCATAATGCGCTTCTCCGTTTTTCCGCATTACTCAGTATTTATTCTATGTAATCAGGGAAAGATTTATTGCAACTATCTGAAATTCTTCGTATAATAAAAGAATACCACGGCCATTTTTAAAAAGCCGTAATGTGTTCAAATACAGAAAGGACAAAAGATATGATTCGATTTATACTTGTATGTATCACAGTGATCGGATATCTGGTGCTGATGATCCCTGTTCTTCTTATAGAATGGATCATCGGAAAATTCGCCCCCATGAAAAAAGATATCAGCTCCCTGCGCATGGTACAGGCCATCTTTAAGTTTATCCTGTGGCTTACAGGAGCCAGGGTAACTGTGATCGGTGAGGAGAATGTCCCCAAAGATCAGGCAGTTCTCTATGTTGCCAACCACAGAAGCTATTTTGACATTCTGCTCACATACAGCCGCTGCCCGGGACGTACCGGCTATGTGGCAAAAAAAGAAATGGAGCGTTACCCGCTGCTCTCCAACTGGATGCACAATCTCTACTGTCTCTTCCTTGACAGAGAAGATATCAAACAGGGACTTAAGACCATCCTCCAGGCTGCCGACTATGTGAAATCCGGCATTTCCGTCTGCATCTTCCCCGAGGGAACCAGAAACAAAAATTCCGATGAGCTGGATATGCTGCCATTCCATGACGGAAGCTTTAAGATCGCAACCAGGGCAAAAAGTCCTATCATCCCTATAGCGATCAGCAATTCCGCCAATATCTGGGAGGCCAATTTTCCCAAAATGACACCTGCACATGTTGTCATTGAATACGGCAAACCGATCATCCCGTCTGAACTTGACCGTGATACACAACGTCATCTTGGTGCTTATACACAGAATATCATCAAAGAAATGCTTATAAAAAATAAAGAGCTGGTGTAATTCCAATGCACAGTCCCCTGTCTGACAGGGGCTGTGCCGGATCACACCGGCTCCTTTTTTTATTTATGAAGTGTTTTTTTATTCTGGTTTTTCAGAAATGTCTATTCTCCCCCCCCCCGATCAGAGGGACCTTATCTATGTATTCTTTTCGGAGATCTTCAGACATGGTCTTAAATAGCTGTTCTTTCGTTTTCTCGTAACCCTCAAATTCTGATGTTGCACTTCCTTTATCCTCAGTTTCCACACGTTCTTCTGCCATTGTAAGCATTTCTTCCTTCAGGCGGCCCTGAATATCTGTCAGGCATTCCAGAAGCAACGGATTAAAGGTTCCGCATTCTCCGTTCAGGATCATCTCAACAGCTTTCTCATGAGAATAGGCTTTTTTGTATACACGATCGCTGATCAGTGCATCGTATACGTCAGCCAGAGCAACTACCTGTGCGGAAATCGGGATCTCCTCACCTTTCAGGCCATCCGGATAACCTTTTCCATCATAGCGCTCATGATGCCATCTGCAGATATCATGGGCAATCCGTACCAGTGGCTCATCTTTATAATATTCCAGACTCTCAAGCATGGAGGCTCCGATGGCGCTATGGGTCTTGATGACCTCGAATTCTTCATTTGTCAGCCTTCCGGGTTTATTGAGGATCTTGTCATCAATGCCGATCTTTCCAATATCGTGAAGTGCAGATGCTGTAACGATCATCCTGCGCACAGATCCGGAAAGATCATATTTATCCGTCTTCTGGATCAGTCTCTCAAGAATCAGTTCTGTAATAATGTTGATATGCAGTACATGCGCGCCGCTCTCTCCATTACGGAACTCTACGATCTGGCTTAAAATACTGATCATCATTCGGTTGTTCTTCTCTTTCTCGTAAATCTGATCTGTTACGAGAAGAAGAAGTCTTCGCTGTTTCGCGTAAAGTGTGATGGTATTATATACTCGTCTGTATACGATCTGCGCATCAAACGGTTTCTTGATATAGTCTGCAACTCCCAAGTCAAACGCACGCCTCACATAGGATACGGAATCCTCTCCTGAGATCATAATTACCGGAATATCTTCGATCCAGTTGCGCTCATTCATATAACTCAGCACACCAAATCCGTCCATCACAGGCATAACAAGATCAAGAAGCACAAGGGAAATTTCCGTCTCGTACTGTCTCAGAAGACTGATCGCTTCTTCTCCATTGGTAGCTTCCAGAATATCATAATCTTCGCCAAGCATCTCCGAAAGGATACAGCGGTTCATTTCAGAATCATCTACAATAAGAATGGTCAGCCTGGTCTTATCCCGCATAAGGAATTCCTCAGAATTCCTTCCTCCCTTAATCTCATTATCACTGATAACTACCATATTCTTACGTGTCTTGGCCTGATACATAAATTTATCCGCTTTTAAAACTGCTTCTCCAAGTGTCTCATTGAATGACAGCACGCCACCAATACTTACGGAAAGTTTCAGCTGGCAATAACCTGGAACTCTGGCTGCATGAACTTCCTCCTGAATCTCTCTCAGCTTCTTGGTGAAATTATCGATATTAATATCCGGGATCAGAAGCAGGAACTCATCTCCACCAAAACGGACAACCTTATCCTTCTTACGAACATGGCGGCGAATGACATCTACTACTGTTTTCAGTGCTTTATCTCCTGCATCATGACCATATGTATCATTATAAAGTTTAAAATCATCCAGATCCACCATGGCTACTCCGGCAGAGCTCTCCAGATTTTTCACCTTTTCTTCGTAGTATCTTCTGTTAAAAACTCCTGTCAGAACATCTTTGTACAGCGCATCTGCATATCCGCTGAGTTCAGCCAGAAGATTCTCCTTATCCTCAGAATCAATGATATCATCGCTTTCCAGGCTGTTGATCATTTCCATAACATATGGTTCTTCATCGATCTCCAGGTATATGGCAATAACCTGATAGACTTTTGAATCTACGATCTCTATTTTTGTTTTCTGACATTTCTGCTCAAATGCCTTCCTGGAAATGCAATTGTAGCATTGCTTAGTTTTCCCCCATTTCGAATAACACTGACATGGTTCTTCCACACCCCGGCCTGTTTCCAGTGTTTCTCTGTCCAGAAGGCGCACAATAGAAAAAACCTGCTCCAGCTGCTGCTTCATTGCCAATGCTTCCTGCATTGTCATTGTTTCTTTTATCCCCATTATTCTTCCTTTGCCTTGTTTACATATAGTATTCCATCCTGTTTTTCAACACATCTATGATATCATTATTTTTTTTCAAAGTATAGTAAGAAATATAAAAAAACCATATCTCATGTCCATTTTCCGGCATGAAATATGGTTTTATCAAAACCTGATAAATTTCTGCGGCTCATAAATATCCGCCTGAATATTTTCTATGATCAGTGGGTACCTGCACCCAGGATCTTCTCCGCATTTTCGATCCGTTCTTTTGTGGGCGGATTAATGCCTTTCAACGGATAGTCAATGTGAAGATTTTCCCATTTGAAGATTCCCAGGGTGTGATACGGAAGAACTTCTACTCTTTCAACGGTCTTAAGTGTACCGATAAAATCAGCCAGGCGGTGAAGATAATCGTCACGGTCATTACGTTCCGGCACAAGCACATGACGGATCCACATTGCAATGCCCATATCAGAAAGCTTCTGTGCCATGGCAAGGATATTCTGATTTGTACATCCTGTGAGGATCTTATGCTGCTCCTCGTCAATGTGTTTAATATCCAGCATGACAAGATCTGTATATTTCATCAGCTCTTCCCATTTCTCATGCCATGGCCCTTCTTCTGTGTAAGGATTGCCGCTGGTATCAAGAGTTGTGTGGATTCCCTGTTTCCTGGCTTTCTTAAAAAGCTCAGTGAGGAAATCAATCTGTAACAGTGGCTCGCCTCCACTCACAGTAATACCGCCCTTACTTCCCCAGTAAGAGCGGTATCGACATGCTTTTTCAAGCAGCTCATCTGCTGTATACTCCGTTCCTGTTTTCATTTGCCAGGTGTCCGGATTGTGGCAGAACTGGCAGCGCATGGCACAGCCGCTCAAAAAGATCACGTACCGGACTCCTGGTCCGTCAACAGAGCCGAAGCTCTCCAGTGAGTGGACGTAGCCAGTGATTTTTTTCTGGTCGCCCATATTTTTTATTACATCCTTTCGTGGCAGGTTCTTGCGATAACGTCAAGCTGCTGCTCTCTTGTAAGGTCGATGAACTTAACAGCGTATCCGGAAACACGGATTGTGAAGTTTGCATACTCCTCTTTTTCCGGATGCTCCATAGCATCGATAAGTTTCTCTTTACCGAATACATTTACATTAAGGTGATGTGCACCACGGTCAAAGTATCCGTCAAGTACATTTACAAGATTCTCTGTACGCTCTTCCTCAGAATGGCCAAGTGCATCCGGGTTGATTGTCTGAGTATTGGAGATTCCGTCAAGTGCATCCTCATAGTCAAGCTTTGCAACAGAGTTCAGGGAAGCAAGAAGTCCGTTCTGCTCTGCGCCGTAAGACGGGTTAGCTCCCGGTGCCAGAGGCTCTCCGGCTTTTCTTCCGTCCGGAAGAGATCCTGTAGCTTTACCATAAACAACATTGGATGTGATGGTAAGGATGGATGTGGTTGGCTTGGAATCACGATAGGTATGGATGTGTTTCAGCTTCTCAAGGAATGTGGAAAGCAGAGTTGTTGCGATCTCGTCTGCTCTGTCATCATCGTTACCATAACGTGGGAAGTCACCCTCAACCTGGAAGTCTGTTGTGATTCCGTCCTCGTCACGGATTGCTTTTACTTTTGCATATTTGATAGCGGCAAGGGAATCTACTACATGTGAGAATCCGGCAATACCAGTTGCGAAAGAACGGTCAACCTTTGTATCGATAAGTGCCATCTCAGCTGCCTCATAATAGTATTTATCATGCATGTAGTGGATCATGTTCAGTGTTCCGACATACAGATGTGCAAGCCAGTCCATCATCTGATCATATTTTGCGATTACTTCGTCATAGTCAAGGTACTCGGAAGTGATCGGCTGATACTGAGGTCCTACCTGCTGTTTTGTCTTCTCATCAACACCGCCGTTGATCGCGTAAAGAAGGCATTTTGCAAGGTTTGCACGAGCACCGAAGAACTGCATCTCTTTACCTGTCTCTGTAGCAGATACACAGCAGCAGATGCTGTAGTCATCGCCCCATACCGGACGCATAACATCATCGTTCTCGTACTGGATGGAACTTGTTGTAACAGAGATGTCTGCTGCATATTTCTTGAAGTTCTCAGGCAGTCTTGAAGAATAGAGAACTGTAAGGTTCGGCTCCGGAGCCGGTCCCATATCCTCAAGTGTATGAAGGAAACGATAGTCGTTCTTTGTTACCATGGAACGTCCGTCCTGTCCCATACCTGCTACTTCCAGAGTTGCCCATACCGGATCACCGGAGAAGAGCTGGTTGTAAGACGGGATACGAGCGAATTTAACCATACGGAATTTCATTACGATATGGTCAACAAGCTCCTGTGCCTCTTTCTCTGTAAGAGTTCCGTTCTCAAGATCTCTCTCAATATAGATATCAAGGAATGTGGAGATACGTCCAACACTCATTGCAGCTCCGTTCTGAGTCTTGATCGCTGCAAGATATCCGAAGTACAGCCACTGGAATGCTTCCTTTGCATTCTTAGCCGGCTGGGAAATATCAAAGCCATAGATCTGAGCCATTTCTTTCATCTTCTTCAGAGCGCGGATCTGATCTGCGATCTCCTCACGAAGCTGGAAGTCATAACGTCTCATACCCTGACGGTCGCATGCTGCGAAGTCTTTCTCTTTACCTGCGATCAGGTAATCGATTCCGTAAAGAGCTACTCGTCTGTAGTCACCTACGATACGTCCACGTCCGTAAGTATCCGGAAGTCCTGTAAGGATCTTGTTGTGACGTGCTCTCTTCATCTCTGGTGTGTAGATATCGAATACACCCTGGTTGTGTGTTTTGAACTCATAGTTGTTGAAAACATCTTTGATTTTGTCGCTTACATGGTATCCGTAAGTCTCACATGCCTGCTCTGCCATTTTAATTCCGCCGTATGGCATGAAAGCACGTTTCAGAGGTTTGTCTGTCTGAAGACCAACAACCTGCTCCAGGTCTTTCAGTTCCTCATCGATGTATCCAGGACCATATGCTGTGATACCTGTAACTACCTCTGTCTCCATATCAAGAACGCCGCCTTTTGCACGCTCCTCTTTCTGAAGCTCCTGAAGTTTACCCCAGAGTTTGTCTGTTGCCTCTGTTGGCTCTTCCAGGAAGGAAGCATCTCCATCATATGGTGTATAGTTCATACTGATGAAATTACGAACATCGATCTTCTCTTTCCAACGATCACCCTTAAAACCATTCCACTGTTCAAAATCAACTTTTGCCAATTTGTTACACATCCTTTCCTGTTGTCTCAATATTTCGTTCACTGCCCGCGCAGTTAGTAATATATAACATTTCTCATGACGACCATAAGATAACAGATTCAGATTTCAAAGTCAACAGATTGGAAGTATGTTCTTTATAATATACAAGGGAATGTACTATTGATAAAATTAATGAGAAAATTGTACCAGATATTGTACAATGTCGGGCGTCTGACGTACGCTCCTGGGCGGAGGGCCTGTGTCTGTGTCTTCTGACAGATGGTTGCTTTTCAGGGGGACACTTGGGCAGTGGGGCTCTTTCCCTTTCGGGGGGACACTTGGGCGTGGGCAGGTTTGCGAGGGGGAAAGGCACTCAGAGTTACGAAGCCCGTTTTTCCCCCTCGCGCTCCCCCTTTCCGGGCACGTCGCTGCTCTGCGCTGTGGTATGGAGTAGTGTATTGGTAAATGCCTGTATGCTGCTGTATTGGTGGCGTCAGGCTGAGCCGATTTTTTTGTTCCGCCGGACGGAAGGCGGTCTGCGCAGCAGACCTGTTCCTGGTGGTTGTTGTATTGCTGGCGCTAATCTGCTCCTGCCTGTTGTATTGCTGGTGCTGACCTGCTCCTGCCTGTCGCTGTATTGCCGGCGCTCACTTGCTCCCGTCTGTTGTCGCATCACTGGCATAGACCCGCTCCCATTAACAACAAAGAACAGGCCCGCTGCGCGGGCCGCTTTCCCGTCCGACGAAACAAAAATCGGCTCAGCCTGACACTGCCAATACAGCAGCATACACCTCTGTGCCGATAAATTTTTCACGAAAAAACTCACTTCTCCATCTGCGCCTCAATCGCGCTGCCAAGCCGGTTATAGATCGTCACCGCATCCTTCACATGCAGTGCACTTCCCGTATTGCCTGCTGCGCCTGCCGTTACCAGAATGTATTCCCTGTCGTAGATTTCTGCAAAGCTTGCCAGACACAATCCGGCTTCACTGGTATATCCTGTCTTGCCGCCCAGGATGTGACCACCAGTTACAGAAGTATCTGATAAATTCTTAAACATGGTACTGTAATATGTGATCCCGCTTGGATGGATATTGGTCACTCCTGTAGAATGCCGCGGACTCTCAATAATTTCCCGGAAAGTATCATTCTTAAGTGCATATCTCAGAAGCACCGCAATATCTCTCACTGTACTGTAATGATCCGGATCATGAAGCCCTGTCGTATCACAGAAATGCGTCTTATTCATGCCAAGCCTCTGCGCTTTCTTGTTCATCAGCTCCACAAAGCCATCCCTGGAACCGCCAACTGTATCTGCCAGTGCGATACAGCACTCTGCCCCTGATGGCAGCATGGCACCGTAGAGAAGATCAATGGCACGCACTGTTTCCCCTGGCTGAAATCCTGCCTGGGTTGCATCCTGCTCATAAAGCCCCGCAAACATCTCCTGTGTCAGAGTGATCTCCTGATCCAGATCATCCAGATTCTCAATGGCCACGATCACAGTCATGATCTTCGTCATAGAAGCCGGATAGATCTTCTCATCACCCTTCATATTTCCGATGATCTTACCGCCTTTTACCTGCATCAGCACTGCATATGGACTGTTGATGCCACTCATCTCAAGCTTGCGTACGACCGGTTTCTGCAGAGACTCCATCCAGTCTCCTACACCTTTGTTCCAGCCGATGATCACTACAAGTGTCAGGATTACGATAGCCTCCACCACCAGGCAGAGTATCATTTTTATTTTGTTTACCTGTTTCTTTATTTTCTTCGCTTTACGCTTTTTTGATCTCAATTTATACTCCCTGTTCAGACAAATTTATCTGTAAGTTTCCCCTACAGAAACGTTTTCCCCATCTTTTTTATATCCTAACATAATTTCAATTTTCATTTGTAAACTTTAGATGATAAATCTCTGACAAATCTCTAAATCTATCCATCTATTACTGGTTTGAGCCTTATTGTAAAAGCATTAAGCTAAAAAATCAAGACACTCTCCCATCTCCCTGAGAATTTTTTCCAAATAAAAAATACCCCATGCAAAGATTCTCATCTCTGCACAGGGCATTTAAAATTTATTACTGAGCTAATTTAACCGGGTTAAGCTTAACACCAGGTCCCATTGTCGGAGCGATTGTAACGCTCTTCAGATACTGACCTTTCAGTGTGCTAGGTCTAGCCTTTGTGATAGCTCCCATAAGCGTCTGGAAGTTGTCGCTTAACTGCTCCTCGGTAAAGGAAGCCTTTCCGATCGGAACATGGATGATGTTGGATTTGTCAAGACGATACTCGATCTTACCTGCTTTAATGTCGTTAACAGCTTTTGTTACGTCCATTGTTACAGTACCAGCTTTCGGGTTTGGCATTAAGCCTTTCGGTCCAAGTACACGACCAAGACGACCTACAACGCCCATCATATCCGGTGTTGCAACTACAACGTCAAAGTCAAGCCATCCTTCGTTCTGGATCTTCGGAATGAGGTCCTCAGCTCCTACGAAGTCTGCTCCTGCTGCCTTTGCCTCTTCTGCCTTAGCATCTTTAGCAAATACAAGTACACGAACTTTTTTACCTGTTCCGTGTGGCAGAACAACTGCTCCACGGATCTGCTGATCTGCATGACGTCCATCGCAGCCTGTACGGATGTGAACTTCGATGGTCTCGTCGAATTTAGCTACAGCAGCCTTTTTAACAAGGCTGATAGCCTCTGGTGCATCATATAATGTTGCGCGGTCTACTGCTTTCGCAGCTTCCACATATTTCTTTCCTCGTTTCATTTCTATAACCTCCTGTGGTATTTGCGGGGAAAAGCCCTCCCACTTGAAAATTTCACTTTTTCTACGGGAACCCCGAACTTAAGCTTCGGTATTTATTAGTCTACGACTTCGATTCCCATACTTCTTGCTGTACCGGCGATCATGCTCATAGCAGCCTCGATGGATGCTGCATTGAGGTCTTTCATCTTCAGCTCAGCGATCTCCTGAACCTGTGCCTTAGTAACTTTAGCTACTTTGGTCTTGTTCGGTGTACCGGAACCAGATTTGATGTTTGCAGCTTTCTTAAGAAGAACTGCTGCCGGCGGAGTCTTGGTTATGAAGCTGAAACTTCTGTCAGCATAAACAGTGATTACAACCGGGATGATAAGGTCTCCCTGATCAGCTGTTCTTGCGTTGAACTCCTTTGTAAACTGTACGATGTTTACACCGTGCTGTCCAAGAGCCGGACCTACAGGTGGTGCTGGAGTTGCTTTACCAGCCGGAATCTGTAATTTGATATATCCTGTTACTTTCTTTGCCATTTTCGGCACCTCCTATGTGGTATTGGCGGGGGTGTGTCCCTCCCACTTGCTGTTACCTTGTTTTTTACTTACTCAGCTTTTTTGATTTCTGTGAAACTTATCTCTACCGGTGTTTCACGACCGAAAAGCTCAACATTGATCGTTACCGTCTGTTTCTGCATGTTGATACCTGTGATCACACCTGCAGTATCTTTCCATGCACCACCAGTAACGACTACCATGTCACCCTCTGCGAAATCCACCTCGATATCCGGTTTCTGGATACCAAGCGGCTGCATCTCCTCTTCTGTAAGAGGCACAGGCTTTGATCCCGGTCCTACGAATCCTGTAACACCTCTGGTATTACGGACAACGTACCAGGTATCGTCATTCATCACCATATTGAGAAGCACATAGCCTGGAAACATCTTTTTCTGAACCTGTCTTGAGGTTCCGTTTTTCATCTCCACTACATCCTGCAGCGGAACACGGACCTCCAGGATCTGGTCTTCCAGGTGTCTGTTCTCGATTGTCTTTTCAATGTTGGCTTTTACTTTGTTCTCATACCCGGAATAGGTATGGACAACGTACCATTTTGCTGCTTCTGACATATAATCACCTTGTCCTTACTTCATTAAGAAATTAATGCATTCCAGAATCCCGGAATCCATTACACTGATAACCACTGCCAGGATAATCGTGATGATCACGACCACAACAGTCTGCTTTGCCAGTGTGGGACGGTCTGTCCAGACAATCTTCTCAAATTCTGACTGAAGTCCCTGAAACCAACTTTTTTTCTGCGGCTTATCCGCAGATTTCTGTTTTTCCATAGCATAACCTCACAAATCTCTGTGATTACTTTGTTTCCTTATGCAGAGTGTGTGTATGACAGAACTTACAATATTTCTTGGTCTCCATTCTCTCAGGATGGTTCTTTTTCTCCTTCGTCATATTGTAGTTACGCTGCTTGCACTCGGTGCATGCTAATGTAATCTTAACGCGCACAACTTCCACCTCCAGTGTTTTCATTTGCATGGTCTTCTGTACTGCCCGGAACGTTTATCCGTCGTCATTTTCGGGCATAAAAAAAAGACCTAACTTCCATGTCGCTTGTCAATTTTAGCACAGAGCAAGCATGCAAGTCAAGCCTTTTTCGCTCAATTATAAAGAAATTCGCCGTCCCATACGGACGTCTCAAGTGCACAAACTAGATTCTGCTCCGCTTCATCTCGTTTTCGGGATATCAAAAGAAGTCATAACCCCCGTGAATATCCACCACGCTGCCATTCATATACCCGTTTCCAAGCACTGCAAACGCCATATCTGCCACTTCCTCCACTGTTCCAAACCTGTGGAGTGCAATCTTTTTATTAATGCGGTCATAGCTCTCCTGAGTGCGGGCGCTGTGCCATGGTGTTTCGATAAAACCAGGCGCAATGGCATTCACGGTAATGCCTTTCGGCTCAAACTCTTTCACCAGAGATTTTGCCAGAAAATGGATTGCCGCCTTGGTAACACCATACACAAGGGAAGACGAATACGCCTGCTGTCCTGCATAAGATCCGGTAAACAAAATGCTTCCACCTTCACTCATCATTGGCCGCAGCTCCTTAACCATAAACACAGGCACAGAAAGATTGGTGTTCACGATCCTTGTCCACTCCTCAAAAGTATAATCCTCATACTTGGCATAGGTGCTCACTCCTGCATTGCTCACCAGCCAGTCAATATGATCTGCCTGGTCTTTCAGCTCCGCCACAAAATCCAGCATATCTTCATAAGAAGACATATCCGCTTTCATCAGGATCACCTGAGATCTTTTTTCCAGAGGAAGGTTCTCAAGAATGCCTGTGCCTTGTCCTCATTATGCCCGTATGTTACAAAAACCCTGTCCTCAGCTGCTGACTCAGCCAGAATTTTCTCAGCGATCCCTCTTCCAATGCCGGAGGTACCGCCTGTGATCACAGTTACTTTTCCCATCTTATATCTCCATCAGTTCATCAAAAATCTGTTTCGGTATATAAGGCTGCTGATTGTGGATCGGCTCCCCAAGACAGGTCTTCGGGTACGCATAAGTTCCGTTTTCCAACATGATCTCCAGAAGCTCCGGCCCGTTCTGCCCAAGAAACTCCCCGGAAACTTTCTCCACATCTTCACCCTGGATCCTTTTTGCCCGGATTCCATACGCCTTAGCCACATCTGAAAAATCACAGGACGAAAATCCGCTGCCATCGGAAGTATCCGCATATACGCAATCAAAATAATCTCTCTGAAGATGGCGTATCATACCCAGAGCCTCATTATTCATCACAACTATTTTCACCGGAATGTTCTCACGCTTCACCCACTGTAGCTCCTGGATATTCATCTGGAATGCACCGTCACCGCAGATGCAGGCCACCGGCTTTCCAGTTGCATAGTGAGCCCCGATCGCTGCCGGAAGTGCATAACCCATAGCACCATGTCCGCCGGAAAAAAGGATCTTCTGATCCTGTTTATTGTGAAACGACTGATAACTCCATACCATATGCTGGCCTACATCAACAGCCACAGCACCCGTATCTCCAAGCTGGTCACTTAAATACGCGATCATGCGATTCGGATATCTCTCCGGAGTCTCATCATCCACCTGTGTAAGCTCTCTGCGGATCCTCCGGCACACCTCAAGCCAGTCCCCGTAAGAACTGATCCGGCTCTCACTGTCCGCTAATCTCTCTGCCACATCCTCCGCACTTACGCAAAAACATTTCTCTCCCTCTCTGCCTTCATGGATTTCTCTCTGAAGGTTATAAGGATCAATGTCCACCCGTACGATCTTCGCACCTTTTGCAAATTCGTGAACTTTGGTTCCGATCTGACGTGTACACAGGGAAATCCCAAAGCACACAAGAAGATCACTCTTGGCATTGGCGATCATATTTGCATAACGATGTCCGTACGCGCCGCCAATACAACCACAATTCAGCGGATCATCCCACGCAAGGACAGATCTTGCCAGAACGCTTGTGATCACAGGGATCTGATGCTTTCTCGCAATGTCAATGAGAATTTTTTCCCCGGGGCCTGCTGCACCGTGGCCGATCATAAATACCGGCCGCTTCGCCGTTTTTAGTTTACATAAAATATCAGCTGCTGCAACATCCGCATCAGAAGAATCAGCTTTATCCACAGCCTCCCTGTAAAAAGCAGCTCCGTTTCCACCATCTTTCCGATTGCATACAGCTGCCTCAGTCTCCTCATCAGAAAACTTCATATCATAAACCGGATCGCTGATCTCCCCTCTCTGGATGTTCATCGGAAGGTCAATAAGAACCGGTCCTTTCCGGCCTGTGTTGGCAATCTGCCATGCGAGATTAAGCTCTCTCACAATATCCTGTGCTTCCCGGATCTGAACTGCATATTTGGTCACAGGCTTTGCCATGGAAACAATATCAATCTCCTGGAATCCCTGCTGGCGAAGACCGTCGATCCCTGAATATTCATAAGTATTCAGCTGTCCGGTAATAAAGATCACAGGCAGCGAGTCAAAATACGCGTCAGCCACGCCGGAAAGCAGGTTCACAGCGCCCGGACCGCTGGTAGCATACGCACATGCACAGGAATCCTTGGCCTGTGCATAACCGCAGGCTGCAAAAGCCGCTCCCTGTTCATTATAGCTGGAATGGCTTTTTGTATTTGCATTGTGCTCAATAGAATCCACCAGATGAGCGATCATCGTTCCCTGGTATCCAAAAAAATCGTGAATTCCTTTTTTCTGAAGAAATTCTGTCACATAATCTGTAAGTTTTATTTTATCAGACATATTTTTTTACCTTTTTCCAAAAAATGATATCCGTCCTGTTTTCTCAAGATACTTCATATATAGATCCAGTATCTCCGGATCTGCTTCAAATATTTCATCATATTTCAGGCACTTGTTCATCATACTTGTATATGCGGAAAATGTTTTCTCCAGTTCCATGTAATCTGCATTCTTATACAAATTCCGAATATAATCACCCTTCTGTCTATATGCCCTTGCACAGGTATACTTCTTTCCGCAAAATTTCGCATAATCCCAGCACTGTTAAAATATTTCTTATAACTCATACCAAAAATCTGTACGGCGTGCTCTTTTCCTTCTGCTGACAGCAAGTTTTTTAAGTTCCTTTGACTGCTGCATAAATTCTTCACATGGAATCAGGGCACTGCACATTACCACAGGACTTGGACGGTAATTCTCCGGACCCTTGTTCTGATATTTTTACCAAAAGCCACTGTAAGATATTTATCTGTATCTCCCGGCACAAAAAATCTCTCCCCTTCCAGTTCCACTTCAAGGGACTCTTCAAAAACATAAGCCGGATAATACGTATTCTTATTCATGGTACGAACAACGTAAGTCTTTACTTCTTCCTGCGGCTGATGGATCAGATCCCGGAAGATTCTTTTTCCAAGCCATTCCCTGCCGCACAGTGACAGAAAACGTACTGTCCAGATACACACAAAATCTCTCTTCGTCTTCCACCTGCTGTTTTTTCCGTTGATCTTTTTCCAGCCTTCCTCAAGCATACGGTTCCAGAGATATTTCCATTTCGGACCATATTCACACTGTAACGGCAGAATATTCACCGCCATTCCGGGATGCTGATATTTTCCGTAATCATCCAGCCTGTAAAACAGGGTATCTTTATCCGTATACCGAAGGTGAAAATTCGGAAAATGCTTATTATTATCCATGGATTCCAGTGCTCTTCGAAGCCCCGGTTCTTCCTCAAAGGCATTCTTGAACCGCTCCATATCTGCCGGTTTCATATATACTGCACCTGTCATCGGATTCATTGGAAAAGGCCGTCCTGTCACAGCACAGAGGGTAAAATACGGAGAAAGAAAATATGTGATCTTGTTTTTTCTGCAAATGATATCGATTTCCTTAAGAAGTTCCAGTATTTTCTTCTGCTCTCTGGTCAACATACTCTGCCTCGTTTCTGTTGGTTTTTAGATTTACATAATTATATCCAGGATCGTTCTGATATTCTCCTGACTTTTATATTTATCCAGCCAGACATTCAGAAACTCCGTTGCATCTGCTTTTTTTGCAAAAAATGTTGCTCTCCTGCTTCCTTTATACATATCCTCAAGGATGATCCTGGAAAGCTCCATCTTTATATAAGAAGGTAGCGCACATTCCAGTGCTTTGAAATAATTTTCAAATGCGCTCCGGGTCTGACCCTGTTTTCTGCGGACGTCTCCAAGCAGTTTGTATGTTACACCAAGATGCTGCTTATGAATCCGGGAGCTGCGAAGTTCCTCCGCCAGATATTCCATTTCGCTCTCTTCATCTGTGCACAGCAGTCTGGTACGACACTGTGCCAGAGGTTTTGAATAACCGAATCTCTGCCATGCGCGGGTAAGTGCCTCCCGGTACAGCATCTCATTCGAAAGTTCAGCCTTCTCTATCTTATCAGATATACCGATCTTGCGGTAAAGTTCACTTATCACTTCCTCAAGCTCCGCTTTCGTGCGAACATAAGAAGTTTTTGTCAGATAAAAAGCTCCGTCGATTTCTGAATCCTCCGGCATCAGCCTCTTCCACAGTTCCATCAGTGAAAAAGCCTCATCCTTTTTTCTGTTCTCCAGAAGTTTCCGGCATTCCTTCACAGCCTGGCTCTTTTTATCTTTCAGGAATTTATCCAGTTCAAGATGCACAATTCCGTTGCTGGTACATTCCCTCGCTTCCGCAAAATGTTCCAGTGTCTCATCCTGGAGCCCTTTTTTCCACAGAAGATCCCCTTTATACTTGATAAAATATCCATCGTGAGGAAAGATCCTCAACGCATGTGCCAAAAATCCTTCTGCCTCAGAAGCGTTCCATGGATCCTGAACCCGAGCCATCACGAACCTGCACTTAAACTTCAGGAATCCCGGCGCGTCCGGATATTTACGCAGAAGATCATCCACGATCTCCTCCGCTTCTTTCATCTCACGAAATTCATAATGGCAGGCAGCTTTACGAAATCTGCGGATATCTTCCACTGTCTGTTCCATTTCCTGAGTGAGATGATCCAGTTTTTTTCTCACTTCATACAGTCGATACGCCTTGGAAACACGCTCTGTATAAATCAGTGTCAGCATGGCGATCTGAAAAACGGAATCCTCCACAGCTATCAGTGTGGGGTGATAAAACGGACGGATCCCCTTATAATCCTCACGGCCGATAAATTCCACACTGAGCTGTGTCTTGTAATAATCCTCAAAAAGTTCATTCAGAACATCATAGCGGCCTTCTGCCAGAAGAGTCTCCACATTCTTCTCTGACTTCATAACCCTTGCTTCCAGATCCTTCGCAATCACACCTGCCTTGATCCTGTTTCTTCGCATATCCAGCTTATGATCTTTTCTTATCTGGATAAGGCAGTAGAATTTACGGAATGTCATCTGTCTGCGTATCCGGCCCTTATCGATCCTTGGCAGATATTCGTCACGGATTTCCTGATACGTAGCTCCTGGCACATAAACAGACTCATGGGACTCCCTTTCCCCATGAGGCGGTATATAAGACCATTCATCTCCGTAATGCCAGATCAGATAATCGCTGGTTCTGTTTGGAACCATAACTTTGGTTCCTTCAAAATCCATATATTTCACAGGAAACATCATGTCCTTGTCAAAAAGGAACGGACATCCGCCCCAGCGCATTGCATAGCGGCTGCATTCTTCCTCTTTGTAAGAAAACATAATCTTCTCCAGCTTCTTCAAGGTTCTGTCTTTTCCAAAAAATTTGTATCGTAATAACCAGTACAGATACTGAAAAGCAGAAATCTCCCATCTCGCTCCCACGACCATGCTGATATTGAGAAGATCTGTGTAGATCATCATGTGTGTTCTGTACTTCTCATATTCTCTGTCATCGTCCGGGATCGGATCCAGCGTCAGCACATCTATGATCTCCCCAGCCTTATCCTCTCCAATAATCTGATGCTTGTGGATAGAACAGCTGTCTGTGCTTGCATAACGTGGAAATCCATTCGTATACGTCCTGTCCACATCAGAACAGTGGATCGCTCTGTTAGGTGGCATCTCTGTCTTACAGATTTCCACGAATTTATCCCAGTCACTTTTCGGCATATAAATATCTACATCATCATCCCATGGGATAAAGCCTTCGTTTCGAAGGACACCGATCAGCGTTCCTCCGGCCATCACATATCTAAGATTATGCTTTTTGCAGATTTCATCGATCTCTCGGAAGAGCTGCAAAAGAAGCTCCTGTTTTTCAGTCATCTGTCAACCTCTTTGATCAATAATTTTCAAAAGCTCCGCCAGTGTTTCCGATTCCTCATAAAAAAGTCTTGTGCATTCTGTCCGTTTATCACGGATCATGATCGTCAACTCCTGCAGAAGATAACGAAGACCATTCCCCTCAAAATTAAAGCTGTATCGTTTTAAAAATTCCTGGCCTTCTATTTTTGCTTCAAAATACCCTGTATTCCACCAGTCATTTGGAACTGTGATCCTCCCCTTACTTCCAATGATCACAAGCTCATTCTCTACATCCACAGTTGTTCCGATCTCTATGGTAGCCAGTGCCTTCGGATATTTTACTGTGATCATATCATAGACGAATTCTCCATCGCTGCCCCTTACAGCATTGGTATTCACATCCAGATAATCTTTTCCCAAAAGTTTGATACATGCACAGAGTGCCTGGCTGACTGTTTCATTGAATGATTTTCCTCCCTCGAAATCATCCTGTGAAATTGCACATTTCACTGCAACCACATTACCGATCAGATCCCCATGCGTCAGCCATACAAGCTGCACAAAAGCACGCAGGTAAACAAGGGTGAGTCTCTCAACCAGAACCACCTTCTGTTCCTTGGCAAGTGCAAACAACATCTTCTGCTCCCCGGTATCCAGCGTCATTGGTGTATCACTGATCACATGTTTCCCCTGTTGAAGTGCATGTTTTATATAACCCGATCTCTTCTTCAGACCAGATTTGATATAAACGATATTCAGTCCCTCTAAAAACTGTTCGTAATCTGTACCATAAGAATCCAGTTCATACCTGTCACAGAATTCTCTGGCTACAAAAATATCTTCTGAATATACACTTTCTACATGAAGTCCGCTCACGAATTTCGATTCCTGAACCATCTCATTATCTTCTGTATCATCGGTCACGATTCCGATGCTGTAGATCGTCCCCTCACTTCTCAGCTTTGTGCTGGAAATATTCTTGGTACGCTCCAGATATACAACGTCACAGTAATTCTTGAGATAGTCGAATTTACCCTTCCAGTCAGAGCCCAGAACAAGACAGTCCACATTATATTTAATAATATCGCTGATCTTCTGCCCCTGGTACTCTTCTACGATGATCTCATCTGCAAAACCTGTTTTACGCACGTTTTCAATTCGTTTCAGCAGACTGTCTTTGACATTCAGTTTACCCCTCTCAATGTCATAGCTTTCACTGGTGACTCCTACGATCAGATAATCTCCCAGTTCTCTGGCTCTCTTTCAGGATATTATAATGCCCCTGATGAACAGATCGAAAGTGCCATAATG
>ENA-OPYX01000639-OPYX01000639.1-human-gut-metagenome-genome-assembly--contig:-NODE-639-length-20340-cov-3.875971_pt1 | contig 20340 bp, 20 predicted proteins | sample MGYA00242639_ERZ504486 | MGnify/ENA primary metagenome ERZ504486 (study PRJEB26092, sample SAMD00036296) | human gut metagenome | host: Homo sapiens | study: EMG produced TPA metagenomics assembly of... | reverse complement strand
TCTGCTTTTAATACTGTCAGAAATTCTGTGGATTGTTTTCTGATGACCGCTAATACGCGTGAGTTATCAAGAAGACTTTTAATGTTCTCCTGAAAAGGGATACAGGAGCTTTCCAGATAACCAAGCTCGTCAATAACAAATACACTATCAGCAGAGGTCATAAGATGCTTCATAATGGCAGGACAGGCGCAGTTAATAAAGCCATCCTCTACGGAGGTCATGTTGTTGCCTTTTTTTAGGGGAAACAGGAGTGAGTGTACGTGGTCTGCCAATCACATATTCTTTTCCATCATCTATAAGATTAGATTTAATAACAACTTCTGGTGTGTCTGTTCTGCGGCTTAGCAGATAATTGAAAAAATCAGACATATCCATAGTTTCTTCAATCTGGTTTAAAATGTTGTTTAACAGATATGATTTGCCACTTCCCCGGTCTCCCGTAATAAACAAGTGCTTTTTATGGGACATTTTAAAAAAGTAATTACAGCCAGAGCGTCTTAAATAACAATTATCCATAGATTAAGTCACCTCATTTCAGTAAATGCTTTTATAACGTAGGCGTGTCTAGTGTAAATAGACATATATACGCAGTATAGGTATAGGTCTATAATGCCACAACTACGCGGTGGGTTTTATGGTTAATGTCAGTACATTCAATGACATTAATATTATCATATATAAGAGACATCTTTTCATTAATAATATCAAGAGAGTCTGTATGTGTATTAATGGTGCTAAGGATTGTCCCAGACTTCATAAGAAGTATATTATCGCAGTATTCTAAAGCAAGCTCAGGGCTGTGAATACACATTAGGGCGCATCTGCCATCGGATACAATACTTCTTATGTGCTGCATAAGAAGATGACGGTTAGAAAAATCAAGTGCACTATCCGGTTCATCGAGAAGAAGCAGTGGGGAAGCCTCTATTATGGTGCGTGCCAGAATACATAACTGCTTCTGCCCTTCGCTTAAAGCTAAGAAGTCTGATTCGTATAAACCCTTAAGTCCAACCATATCAATAGCTTTATCCACACGCCTGAGCATATCTGTGGTGTAGCCTCCAAGTATGTGCATATGAGGATTGAAGCCAAGCAGACATACATCCCTGACGGTCATGCTTATAGTAAGATTGTTTCTTTGGGGAATGTAGCTTATGAGCTGTGCCTTTTTTTTAACAGAGAGGTTTTCAAGTAAGTGTTCATTAAGCTGACATTTTCCGTTGTGTTTTATAAGTCCCATGATGGCCTTAATAAGAGAGGTTTTACCACAGCCGTTATTGCCAATAACAGCATTAAGCTGTCCAGGCATAAGGTCAAAGCTTACGTTATCAACCGCACAGGTGCTGCCGTAATATACTGATATTCCGTCTGCGGAAAATGTATTATTGAATAAATCGGACATCATAACGCCTCCTTTTTATTAGCTCTGATAAGCAGAATGATAAGCAGTGGAGCACCAAGAAGTGAGGTAAATATACTGACTGGCAGCTCTGATGGGGATACACTTCTTGCCAGTATATCAGCAAGTGTCAGTAAAATAGCTCCTGTGAAGCCACTTGTTATGTATGTAAATATGTCATTACGCTTTGTAAGAAGTCTGGCAATATGAGGTGCGATAAGTCCGATAAAGCTTATAAGCCCCGTAACACATATTATTGATGATACGATAAGAGTAGCAAGCATTAATATAATAAAACGCAGACTTGTCACATTTACACCTAGTGATACGGCTTCTTCCTCGCTTGTAGAAAGAATGAGAACCTGTCGGTATAACAAAGCTATTACAATAAATCCGGCAAGTGTTGTGAAGAAGGGAATAGCAAGGCTGTCCCTTGAAATACCATTAAGGCTTCCCATAATCCAGTATTCGATTGAAGCAAGCTGTTTTTCGGGATCTGCAGCAAGCTTTAGAAACATAAGTATAGTCTGTGCCACAGAATGAATAGCTATACCGGCAAGCACGATTGTATAACTGTTTCTGCCAGGGACAAGATAAGCCGTAAGCAGAGTTATTATGAGTGCTGTAACAGCTCCGATAAAAGCAGATATGGAGATGACTGGAACAGAAGCAGAAACTGCGACTATTGCAAGAGCAGCACCGGCACTTGCACCGGAGGAAACGCCAACGATATCGGGAGAAGCCAGAGGGTTTTTAAATATAAGCTGATATATATAACCTGATATTGAAAGCCCAAAACCACCTATAACACCCATAAGGGCGCGGGGAAGCCTGAGCCTTTTAAAGACCATAATAGACATAGTATCACCAGACAGTAAGCTCTTTAATGTGAGTGGATACTGTCCGGTAATGACAGACCATACAAGTACCGCCAGAAGAAGCAGTACCTGTATGACTGATAAAAGTATAATTTTGTTCCGGTAATTAGAAGTATTTTTGAACATAAATCATCCTTATTTAGCAGGTGTGAATCCATAAAAGCTTTCATAGAATTTAGTTACACATTCTTCATAGAAATCATTAGTAACCTTTTCTGGGTGAAGAACAGAGGCAATATATATGCTTCCTAAGAAGCTTGCTGGTACAGGTGAATCCCATGCTTCTATATCACCAGGAAGTTTTACAACCTTTTTATTCTTAACAGCATTGCAGTCTGCAAGATTAGCATCATTTATAACGTCATCTACTGAGTAAGTTGCATCGGCAGCTATTATAATGTAATCAGGGTTCCAGGCAAGAAGCTGTTCATATGAAACATTTGCCCAGTAAGTATCTGTAAGCTCAGAGGCTGCATTCTTTCCGCCTGCATTGCTAAGTAATGTGTTCTGATACATCTTGCTTCCGGCTGTTGAAAGAACAGAGCTGTTGCCCGCAAGATATACTAAAGGAGTGCTCTCACCTGCAAGCTTGGCTTTATTATCAGCTAAAAATGTATCGATAGAATTGTTAAGTGCATCAGAGCGTCCGATTGTGTTAGTTATTTTACCAACAAGTGTTATACATTCCTTAAGGAGCGTTGCATCCTCAGGATTAACAACAACAGCCTTGATACCAAGACCTTCAAGTGTATCTGCAGCTTTTTTTAACTTCATAGGAAGGAATACAACATCAGGTGCTGCTGCAACACAGGCTTCTGTGTTGAATTCCTTAGCTGTTCCCATATTAGGGAGACTTACAATGGATGGAGCTGCAAGCTTATAGATGTTTCGTGTATTAGCCTTAGCTTCGATTCCCACAAGCTTATCCTTTAATCCAAGTGCAAGGAGAAGACTTGTAGAGATATAGTAAGATGAAGCAATCTTTTCAGGTGCTTTTTCAAAAGTTACTGTTCGTCCTGCCTGGTCGGTAACAGTAAGAGGGTAGCTTGTGCTTACCTCGTTGAATTGTGACATTACATCAAATGCTGATGTTGAAGCAGCTTGTGTAGTGCTGTCATTTGCGGCAGAACTGCCACATGCTACAGTTGATATAAGCATGAGTACTGCCAGGACTAAAGCAGTTAATCTTTTAAAATTCTTCATATTTATCCTCATTTCTACTTTATTTTTACACATTTTTTATATTGGCCAGAATATATCTGACAGCAACAGTTAAAAGAAGTGCGCGAATGAATTTTATCAGATTGACAAGGCTTTTACAAGTCAGTATAGTTATATTATGATGTAATTAAGAAACGGTCAGGAAAGAGGTTAATGTTGTTTGAGCTGCACAGCAGGACTTTTATTTCTGGCATAAGTATGATTAAATGAGGAGTTTTTATGCTTAATATACAGAATTATAAGAGAGTAGAAAGTATTGAAGAGGCCTACGAGCTTAACCAGAAGAAGGCTAACAGAATTATCGGCGGCATGATGTGGATGCGTATGGGCGATAACAGAATCAATACTGCGATTGACATGTCAGGACTGGGACTTGACAAGCTTGAAGAGACAGATGAAGAATTTAAGATTGGATGCATGACATCTCTAAGACAGTTAGAAAACCATAAGGGCTTTAATGAGTATACCAATGGCTGCGCTAAGGAAGCACTAAGGCATATTGTTGGGGTGCAGTTTAGAAATCTTGCAACAGTTGGCGGAAGCATATATGGAAGATATGGATTTTTCTGATGTTCTTACATTATTAATAGGGACTTGACTCATATGTGGAGTTATATAAGGGTGGAATAGTTTCCCTAAAGGAGTATGCGGCCAAGAGCTATGACAGGGATATTATTGTAAGCATTATAGTTAAGAAAAAGCCAGTTAAGATGTTTTATGAGGCAGTAAGAATAACAGAAACAGACCTTCCGGTTCTTACCTGTGCTGGCGTGGGCTTTAGCGGTTCAGGCAAATACAATATATGCATAGGTGCAAGACCGGGAAGAGCTGTTGTTGTTGAAGATAAGGAAGGCATTCTTAAGGGCGGAGTAAATGATGAGGCTATAGAGAGCTTCGCAAGGTATGTAAAAGAAAATGTTTCTACAGAGAGTAATATGCGTGGAAGTGCTGAATACAGAAGCCATCTGGCACAAGAACTTACTAAGAGAGCATTAAGGGCTGTAAATTATTAATATAGAGATTTATTAGTGTATGGATTGGAGAATATATGTTAGTAGATATTAAGTTAAATGGAAAGTCAGTCAAGGCAGATGTGGCCTGCGATATGACTCTTTATGATTTCGTGAGGGAGCATGGCTGTTATAGTGTAAAATGTGGCTGTGAGACTTCTAACTGCGGACTGTGTACGGTATTTCTTAACGATAAACCTGTACTTTCATGTTCGGTTCTTGCTGTAAGAGCAGATAAATGCAGCGTTACAACGCTTGAAGGTTTACAGGAGGAGGCTGCAGAGTTCGTTACATTTATAGCTGATCAGGGAGCAGAGCAGTGTGGCTTCTGTAACCCGGGCTTTGTTATGAATGCTATTGCACTTTTTAGGGAGAATCCTTACCCTGATGAAGATGAGATTAAGGAATTCCTTTCGGGAAATCTGTGCAGATGTTCAGGATATGAAGGCCAGTTAAGAGGAATTCTGGATTACCTCAGGGTAAAAAAGGCTAAGGAAGCCAGTGTGGAAAATAAAGAAAATATAGCAGAGGAGGTGAAGTAATGAAGTCGGTTAATAAAGCGGTAAGAAAAAAGGATGCAATGGAGCTGCTTCTTGGAAAGCCGGTATATACAGATGATATTGCACCAAAGGATTGTCTTGTTGTAAAGCTTCTGCGTTCACCATATGCCAACGCATATGTTAAGAGCATTAATACAGATATTGCAATGAAGGTACCTGGAATAGAGGCAATATATACATATAAGGATGTTGACCAGAATATGAAGCGTTTTACCTGTGCCGGTCAGACGTATCCTGAGCCAAGTCCTTATGACAGGCTTATTCTTGATAAACACGTAAGATTCATAGGTGATCCGGTTGCTATTGTTGCTGGAGTGGATGAACGCTGTGTTGATAAGGCAATGAAGCTTATTAAGGCAGAGTATGAGGTGCTTGAACCAGTGCTTGACTTTACTAAGGCAAAGGATAATGAGATACTTGTTCATCCGGAGGATAACTGGGAAGCAATGTGTCCTGTCGGAGCTGATAATAAAAGAAATCTATGTGCACATGATGAGTGCAGTAATGGTGATATAGATAGGGTGCTTGAGAGCTGTGATATTGTAATTGACAGGACATATCATACAAAGGCATGCCAGCAGAGCATGATGGAGACCTTCAGGACATTCTGTACAATCGATACTTATGGAAGACTTCATGTTGTAAGCTCTACACAGATAGTATTTCATTGCAGAAGAATCATATCACATGCACTTGGAATCTCTCCATCAAAGATACGTGTTACAAAGCCTAGAATAGGTGGTGGTTTTGGTGCAAAGCAGACCTCGGTTTCAGAAATATATCCGGCATTTGTCACATGGAAGACTAAGAAGCCAGCTATGATTATATTCTCAAGGGAAGAGTCATTGTCAGCTTCATCTCCAAGACATGAGATGCAGATGCATGTAAGGCTCGGTGCAACTAAGGATGGTATCGTAAAAGGAATAGATTTATATACCTTGTCAAACACAGGAGCTTATGGTGAGCATGGACCAACGACAGTAGGTCTTTCAGGACACAAGTCAATACCATTATACGGAAAGGCAGAGGCATTCCGCTTTGTAAGTGATGTTGTATACACAAATGTTATGTCAGCAGGGGCATACAGAGGATATGGTGCCACACAGGGACTTTTTGCTGTTGAATCTGCTGTGAATGAGCTTGCCGATAAGCTTCATATGGATCCTTTTGAAATAAGGTTTAAAAACATAGTTAAGGAGGGCGATGTAATGCCTGCTTACTATGGTCAGGTCAATACAAGCTGTGCACTTGACAGATGCTTAGCAAAGGTCAAAGAGATGATTAAATGGGATGAGAAGTATCCTATGAGAAAGATATCTGACACTAAAGCACGTTTTGTCGGAATGGGCATGGCTATGCAGGGCTCTGGTATATCTGGTGTGGATGTGGGAAGTGCCACACTTAAGCTCAATGATGAGGGCGTGTATACAATGAATATCGGCGCTGCTGATATGGGAACAGGCTGTGATACAATACTTGCACAGATTGCTGCGGAGGTGCTTGAGTGCAGTACTGATAACATAAGTGTATTTGGTGCTGATACTGATATATCACCTTATGATTCAGGCTCATATGCGTCAAGTACAACATACGTTACTGGAAAGGCAGTTGAGAACTGTGCCTTAGAGCTAAGAAGCAGAATCGAAAAGCTTGGGGCTAAGCTTATAGGCTGTGATAAGAGTGAGGTTACATTTGACGGAAGCTGTGTAAGATGCGAGGCTGGAGAGCACAATGGTGCATCAGTAAGTCTTTGCGATATCGCAACAGCTTCAATGTGTGGCAATGATATAGCACTTACAGTTACTAATACACATACATCACCTATTTCTCCACCACCATATATGGTAGGTGCAGCTGAGGTTGAGGTTGACCTTGTCACAGGTGAGAGCAGGGTTGTGGAATATGATGCATGTGTTGACTGTGGAACACCAGTTAATCCTAATCTTGCAAGGGTTCAGGCAGAAGGCGGAATCCTTCAGGGAATTGGTATGGCAATGTCTGAAAATATCACATATTCTGATAAGGGAAAGCTTTATGAGAACTCATTCCTGCAATATAAGATACCATCAAGAATGGATATTGGACATATTAATGTTGAGTTTGAAAGCAGCTTTGAGGATGCTGGACCATTTGGTGCTAAGTCAATAGGAGAGGTTGTAATTAACACTCCACTTCCGGCTGTGACAGATGCGCTAAGCCACGCAGCAGGAAAGCGGTTCTATGAGCTGCCTATAACACCGGAGCAGATTGCTATGGCGAGAGCAGAGAATAATTAAAATTATAACACAGATAAGATAAAATATAAGACGGCACGATTTATTTCTGGATAAAGGGAATAGTCGTGCTGTTTTTTATGTTTATAAATAAAGTAAAAACTTGAAGAAACGGATAAAATAGGCGAAAAAAGCTTTGAAGAAACGGACAAAATGAGTAAAAATAACTTTGAAGAAACGGACAAAATAGGCGAAAAAAGCTTTGAAGAAACGGACAAAATGAGTGAAAATAATCTTGAAGAAATGGTAAAAATAAGAGATAATAATATTGAAAAAAGTTACGTCAATGAGTGGAGAAATTTACTTTTGATACTCACATCATAGTATGTATTATATAAAGAAATCAGAGGTGCTTTTAGCGCAGTAAAGAATAGTAACAATGATATGGTTCTGAAAGGGGAAGACTATGAATTTTAAAAGAAAAGTATATAGTAGATTGTTAGAATGGAAGGAAAAGTATTCGGATAAATATGCGGTGTTGTTAGAGGGGGCGAGACGAGTTGGTAAGTCTACAATCGCCCAAAGCTTTGGAGAAAATGAATATGACTCATATATTCTTATTGATTTTTCAAAAGCAACAGCTAATATATTGGAGTGTTTTGATGATATAGCAAATCTAAATATATTTTTTTTAAGATTGCAGGCGGAAACAGGTATAACATTATATGAGCATAAATCGCTGATTATATTTGATGAAGTCCAGCTATTCCCGAAAGCAAGACAGGCAATAAAACATCTTGTTGCAGATGGAAGATACAGTTATCTGGAAACTGGTTCACTAATATCCATAAAGAAAAATGTAAAGGATATTTTAATTCCATCGGAGGAAATGAAAATACAGGTGTATCCAATGGATTATCAGGAGTTTTGTGATGCAACGGGGGAAAACTATGAACTTCTTTGTCAGATATACAATACAGGTAAGGCTATTGGACAGCCAACTAATCGTAAACTGATGAGAGATTTAAGAATATATATGGCAGTAGGTGGTATGCCTCAGGCAGTTGAAGCTTATATAGAGGGTAAGAATTTCTCTGAAATTGATATGGTCAAAAGACAGATTATATCATTGTATGAAGAAGATTTTAAAAAGATTGATGGTTCTGGAAGAATCTCTGCATTATATCACTCAATTCCGGCACAGCTTGCAAAGGATTCAAAAAAATACAGGATTACCGCGGCAATAGGAAAGAAGAATAATTCAAAAACAGAAGAATTATTGTATGAGCTGATTGATTCAAAGACTGTCTTACCTTGTTATAATTCAACTGATCCAAGGGTAAGTCTGACAGATACAAAGGACTTTGACAGTTATAAATTGTATCTTTCGGATACTGGATTATTTATTACATTAATGTTTATAGACCGTCCAGTCACAGAAAATAATGTATATGCAAAGCTGCTTTCTGATAAGCTGCCAGCTAATCTGGGCTATTTATATGAGAATCTTATTGCACAGATGATTACAGCAGCGGGAAGAGAACTTTATTATCACACATGGGAAAAAGACAAAAGCACACATTATTATGAGGTTGACTTTCTGATTTCTGAGGGAAGTAAAGTAAATGCCTTTGAAATTAAGTCATCAGGAGCAGGAAAGCATGAATCAATAAAACAATTTTATAAACAATTTTCAAAGAATGTAGGTAAGATATATTTAATATCGCAAAAAGATGTTGGAAAAGAAGAAAATTTAATGCTGAAACCATTTTATTTAATGCCATTTCTCATAAAGTAGATGACTATTTTGCATTATAAAATACAGGAGTAAAAATTATGCCTAATATACTGATTGTAGAAGATGATATAAATATTAATAACCTTCTTTGTGAGGTGCTTATGAAGGCAGGTTATACGTGTGAACAGGCATTTTCAGGAACAGAAGCAAAGCTGCTTTTAGATATAAATGAAAAGGCTTATACGCTTGTACTGCTTGACTTAATGCTGCCTGGTGCAAGTGGTGAGGAGGTTTTAAAGGAAATAAGAAAACATGGAAGGCTTCCGGTGATTGTGCTGACTGCAAAGGATAGCATAGATGATAAAATCGGGGTGCTGACGGACGGAGCAGATGATTATATAACAAAGCCCTTTGAGATTAGAGAGGTACTGGCACGTATTCAGGTGCAGCTTCGTCATATAGAGGCAGAAACAGAGTCAGAAACAAAAGGCGAAACAGAGTCAGAAACAAAAGTGAAAACAAAGGCTGGCATGCAGGAAGGACAATATAGCGGAAGGCTTGAGTTCAGGGATATGGTGCTTACACGCTCTACCTTTGAGGTAAGTATCGGTGGCAGGGTGCTTCCTAAGATTACAAAACAGGAATTCGCAATACTGGAATTATTGCTTAAAAACCCGAAGCAGGTGTTTAGCAAGGAGGATATATTCGAATATGCGTGGGATGAGCCATATATGGGTGAAACAAAGACACTGGATGTGCATATAAGCAATATCAGAAAGAAAATAAAGACAGTTACATCTGATGAATATATAGAAACAATCTGGGGGATTGGATATCGCCTGCATGAATAATTTACTCTTTTTTTACTATTTATTTGCGATTGATTAGGATTTATTTTTTATGATAAGAGCAGTTAAGAAAAGGAGGAAAAGGCTTTGAGTGAATTATTATTGCAGACAAGGAATCTGACTAAGCAGTATGGCAGACACAGGGCAGTTGATGATGTAAATATGCACATTAAAAAGGGTGCGATATATGGCTTTATTGGAAGAAATGGAGCCGGTAAAACGACCTGTCTTAAGATGATTAGCGGACTGTCAACACCGTCTTATGGCGAAATAGAAATGTTTGGGTATAAGGGAAAGGACTTACAAAAGGTACGTTCAAGAGTAGGGTGTCTTATAGAAGCTCCCGGACTTTATGGCAATATGTCGGCATATGACAATCTGAACATTAAATGTAAGCTTACAGGGATTAAGAAAAAAGGATATATAGAAGAACTGTTAAAAACAGTGGGCCTTGATACTGTTGGAGAAAAGAAAACAAAGCATTATTCGCTTGGAATGAAGCAGCGCTTAGGGATTGCTCTTGCACTTGTAGGCGAGCCTGACCTGCTTATTCTTGATGAGCCGATTAATGGACTTGATCCACAGGGAATAGTGGAGGTGCGTGAAACTATCCAGAAGCTTGCAAAGGAGCGTGGCATGACAATATGTATTTCAAGTCATATTCTGGAGGAATTATCAAAGCTTGCTACAGATTATGGCATTATTCATAATGGATGCCTTGTGCAGGAGCTTACAAGAGAAGAGCTTATGAAAAAATGCAGTGAGCGCATAGAGCTTACACTTGATAATCCTAAGCAGGCTATTGCTGTGCTTGATGATATGGGCTTTAGCAGCTATCAGGTTATAGATAAAGAACATATTCATATATTTGAAAGACTGGGAGAAAGTGCCAGACTGAACATGGAGCTTGCAAAGGCGGGAATTCCAGTTAAAGGAATATCTATTACAAGTGAAGAACTTGAGAATTATTTCTTAAGGCTTACAGGGGGTGACAATCGTGCTTAATATGATAAAGATGGATGTATACAGAATGTTTCGTACAAAGAGTATGTATGTAATATGGATTATATTGCTGGCATCAGCACTGCTTACCTCATTTCTTTCAAAAATAGATTATGATGCAGTTAATAAGGAATGGGAGCAACAACAGGCAGATGACAGCAACAAGGAACAGCTTTCGCAGCAGAATACAGATAATGTCAATATTGGTATGAGTGTGGAATTACCTACGGAGCCAGGGAAGAAGGTTACGGTAATGGATGTTTTCTTTTCTAATGCACAGGGAAAGTTTTATGCACTTTTTCTTGTAATATTTGCGGTTATGTTTGCAACAGCAGATATTAAGAGCGGTTATATTAAGAATATTGGCGGACAGGTGTCACAAAGAGGAATGCTTATTGCATCAAGGGCAGTTGCACTTGCCTTATTTACAGCAATCACATTTGCAGGGATATTTGTATTCCAGGCAGCAGCGAATATGCTTGCGTTTAAGTGTGTGGTGTGGGGTGACTGGAAAGAGATTATACCTTATTTCTTAACAGAATTTATGCTTCATTATGCATTTGTGTTAATATGTATGGCGATAGCAGTTATAATTAAGAACAATGTCATAAGCATGACATTAGCGGTATGTCTTACTATGAATATAATGAGTATTGTGTATGCCCTTATAGATTATGTGGGCAATAGAGTGGGACTTCATAACTTCAATATATATAAGTATACAGTAACTGGAAGGATGGCAATGCTTCCTATGAATGCAGGCAGGGAGGATATTATTAGTTCAGTGTGTGTGGCAGCCGCATTTATTATTATAATGCTGTCATTAAGCAGTTATATTTTTCAGAAAAGGGATATTTAGAGAATGAGGATTATTATTGGAATATTAGCAGTAATAATTATTATACAGGCATTTATTATGTGGAAATACCAGCGGCAGATTAAGGACATCTGCCGCCAGTTGTCGTTTCTTATGGAACACGATAGCAACAAGCTGATTCAACGTGAAATAGATATAGGGGGAATAGGTGAGCTTTCAGATAAATTGAATGAGCTGCTTGACCTGCGTAAAAAAGAAAGAAGCGAGTACAGAAAAAAAGAAGAGCTGATAGCAGACACATATACTAATCTTTCACACGATATAAGGACACCGCTTACATCGCTCGATGGATATTTCCAGCTTATAGAGGAATGTGACAATACAGATGACCAGAGGAGATATCTTGATATAATTAGAGAAAGGCTTAACAGTCTCAATGAAATGCTGGAGGAGCTTTTTACATTCACAAAGCTGAAAAATGATTCATATAAGCTGGAGCTTACAGAATGTTGTATAAACAGAATATTAAAAGAAGCTGTATTTTCTTATTATGATGAATGGAAGAAGCAGGGTATCTGCCCGGATATTAGTATTACTGAGGAAATGCTGTATATATCAGGTAATAAGCAGGGCTTAAGAAGAGTTATACAGAATGTCATAAAAAATGGTATTGATCATGGGGAAAAGAACATAAGTATCGAGCTTACCAGAAAGGATAATCACGCCTTGCTTAAAATCAGCAATTATACAGAACATCCTGAAAATATTGACTTAAGCCATGTGTTTGAGCGTTTTTATAAAGCGGATGTGGCAAGAGGCAGAGCCTCAACCGGATTGGGTTTATCTATTGCAAAAGAGCTTGTGGAGCGTATGAATGGAGATATAAGTGCAAGAATACAGGGGAATGATTTCATTATTGAGATAAAAGCTTCGCTTGTGGTATAACGAACACAATAGTGCTCATCTTAAAAGTTCCTTACGGAACTTTGTATGTGCGCTGAAAAGCTGTGCAAATATTGTGGTATAATATGCATAGGCTGGAAAAATTAATAAAAATATCCCACTGTATATTGACAAAAAAATATCAAAGTGATATAAAATGCAGAAGAAAAAGGGGCTGTTACAAAGGAATTATATACAGAATATGCTGATTCGTTTAATGAATGGGGAATACTACAAGTTCAATAATAAAGGGAGACATGCGTATGAAAAATATAAAAGAAATAGGGGATTTTTTTATAAATCTGAATGAATATGTATATGCAACAGATATAGAAACCAATGAGATTGTATATATGAATCATAAAGCATTGGAAGCGTATGGCTTGGAATCAATAGAGGATATAAAAGGCCTGAAGTGCTATGAGGTATTACAAAAAAGCTTCTGTTAAATGTGGAATGTGCAACAACAGCAGGCTTTTACCCGGAGCCTTTGATGAATGGCGTTATTATAATCCTGTATTAGATAAATATATGATAATAAAGGATACACTGATAGAGGGCGAAGGGAACAGAAAGTACAGGCTGGAAATAGGCATAGATATAAGTGAAGAGTTTGCACAGGATAAGCTTATCCAAAAGTACAGAGAAACTGAGGCACTTGTCAATGAGGGCTTAAGAGAGGCACTTGCAGCAGATACACCTGATGAAACGATTAACACACTTCTTGGGTATATAGGTAAAGCACTTAATGGAGAAAGAACCTATATATTTGAAAAAAATATATATGGCAGAGATGATAATACATATGAGTGGACGGCAGATGGAATAAGGTCAGAGAAGGATAATCTTCAGAATCTGCCTCCAGAGGTATGTGCTAACTGGTATAAGTGCTTTGAAAAAGGCGGAAACATAGTAATTCAGGATATTGAAGAAATAAAGGATAGTGATTCCCTGCAATATGATAATTTAAAAAGACAGGGTATTCATTCAATAATTGCAATTCCTATATATAACGAAGGAAATGTTGTTGCATTTATGGGAATAGGCAATCCGCCACTGCTTACACTTAAATATGCCTTAAGTATACTTGAGATTATGGGAGCTTTTATTATATCGTGTATAAAGCGCAGGAATACGATAAGAAAGCTTGAGAATATGAGCTATAAGGATGCCCTGACTAATATAGGAAACCGCTTTGCAATGAGTGCATGTGTAGATAATATAGATAAAAAACAAAGTATAGGCGTTGTATATTGTGATGTTACAGGACTTAAGTATGTGAATGATACGATGGGACACGAGGCTGGTGACAGACTTATTCTAAATGCATGTGTATGTCTTACGGATGTGTTTGGAGAAGATAGGGTGTTCCGTATAGGTGGTGATGAATTCCTTGTAATCTGTACACATATAGACGAGAATACATTAATAAAGCATATAACAGAGTTAAAAGAACTAATGAAAGAGCGTTCTGTGAATATGGCAGCCGGTGTTATCTGGAGGGAGAACGTAATAACAGGCTTTGGCGAAATATTACGTGAGTCTGAGGAGCTGATGTAATGCTGATAAAGCACAATATTATAAAGAAAAAGGTGTTGAACGCAGAAAAGGACGGGCATAGCAGGGCTAAAGCAATACATGTAACACAATAACAGGAAATTTTGTGATAAATTATAATAAATAATACAGCTTAATTATTGACATTTTAAGATCAATTATATACAATCACATTATCTGCGATGACGAAGACAGTAGATTATGAAAGAAAGCAATAGCGAGCCGGGAGGGTGGAAGCCGGTGTGAGTAGAGCATAGTTGAATATCACTTCCAAGCATCCTTGCGGAACTCTTAGATATAGAAGCAGTATTGAACCTATATTAAGAAAGTAAGTAAGGACGGTAATCCTACCGTTACAAGGGACGCATATGATGGTATGTCGTAATTGATATAGGTTAAGTTGATTCAGCCCCTGTCGTATTACGGCAGGGGCTTTTTTGCATATGTAACGACATTTGTTACAGCACCAATAAAGCAAGCTGACATCGTTACGATTAAGTAAATGATTTGAAAGGAGTAACACAATGGTATACGAGAAAGTTTCATCAGATATGAATTTCGTAGACAGAGAAAAACAGGTCGAAAAGTTCTGGAAGGATAATGATATATTCCAGAAGAGTATTGATAACCGCAAGAAGGGGGAGACATATACATTTTATGATGGACCTCCTACAGCTAATGGTAAGCCACATATCGGACATGTTCTTACAAGAGTTATAAAGGATATGATTCCAAGATATAGAACAATGAAGGGTTATATGGTTCCACGTAAGGCCGGATGGGATACACACGGACTTCCAGTTGAGCTTGAGCTTGAGAAGGAATTAGGTCTTGACGGCAAGGAACAGATTGAAGAGTATGGTCTTGAGCCATTCATTAAGAAATGTAAGGAAAGCGTATGGAAATACAAGGGTATGTGGGAGGATTTCTCATCTACAGTTGGTTTCTGGGCTGATATGGATAACCCATATATCACATATGATGATAACTTCATCGAGTCTGAATGGTGGGCTTTAAAGCAGATATGGGATAAGGGTCTTTTATACAAGGGCTTTAAGATTGTTCCTTACTGCCCACGTTGTGGAACACCACTTTCATCACACGAAGTAGCACAGGGCTATAAGGCTGTTAAAGAGCGTTCAGCAGTAGTACGTTTTAAGTGTGTAGGCGAAGATGCATATTTCCTTGCATGGACAACAACACCTTGGACACTTCCATCTAACGTGGCACTCTGCGTGAACCCAGAAGAAACATACGTTAAAGTTAAGGCAGCAGACGGCTATACTTACTATATGGCAGAAGCACTTCTTGATAAGGTACTTGGTGGACTTGCAGTTAAGGCAGGTCAGACAGTAGGCGGAAATGTTATCGAAGAAGGTAAGGAAGCTGGAAGCGGCGCTGGAGTTGACTACGAAGTATTAGAAACTTACAAGGGTAAAGACCTTGAATATAAAGAATATGAGCCATTATATCAGTGTGCGGCAGATGTTGCAGCTAAGCAGCACAAGAAAGGACATTTTGTTACATGTGATGACTATGTAACTATGTCAGATGGTACTGGTATCGTTCATATTGCACCAGCATTTGGTGAAGATGATGCCAAGGTTGGACGTAAGTATGACCTTCCATTCGTACAGTTTGTTGACGGAAAGGGTGAACTTACAAAGGAAACACCATATGCAGGACTTTTCGTTAAGAAGGCAGACCCAGAAGTACTTAAAGACCTTGATAAAGAGGGTAAGTTATTCGATGCTCCTAAGTTCGAGCATGATTATCCATTCTGCTGGAGATGTGATACACCACTTATCTACTATGCAAGAGAATCATGGTTTATTAAGATGAGTGACCCAGAAGTTAAGGCTAACTTAATAGCTAATAATAAGACAATCAACTGGATACCAGAAACAATCGGAACTGGACGTTTTGGTGCATGGCTTGAAAATGTTCAGGACTGGGGAATTTCACGTAACAGATACTGGGGTACTCCTCTTGAATATCTGGGTATGTGATGGATTGTGGAGAAATGTTATCTATCGGAAGCAAGGCAGAGTTAAAGGAACATGCTGATAACTGTCCAGATGATATCGAGCTTCACAGACCATATATTGATGCTGTTACTTGTACTTGTCCTAAATGTAAGGGCAAGATGAAGAGAGTTCCAGAAGTTATCGACTGCTGGTTTGACTCAGGTTCAATGCCATTTGCACAGCACCACTATCCATTTGAGAATAAGGAAGTGTTTGAACAGCAGTTCCCTGCTAAGTTCATTTCAGAAGCCGTTGACCAGACAAGAGGCTGGTTCTACTCACTTCTTGCAATATCAACACTTCTTTTCAATAAAGCACCTTATGAAAATGTTATCGTACTTGGTCACGTTCAGGATGCAGATGGACAGAAGATGAGTAAGTCAAAGGGAAATGCTGTTGATCCATTTGATGCATTAAAGAAGCACGGTGCAGATGCTATCCGCTGGTACTTCTATGAGAACTCAGCACCATGGCTTCCTAACAGATTCCATGACAAGGCTGTTACGGAAGGTCAGAGAAAGTTTATGGGAACTATCTGGAACACATATGCGTTCTTTGTACTTTATGCTAACATTGATGACTTCGATGCTACTAAGTATACACTTGAGTATGATAAGCTTCCAGTTATGGATAAATGGATTCTTTCAAAGCTTAATACTCTTGTTAAGACTGTTGATAACAATCTCGCTAACTACAAGATTACAGAGACAGCAAGAGCACTTGAGGAATTTGTAGATGAGCTTTCTAACTGGTATGTAAGAAGATGCCGTGAAAGATTCTGGGCTAAGGGCATGGAGCAGGATAAGATTAATGCTTATATGACTCTTTACACAACACTTGTAACACTTTGCAAGACAGCAGCACCTATGATTCCTTTTATGACAGAAAGCATTTACAGAAACCTTGTATGCAGTATAGACAAGACAGCTCCTATCAGTATCCACCTCTGCGACTTCCCAGAAGTCAAGGAAGAATGGATTGACAAGGAACTTGAAGATAATATGGAAGATGTATTAAATGCTGTTGTTATCGGAAGAGCATGCCGTAACTCAACTAACATCAAGAACAGACAGCCAATCGGAAAGCTGTACATCAAGGCTGACTGGAAGTTAAACGAATACTTTACAGCTATAATAGCAGATGAGCTTAATGTTAAGGAAGTTGAGTATACAGATGATGTAAGAGCATTTACTTCATACTCATTCAAGCCACAGTTAAAGACACTTGGACCAAAGTATGGCAAGCATCTTAATGCTATAAGAACTGCGCTTTCAACACTTGATGGCAATGCAACTATGGATGAGCTTAATACTAAGGGTTCATTTACAATCAATGCTGATGGTGAAGATATCGTTCTTGAGAAGGATGATGTTCTTATAGAGATGACTCAGAAGGAAGGTTTTGTAGCAAGTTCTGACAAGGGTATCACAGTTGTTATGGATACTAACCTTACACCAGAGCTTATCGAGGAAGGCTTCGTAAGAGAAATCGTAAGCAAGATTCAGACTATGCGTAAGGATGCTGGATTTGAGGTTATGGACAAGATTACCGTATATGTAGATGGTAATGACAAGTTAGCAGACCTTATGAAGAAGAATGAAGAACAGATCAAGAGCGTTGTTCTTGCTGATTCTATAGAAACAGGTAAGACAGCAGGCTTCACTAAGGATTGGGATATCAATGGTGAGAAGGTTGTACTTGCAGTTGAGAAGAACTAATATAGAACTTTAATATATCAGGAGAAAATTACAGTTGTGCGAATTTTCTCCTGATTTTTTAATATTTACAGTTTTTGGGTTGATGTATAAATATTTGTGAAAATATATATTGACAAATAAGGTTTAGTGACTTAGACTAAGGCTATAAATATCAGATAAGAGAGGTGCAGATTAATATGCAGCCAGTAATATATGAAAGTGAGTATAACTTCTGTAAGATATTGTGGGAGAATGAACCAGTTAAGAGCACGGAGCTGGTGAGATTATGCAGGGAAAAGCTTGACTGGAAGAAGTCAACCACATATACAGTTATAAAAAGACTGAGTGACCGCGGAATAATAAAGTCCGAGAATGCAATAGTCACATCTATAATTAAGAAAGAAGATGCACAGTCAATAGAGAGCGTGAATACCATAGATTCAAGATTTGACGGTTCGCTGCCGGAATTTGTGGCGGCTTTTGTTCGTGCAAGGGGGATAACGGACGAGGAAAGACAGGAGATAGTAAGGCAATTTGGGTTAGATAAATAACACAATGGGGATTGTGTAAAGTGGAAGGCTTAGGGCAATCCGTATACATCAGTGAGTGGGGGTATACATATGATGGGGTTAAAGTTATATACAGACATTTTGGAGAATAATATCAGAGTAATGGCAGCTATATTAATATGCCTGCTGATATGCGGTTTAATGCGCATAAAGTCAGCGAAGCTTAAGCTGCTGTTAATGTCTTTGGTGTGGGTCAGAGTTCTGATACCACTGTCAATCAGATTCAATATAAAAATAGTATCAACAGACATATTGTCAGAAGTGAGTTACACAGATAGTGTGACGGGAATAACAATAAATATGTATGAAATATTAGCGGTCATATGGCTGCTTGGAATTGTTGTGATATTTCTGCGTAATATGTTAGCTGATATGAAATTCAGGAACGGATTATCTACAAGTATTCCACAGGAGATACTAGCTGGCGGTAAAAGAGTGAAAGTATACAGAAGTGATTATATATCTTCTGGATTGGTATATGGTGTTGTCAGACCTAAGGTTTATATATCATATGCAGTCAATGATGAAGACGTACCATATCTTTATGAGCACGAGTATACGCACATACGCCACAGACATCATATTATCAAGATAATAACAGGCATAGCAGCGGTTATATATTGGTACAATCCGCTGGTATGGATGTTTTATAAGTATTATGCAGAATATATAGAGTTAAGCTGTGATTATGACTGCTGTAACAGACATAGGGACGATGAGGACTGGAGTAAGAAATATGCCAATATATTGTTAAATAGTGCTTATAAAGGCAATGTGACAAAAGTAAGGGTGCTGGGATTTAATAATGATTACAGAATTACGATTAATAGAATAGGTAATATAATGAAGCCTCAAAGTGCCAGTACCAGCAAGGTGGCAGTATCATTACTGATATTGACGGTTGTTATGGCTGCATTATTCATAAAGCCTACGGTGCAGTATGTAGAAGCCGGTGGTAGTGAAGTTAATAGAAGTACAGATGTCATTGAAAAGATAGAGCAGACAGATAAGAGCGTACAGATAGAAGATGAAGAACAGGCAGAAGATGAGGTAATTAAGACAGAGCAGAAGGAAGTCGATGGGAAAGTATTAGGAACGGGTGGACAATATGTCCAGTCATATCAGGAGTTTGACCCAGCTAATGCAAGAGATAGCGGGGTTACGATAGGATTGTTTTTCCAAGTGAATAACATTTAGATAGGTATTTAAGGTGAATAGGAGTCTAGAGAGGAGTTAAGTATGAAAAAAATGAGTACAATTTTTATTAGGGTTAGTTTTTATTTATGAATAATTTCGGTTAATTCATATGATTTGTAATGTAAAAGCAGGAGAAAGTGAATTTATGAATTCATATATTGAAGAGATTGATTTGGATAGGAGACTGTATGAGGATAATGTTACTTATCATATAGAGTTAATAGATAATACAGGAGAAGTATGTGCTTATGTAAAAGTTATTATTTCATATGAATATGCAGATGGAGCTTGGGTAAGTATGGACTGGATATATTTAAATGTGGAATGTTGTGACGGTTATTCAGCTGTAATAGATGAGAATGCTCAAATATATCAAGATTACGGAGTAAGATATTGCACGATAAGCAACTCTGACGGCTTAAATATAAAATATAAGATAAAAGCGTATGCAGATTGTTATGGTGAAACAAGTGTAGATTATGAAATAATAGATAGATATTATGATTAATAACATAATGGGAATAAACATTGTGGTGGCTAATATGTAATAAATAATAGTAAAATTAATTGACAGAACAGGTCTAATGAGTTAGACTAACGGTATAAATACTTTGTGCATTAATTATAAAGAACCAAGAGCTCAGTTCTTAATATTTAGTATTAGT
>ENA-OPYX01000637-OPYX01000637.1-human-gut-metagenome-genome-assembly--contig:-NODE-637-length-20364-cov-3.784158_pt1 | contig 20364 bp, 24 predicted proteins | sample MGYA00242639_ERZ504486 | MGnify/ENA primary metagenome ERZ504486 (study PRJEB26092, sample SAMD00036296) | human gut metagenome | host: Homo sapiens | study: EMG produced TPA metagenomics assembly of... | reverse complement strand
AATTCCGCCACATCCGCATAGTGAGCGTGCGGGGATTCGAACCCCGGACAACTTGATTAAAAGTCAAGTGCTCTACCACCTGAGCTACACACCCTTATATAATTAAATTACTTCACCACATATCTATTAGGCAAAATAATAGGGTGGGTAATGGGATTCGAACCCTCGGCCTCCAGAGCCACAATCTGGCGCGCTAACCAACTGCGCTATACCCACCATATATAAAAAACGAGCCTGAAGGGATTCGAACCCCCGACCCACGGCTTAGAAGGCCGTTGCTCTATCCAACTGAGCTACAGACTCATGAAAGCGGGTGATGGGAATCGAACCCACGTGATCAGCTTGGAAGGCTGGAGTTCTACCATTGAACTACACCCGCTTACAGTCGGGGTGACAGGATTCGAACCTGCGACCTCTTGATCCCAAATCAAGCGCTCTAGCCAAGCTGAGCCACACCCCGTAAGTGCTTTGCTGTTTCTCTATTTCCTCAACAGCAAGATTTATTATATAGAATCGTCCTTTAAATGTCAACAACTTTTTTCAACTTTTTTTATTTTTCTTGAACACTTTGTCGCAAATCCCCTGTTTATGCGGTTTCTGATCTTATATTTTTTCATTATCCTTTTTTATTTTTCTTAGACCTTCTAACAAAATTATAGGAAAAAGCTACTAATTGTATTAAAAAAAGAACACCAAAAACAGGTGTTCTTTCTTCGTTTCAGTTTCCTATATGAAGCTTTCTTATTCCACTTCCTCGATGTCTTCTTCTTTCACATCCGTATCATCTTCTTCATCGAAGAAATCATCGTCAAAATCATCATCAAAGTCTTCATCAAAATCATCCATATAATCTGGTGTCAGATATTTATATACCGCAAATGCGATTCCTGCAACTGCTGCGATCGCTCCGATGATCGCTAACGCCCAAACGATTTTGTTATCTTCTTTTTCATTTTTTTGTTGCAATGATGTCTGAAACTTTTGCCATTTCTAAAAGATCACTTAATTTTTCCATGCCGCTCATTCCTTTCTTATGCGTTTTCTTTATTATATCACTTCTAACTATATTTTACTAACTTTTTCGTTCATTTTATTCGACTTTTTTTAGTTTTGCAAAGGATGCGAACATTTTTTTCACTCCTGCTTTCTCAAAGTCTACTGTTACCTCGTAATCACGGCCTCCAGAGACAATTTCAAGCACTTTTCCTTTTCCAAATTTTATATGTTTCACCATATCTCCAACATCATATGGTAAAGTATCCATTTTCGTTGAAGTAAATGATTTTGCTTGATATGGTTTTCTAAATCGATTACTGCGATTTGATGAAAACAATGCTTTATCTGGACGTTTTCTTTGAAGTTTGACCCCTGTGTCTAACTGTAATAGCTGTTCCGGAATCTCATCGATAAACCGTGAAACTTTATTAAACTGAGTTCTTCCTTGCATCATTCTTCGTTTTGCCGCACTTAAATAAAGCTTTTTCTTTGCTCTTGTGATTCCTACATAGCAAAGACGTCTTTCTTCTTCCATATCGTCATCATCTTCAGACATCACCGTCATATAACTTGGGAAGATTCCATCTTCCATACCACAAATAAATACGTATGGAAATTCCAGACCTTTTGCACTATGCAGTGTCATTAATACAACCCTGTTATCTGAATCTTCTAGATTATCAATATCTGCAACCAATGCGATCTCTTCTAATAATTCTGACAGACTCGCTTCTTCTGCTTCCTGTTCATATATTACAACTTTATTTAAAAGTTCATTGATATTTTCAATTCTTCCTTCAGCTTCTTCCGTTTCTTCAGCTTTCAGATTCGCAATATATCCTGTTTCATCTGTAATATACTTAAATAATTCTTCCAGCGACCCTTCCTGCATCTTGCGTCTGAATTCACGGATCAGATCAGCAAATCCATTGATCTTTTTCTTTGCATTTCCCAATGTATCAATGCTATCCGCAGAAAAGCATGCATCTAAAAAACTAATATTATGCTCAACTGCATACACATTGATCTTCTCGATTGTTGCTGCACCGATCCCTCGTCTTGGAACATTGATGATCCTTCGCACTGCCAGATCATCCAGCCCATTATCAACAACTTTTAAGTAACTCAAAATATCTTTCACTTCTTTTCTCTGATAGAAGTTTGTGCCTCCCACAATACGGTATGGAATATTTTTGATCATAAAACTTTCTTCAAATACACGAGACTGCGCATTAGTACGATAAAGGATCGCCATATTTTTATAATCATAACCTTCTTTGGATAGATCTTCAATCTCATGAATGATCTTTCTTGCTTCTTCATATTCTGTTCCATACTGATGGAATTCGATCAGATCCCCTTCTTCGTTCTCAGTCCAAAGTTTCTTCGTTTTTCTTCCCTTATTGTGTTTGATCACCTCATTCGCTGCATTTAAGATATTCTTCGTGGAACGATAATTCTGCTCAAGTTTGATCGTAACTGCTTCTGGAAATACATTTTCAAAGTTTAAGATGTTCTTTACATTCGCACCTCTGAATTTGTAAATAGACTGGTCATCGTCACCTACAACGCAGAGATTCTGATATTTTCTTGCAAGCATACTGACTAACTGGAACTGGATCGTATTTGTATCCTGATACTCGTCAACCATGATATAACGAAATCTCTCCTGATAATAATCAAGCACTTCTGGATGGAACTGAAATAATTCCACGGTCTTAAAGATCAGATCATCAAAATCCAGTGCATTATTTGCCTTTAACTGCTTCTGATATTCTTTATAGATCTGTGCGATCTTTTTCTTCTTAAAATCATACTGATGTCTTGTTTCGTACTCGGAAGGTGTCATAAATTCATCTTTGGCAGAAGAAATCTCATTGATGATCCTTCTCTCTGGCATCATCTTTGTATCAATCTTATACTGCTTGCAGATTTGTTTGATCAGGGATTTCTGATCATCTGCATCATAGATCGTGAAACTGTTTCCATAACCAAGCTTATCAATATGCCTTCTTAAGATTCTCACACAAGTTGAATGGAAAGTACTGACCCAGATATGCTCTGCTCCAAATCCGACCAGATCATCGACCCTCTCTCTCATTTCCTTCGCTGCTTTATTTGTAAATGTGATTGCCATAATATGATAAGGATTCACACCCTGATCCATCAGATAAGCAATCCTGTGCGTCAACACACGAGTCTTTCCAGACCCTGCACCAGCAAGAAGCAAAAGCGGCCCCTCCGTACAAAAAACGGCTTCCTGCTGCTGTTCATTTAATGTATCATAAATTCCCATAGATAAATTCCTTTCTCAAAGCTTAACTGCTATTATACCTTATCAAGCGAAGCGAGTCCAGTCCGTTGCACCTGATGTTTTTTCTCTTGTCATATGGTTTGAATAACCGTATAATATAGTCATAAGATAAGGAGAAATCATTATGGAATTTGAAAAACAACTCGAAGAATGGATGAAACTCGATTATGTGCTTCCAGAAGACCTTCCAAACATCGAATTGTATATGGATCAGGTCACTACTTTTTTAGAAGAACAGCTAAAGAATACGAAGCGTTTCGAAGAAGATAAGATATTTACAAAAACCATGATCAACAACTATACCAAAAACCATCTTCTTCCACCTTCTAATAAGAAAAAATATTCCAGGAACCACATGATTCTTTTAATTTATATTTATTATCTGAAGAATTTTTTATCAATTTCAGATATTAAGAATCTGTTAGATCCTTTAAATGAACATTTTGATGATCAGGACTCAAAGAATTCTTTTTATACGATTTATAATGAGATTTTCAAGCTGGAGCATGACCATAATACGGCGATCCGAGATTCGATCGCAGATGTATTTCATAAATCTGAGGCTACTTTTGCTGAATTAAAGGAGTCGAAGGAGAAAGAACAGCTGCAGCAATTTGCTTTTATTACACTTCTTGGATATGATATCTATCTAAGGAAACAGGTGATTGAGAAAATGATCGATGAACTCTATCAACCAGAGTCAAACAATAAAGCAGAAAAGAAAAAGAAGAAATAGGCATCTGCCTATTTCTTCATTCGTTTAAATACCATATCATAGCCATCACTTCCATAATTCAATGAACGATTCACTCGGCTGATGGTTGCCGTGGAAGCACCTGTCTTATCTGCAACTTCTAAGTATGTATGCTTATCATATAACATCGAAGCCACCTCAAATCTCTGAGCTAACGATTCTAATTCATTTACTGTACAAAGATCTTCAAAAAATGTAAAACATTCTTCTTCTGTCTCTAATGTCAGTACTGCCTGAAATAATCTTTTTGCCGCTTCTGTCTTGATTTTCTTGCTCATTAGCATTTACTCCCTTTCTGATCTTATAGTTCCACTATACTATATCAGAGTGTTAAAGTAAAGCAATATTTTCTTTATGCTTCTCCTACTGTTGTTTTCACAATACCAACTCTTTCAAGATATCCTCTTGTCTCAGATACAACATCTCCGTTCAACGCAAGCAGTGCTACAAGGTTCGGGAATGCCATTAATCCATTACAGATATCCGCAATAGTCCATACAGCACTAACTGTCATAAATGGTCCAATAAATACTGCTAAAATATAAAACCATTTGAACGCTGTGATAACGAATTTCTTTCCATTTACCAGGTATTCCAGACATCTTTCACTATAATATGCCCATCCAAGAATTGTTGTAAATGCAAAGAATACAAGACACATCATTAATACAAATGCTGATGCTTTTGCAGGGAATGGAAGTCCTAATGCAAATGCCTTTGTTGTGACTGCAACTCCTTCAAGTCCCATATCCCATGCACCTGTCATAACGATTGCAAGTCCGGTCATTGTACATACGATGATCGTATCAATAAATGTTCCTGTCATAGATACAAGTCCCTGACGTACTGGTTCATTTGTCTGAGCTGCTGCCGCTGCGATCGGTGCTGATCCAAGTCCTGCTTCGTTAGAGAAGATTCCTCTTGCAATACCTTTCTGCATTGCAACTGTCATAGCTCCGATTGCTCCACCTGCAACTGCTTTTAGTCCAAATGCTGACTGTACGATCTCAGCAAATGCTGCTGGTACCTGTGGTAAATGTGTGAATACAATGATCAGACAGACACCAATATATGTCACTGCCATAAATGGCACGATAACCTCTGATACCTTAGAGATTCTCTTGATTCCTCCAATGATAACAAGTCCTGCACAGATTGTTACGATAATTCCTGCTACAACAACGCTAATAGAATAATTCATTCCAAATAAGCTGATCGTATGTACATTGGATGGGTCAAAGAAGTTATTCACTGCTGATGTGATTCCATTTACCTGTGTAAACGTTCCGATTCCAAACAAACCTACCATTGTTCCAAATACACAGAACAATTTTGCAAGCCATTTAAAATTCTTACCCATTCCTTTTTCAATGTAATAGAATGGTCCGCCAAGTGTGTGACCATCTTCTGCGATCACTCTATACTTAACCGCTAACATTCCTTCAGCATATTTTGTTGCCATTCCAAAAAAGGCTGCAAGCCACATCCAAAATAATGCTCCTGGTCCACCTGCAACGATTGCTGTCGCACATCCTACGATATTACCAGTTCCGATCGTTGCTGAAAGTGCCGTACATAATGCACCAAAACTTGTAACTTCTCCTTCTCCATCATCTTCATTATGAAATACATAATGTAGTGCCTTTCCAAGATGTCTGATCTGTAGTCCTCGAAGCCTGACTGTCAATAAGATTCCTGTAAAAAGGATCAAGATGATGAGGGGCATCCCCCAGATAAAATTGTCGACGTTGTTTAGTACATCGTTTAGCGTGTTTAACATTTTTCATTCCTCCAAAAATAGATCTTTGCGAATGTAACCTTGAACAGCTTGATTTTTGCATATCTGAGTATACAAAAAAGAGCTGATTAAATCAGCTCTAAAGAGTATCGAATACATTGCTTATAAAGCTCTGTCCTTTTGCCTGAGAGATTAGTTTCCTAATAGAAACTGTACACCTTCGGCGCTCACTTATGAGACTCTCCAGAGTTCATTTCTTTTTGTTCATCAGAAAGAAATGCCTATGTTTATTTTTCTTATCCGCAATATTTACTTTATATGATGATTCTGATATTTGCAAGTATTTTTTTTAATAATCAGTCACTTTCAGCACACTATACAAAAACACTTGTCTTTCTATGGCATACATATGTAATATTTTCCATACAATATTTTTATCAGTTTCTTTGCTTTTTTCCTGCTGCTGTGTTAAACTGATTCAGATACGCTCAATGCGTATGGAAACATTAGTTAAAGGAGACAACTTATAATGAAGAAACACAAAAGAAGCACTTTCTCTGGAAAGCTTGGCTTTGTATTATCAGCTGCTGGTGCTTCCGTAGGGCTTGGAAACATCTGGAGATTTCCATATCTCGCTGCTAAATATGGCGGTGGAATCTTTTTACTTGTTTATATCATACTTGCACTGACCTTCGGTTACACCTTGATCATGGCGGAGACTTCTCTTGGACGCATGACAAGAAAAAGCCCTGTTGGAGCATTTGAAAGCTTTGGAAACTCACGTTTTATATCTATTGGTGGTTGGATCAATGCAATCATTCCGATCCTCATCGTTCCTTATTATTCTGTGATCGGTGGATGGGTGATCAAATACCTGATCGAATATTTTGCCGGACATAGTAAAACTTTAGCTGGCGATGCTTATTTTACGACATTTATTTCCAATGGGTGGTCTACAGAAATCTGTTTTATCATTTTTACATTATTTACACTTGGTATCATTTACGCTGGTGTACGAAATGGAATTGAGCGTGTATCAAGATTTATGATGCCGATCCTGATCGTTTTATCACTGATCATCGCTGTGTATTCTGTAACCAGACCAGGTGCTATTGAAGGGGTAAAATACTTTCTTGTGCCAAACTTTGATCATTTTTCATGGATGACCGTTGTATCTGCAATGGGACAGATGATTTTATTCTTTATCCATTGCAATGGGAATATTGATCACATTTGGTTCTTATATGAAGAAAGATACTTCCATTGAAAAATCTACAGAGAATGTTGAGATTTTTGATACTGCGATCGCGATCATGGCTGGACTTATGATCATTCCTGCTGTTTTTGCTTTCTCTGGCGGTAATGCCGAAACATTAAAGTCTGGACCTGCCTTAATGTTTATCACAATCCCGAAAGTTTTTGCAAACATGGGATTTGGAACTGCGATCGGTATTGTATTTTTCTTATTAGTACTGTTTGCAGCTGTGACAAGTTCGATCGCACTGACAGAAAGTGCTGTTTCGACGTTCGAAGATGAACTACACTGGAGCCGTAAAAAATCAACTGTGTTCATGGGAATGGTTATGTTACTGCTTGGAACGCTTTCCTGCCTTGGGTATGGACCTCTTGCGAATTTTAAGATTCTTGGAATGCAATTTCTTGATTTCTTCGATTTCATAACAAACTCTGTGATGATGCCGATTGCCGCGATCGCAACCTGCCTTCTGGTGTCAAAAGTTGTTGGAGTTGATAAAATAGAAGAAGAGATCACAAAAGACGGACAGGCATTTCGCCGCAAAAAGATTTTCTGTTTTATGATTAAATATCTGTGCCCGCTTTTTGCAGCGATCATTTTGATCAGCTCAGTTGCAAATGCTTTTGGAATTATCACAATGTAATTTCATATATGTGTACTACTACAAAAAGGATGGCTGATTTCTCAGCCATCCTTTTTATATGATCATCCTTTAAAGATTATGCTTCATCAATTGCTTTTCCGATGTCATTTCTCTTATATTTGTTTGCAAAATCAATCCATTCTGTTGCTTTGTAAGCATTTGCTCTTGCAGCCTTTAGATTTTCTCCTTTTGCTACAACGCCTAAGACACGTCCTCCATTTGTCACGATCTTATCACCATCAAACTTTGTCCCAGCGTGAAATACATAATATCCATCTTTGCCTTTGAATGTATCTAATCCTTTGATTTCGAATCCTTTATCGTATTTCTCTGGATATCCGTCAGATGCTAAAACAACGCATACTGCTGCATTATCTTCGAATTCCAATTCTACATCAGATAATTTTCCATCAATGCAGGCTTCCATCACGTCGATGATATCATTCTTCATTCTTGGAAGAACAACCTGTGCTTCTGGATCTCCAAAACGTGCATTGTATTCTAAGACTTTTGGTCCGTCTTCTGTGATCATCAATCCTGTAAATAAGATTCCTGTAAATGGTCTTCCCTCAGAAGCCATCGCATCGATCGTTGACTGATAGACATATTTTTCACAGAATGCTTCTACTTCATCATTGTAGAATGGACTTGGAGAGAATGTTCCCATTCCTCCTGTGTTAAGTCCCTGATCTCCATCTTTAGCACGTTTATGGTCCTGTGCGGATGTCATACATTTGATCGTTTTTCCATCACAGAATGCCAGAACAGATACTTCTCTTCCTGTCATAAACTCTTCAATAACGATTTCATTACCAGCATCGCCAAACTGTTTGTCAAGCATTAATGTCTTAACACCTTCTTTAGCTTCTTCTAATGTGTTACAGATCAATACACCTTTTCCAAGTGCTAATCCATCCGCTTTTAATACGATTGGCATCTTAGCTGTTTCTAAATATTTGATAGCTTCATCTGGATCTGTAAAATTCTCATATGCAGCTGTTGGAATCTTATATTTCTTCATCAGATCTTTAGAAAATGCTTTGGAACCTTCGATGATCGCTGCATTCTTTCTTGGTCCAAAAACACGCAGTCCTTCTGATTCAAATGCATCGACAACACCACCAACTAATGGATCATCCATTCCAATGATCGTAAGATCAATTGCATTTTCTTTCGCAAATGCAACCAGTTTATCGAATTCCATTGCTTTGATATTTACACATTCCGCAAATTCAGCAATTCCTGCATTTCCTGGTGCACAATAAATCTTGTCTACTTTTGGGCTTTTAGCGACAGACCATGCGATCGCGTGTTCTCTTCCACCGCTTCCTACGATTAAAACTTTCATCTTTCATTTCCTTTCTTTCGTGATCTGAATGATTTATAGATAAATGACTTTTCCTTCTTCGACTTTGATCCTTCCATTAGCAATGTCATCAATGGCTTTCGGCATAATAACCCATTCTGCCTGCTCCATGATTCTTCGCTGAAGAACTTCTGGAGTATCTCCCTGTTTGATTTCTACTGCCTTCTGGGCAATGATCGGACCCGTATCCGTTCCTTCATCGACAAAATGAACGGTTGCTCCAGAAACTTTAACTCCCCTTGCCAAGGCTTTCTCATGAACCTTCAATCCATAATAGCCTGTTCCGCAAAATGATGGGATCAATGATGGGTGAATATTGATGATCCTGTTTTCAAATTCATGAATGATCTTCTCCGGAATCACAACCAAGCATCCCGCAAGAACGATCAGATCAATCTTACGGTCTACAAGCTCGTTATACAATGCTTCGTTAAATAAATCTCTTGTCTCAAAATCTTTGGGAGAAAGTGCAACTGCTTCGATATCATGTTTCTTCGCACGCTCAAGTGCATATGCATTCTTATTATTGCTGATCACAACATCAATCTTCGCATTTGTAATGCTTCCATTCTCGATTCCATCGATAATGGCCTGAAGGTTTGTTCCTCCTCCGGAAACAAGTACTGCCACTTTTAGCATAAAGTAACTCCTTTTTCTCCAGCTTCCATATACCCTACGATATATGGTGTATCTCCTGCTGCTTTGATCGCTTCCATTGTTTTGTCAACATCTTCTTTATCAACCGCAACAACCATTCCAAGTCCCATATTGAATGTGTTGTACATCATCTCTTCTGCGATATCTCCTTCTTTGGCAAGAAGTTTAAAGATTGCTGGTACTTCATAGCTGTCTTTCTTCACAACTGCTTTCATTCCTTCTGGAAGCATACGTGGGATATTCTCATAGAATCCACCACCTGTGATATGACTACATGCTTTAACTGTAACTCCTGCATCTTTCACACTCTTTAATGCTTTTACGTAGATTCTTGTCGGAGCAAGTAATGCTTCTCCTAATGTTTTTCCTAATTCATCATAATATGTATTTAAAGATTCTTTACTCATATCAAATACTTTTCTTACTAAAGAGAATCCGTTGCTGTGAACTCCTGTAGATGCCATACCGATCAAGACATCTCCATCTTTTAAGTTTTCTCCTGTGATCAGGTCTTTTCTGTCACATACACCAACTGCAAATCCTGCAAGGTCATAGTCTTCTTCTGGCATAAGTCCTGGATGTTCTGCTGTCTCTCCACCGATCAAGGCTGCATCTGACTGTACACATCCTTCTGCTACACCGCTTACGATCTCAGCGATCTTTTCAGGATAGTTTTTACCGCAGGCAATATAGTCTAAGAAGAACAGAGGTTCTCCTCCTGCACATGCAATATCATTTACACACATAGCAACTGCATCGATACCGATCGTATCATGTTTATCAAGGATCATTGCAAGTTTTACTTTTGTTCCACATCCATCAGTTTCCTGAAAAGTAAGACTGGATCATCCATATCTTTGATCTTCTTTAAAGAAAATGCTCCGGAAAATCCTCCTAATCCACCAAGTACCTCTTCTCTCATGGTTCTCTTTACGTGTTCTTTCATCAGTTCTACAGATTTGTATCCTGCTTCAATATCCACGCCTGCTTTCTTGTAATCCATTGTTACTTCTCCTCCTGATTATTTAAAATATTGATCAATACCATTTGCAATGCCGTCTACCATCTTCTTCTGTGTCTGCTTCTTCTGCATCTGTTTATCTTCGGTCTTATTTGTCATAAATCCCATCTCTATCAGTGCCACTGGAATCTTACTCCAGTTTGTTCCTGTAAGATCGTCACGTTTTGATAAACCACGTTTCTTGAATTTGGTTGACTTACAATAACTGTCCAGTATATTCTTTGAGAGTTTTTTACTCTTCTTGCTTAATTTTGCTACATAAGGATTCTGCTGTGATGGGTATAGCACAGAAACACCACGAACATTCGCTGATGCTGCATCCGCATGCAGTCTGATACAGATATCAGCACCACTTTTATTTGCACGGATCGCTCTTTGCTTATTGCTAATGTTTACATTCTGTTTTCTTCTTATCATATACACATCATAACCGCGTTTCTTTAACTCTTTCTCAAGCTTTAATGCAATCTGCAGAGTTAATTTGGATTCTGGTACTTTCGTTTTGACTCCCTGCGTTCCGTATGCTACTTTGGGTTTACGCATCTTCGCGCTCGGTCCGATAGGTTCTGTCTTACTGTTTCCCTTTCCCTGGTGTCCTGCATCAATTGCAATCTTGTATGTCTTCTTTGTTTTTGCTGCAGCTTACTGGAAAACTTCCTGTAACTACACCATACATACGCATAAAAACGCTTGCAAGAATCTTCTTATTCATAATCTTTGTATCCAACTTTGTCAAGTTTCTCTGCTTTCTCTACAACTGACTGTTTCATCTCTTCGCTGTAAGCTTCTAATTTCTCAAGTAATTTCTCGTCTGATGTTGCAAGGATCTTCGCTGCAAGGATTCCTGCATTAAGTCCTCCATTGATCGCTACAGTCGCTACTGGTATTCCAGATGGCATCTGTACGATAGAATATAAAGAATCAACACCACCGAGGTCGGAAGTCTTCATCGGAATACCGATAACTGGCATTGGGAATAAAGCTGCACACATACCTGGAAGATGTGCTGCCTTTCCAGCACCTGCAATGATCACTTTCACTCCACGGTCCTTCGCACCTTTTGCCCACTCAAAGAAAATATCTGGTTCTCTGTGTGCGGAAATGATCGTCATCTCAAAATCGATCCCCATCTGATCTAAAAACTCTGCTGCTTTTTTCATGATAGGCATATCAGAATCGCTGCCCATTACAATTGCTACTTTTGCCATGTTCTTTCTCCTTATCTTATGAAATTAACAAAAACTTCCCTTTCAGGATTTTATCTTTCTTATCATTGTACTGATTTAACCGATTTCCGTCAATGGTTCATTTAATGTTTCTGTACCAGAAAGTACAAATTTACCATCTTTGATCAGTAAAATCTCATCTCCGCCAAGGGTGATCGCACAAATAGAATCCAGTTCTTCATATGGAATCGTAATATCTGTGTGACACTGGAAATACTCGCCTTCTTTGGAGCATTCATTATATTTTGCAACGATTTCTTTGCCGTCTGGATTGTGAACTTCAGTTTCTTCACAATGACTGTAGCAAGTATCTCCCACTGCAAAATGAGGTCCCATCTTCTCAACGATCAGGATTGGAAGCTGATATAAGATATCATATGTCTTCGCCATCACATATGCTGTTGTGTTTGTTCCGATTGCAAACTTGCCCATTGGGAGCGTATCTCTGTTATATAAGAGATTCTCTTTGATAAATGCCTTATTTTCTTCCTCTGTTTTAAAGTTTTTGCATGTATATTCAGAAATCATTCCATCTTTAAAAGTAATTTCAAGGTCAATGAATTTCAGATCATTTAAATAGACTTCTCCAACATGCAGTACTCCATTGGTCCCTGTTAATTTTGGTGAGGTAAACACTTCTCCAACTGGAATATTGACATCTGCAAGGCAGTTTTCAAAATTCGTTTCTTTGGATGGGTCATCCATCTCATGCATCGCTACGTATAGGTCGGTCTTATTCTTTCCTTTTCCTTTGACATGAACTTCCACTGCCTGATCCAGGGCATCGATCAAATGCTGCTGAATCTGTCTGTATTTGTCTTTATCCAATGTATTAACTTTCACAACTTCTTTAAAAATCTCTTCAAAGTTATCCCCGATCTCAGGAATTGGATATGCAATGATCGTAAAGCTCCTCTGCTCTGGTTTGATATATTGATTCATGATCTCTGAGGCTTTCATCTGAAATTCCACAGAAAGCTCCTGCTGCTTCTTGCTTAATTTTAAATTTTCTTCTTTATTCTTTGGTAAAAAAAGGGTATTTCCCCAAATGTTTCCATGCAAGCTGGTCCAGCAAACACATACGCTTCATCTTTATAATGTTCATATGCATTATGATAACATTCTAATTTGTGTTTCATAAAACGATTATCAAAGAATATCGCCTGATCATATCTGTGGTCATATTCATACTGTGGGTTTGGAGAAGATGAAACATAACCAATCTTATGAAGTCCTCGTGTTAAAACAGATACGCCACTTCTATAGATGATCGGTGCAAGCCCAATTTCTGAGAATAAACGAACTGCCTCTCTGACAACTGGTTCAAATCCGATCGTATAACGGATATTAACACTTCGTTTTGGACTCATATCAATGTTATTGATGATAAATCCTTCATGAAATCCATCAACATATGTTTTGGCCATTGCTGTGATCTCTTCTTGTGGCAATTTATTTAAAAACTTTAAAGTATCAATTTCATTTTCGGAAATATATTCTCCATATTGATACAAAATATCTGGATCACTGAGATCAGATTCCATCACGATCTTTGTTGCAAAATCAAGTTCTGGGTCTAACTGTTCTCTGATTCTGTACTCAAAAACATCCTCGCTGTAATCTCTCATATGATCAAAAACAATATGCTTGATCTTCTGCGGATGTTCTTCTCCTGACAAAAATAAATTGCTGATTTCCAAGAACAATTCATTGTTGATCACAAGGTCAAACAGTCTTCCTTCGATCGCATAGATAAATCCACTGCGCATCTCTGCATATAAAAATGCGAAGATCTGACCATACTCTTTTCCAAACTTTTCTGTACAAAATTTTGGATTCCCAAAACTATGTGCATATTGTTCCTGGCTGATCTCTTCATACCATATTCTATTCCACTGTTTTAACTGTTCTAATGTCCTCTCTTTGGTATCGTAAATCTCATTTACATATAATAAAAGATCTGCCATTTTAGAAAAATATGAAGAAAATTCTCTTGTTTCTTCTACATCTTTCTTTAATTCTAACAGTGCGATCTTATTTAATTCATGTCTTTCTGATAACATTGTATTCAAGTCATCTCTTCCTTTCTTTACTTAGATCATTGCAATTATTCCAATCACAAAAATGATCACAGATACTGCCAGCACAATTCCGTTGCAAGTACATCCAATGATCTTCCATTTCATCACTGCTGCAGTATCTTTCATACTTTGTATTCCAAAATATAATCCTATAGCTGATACTACCAGCAAGATCCATCCTCCAGCTCCACTTAATGGACTACTTGTTCCTCCTGTCTTTATGGAACCGAAAAGCAGCAGGTAATATCCAATGATCCCTGCTGCTCCTAAAATCACAGAAACAATTGATTCCCGTGAAATAATCTTGTCAGATGGACGATATGCAAATGTTTTTCTTTTGTTTCTCTTCATTTTGCCGCCCTCTTTCTGTTATATAAATCATATACTGCTACTACGACCCTGTATATCATATACCCGATCAATCCACCAATCGTATTCATCAGAAGATCATCTACATCAAATACCCCTACTTTCATGATCAATTGACTTGTCTCGATCACTAAACTAAAAAAGGAAGTTGCAAACACTGCACGAAAAAATGCCTTTTTCTTATTGATCACGATCGGGATCATAAAACCAAATGGACTGAATGCAAAAATATTTCCAAACAGATTTGTGACCACTGCTTCGGTGGACAAAAGATGTCTGTACGTCCAGAACCTGTTGATTTCTTTGAATAAAACTAAGTTCACATGGGAGGTATCATATCCTGTATCCCTCCCATATCGTTCACTCAATAATACAAAATAAAATATACCTATGATATAAAGATAAAATATAACTTTTATTCCTCGTCTGGCTAACTTCTTTTTCTCAACCGTCACAAGAACCATCCTTAATGTTTTGCACCATACTGTTCATAGTATGCATCAATTGCTGCTTTTAATGTATCATCAATCACAACTTTTCCATTACATTCTTTGTTATATAAACATTCTACAACTTCTTCCATATCAACGATCGCTGCTGTATCAAATCCATATAATTCTTTCACTTCATCCAGTGCACATTTTTCTCCGCCTTTACCGATTTCCATACGGTTTAAGGATACCATTAATCCAACGATCTCTACGTTTGCTGCTCCTTTTACTTTTGGAACTGTCTCTTCCATGGATTTACCAGATGTTGTAACATCTTCGATCATGATCACGCGGTCACCGTCTTTTAATTCGCTTCCAAGGAAGTTTCCTTTATCTGCACCATGATCTTTTGCTTCCTTACGGTCAGAACAATAACGAACTTCTTTTCCATATAATTCGCTGTATGCGATCGCTGTTACAACTCCTAATGGAATTCCTTTGTATGCAGGTCCGAATAACACATCAAAATCATCTCCATAAGTACTATGGATTGCTTTTGCATAATATTCTCCAAGTCTCTTTAACTGAGATCCTGTCACATAAGCTCCTGCATTCATGAAAAATGGAGATTTTCTTCCACTCTTTAATGTAAATTCTCCAAATTTTAATACATCACTTTCTACCATAAATTCGATAAACTCTCTCTTATACTGTTCCATCTTCTATTTAAACCTCCATCTTATTCATTCTTTGCTAATTTGCGGTATTCGTCATGATAAAAACGAATCACATCTTTTCTTGTCACGATCCCGATAAATTTCTCCTGATCATCAATGACCGGAACAAAATTCTGATCTGTGATCACATCGACAAGATCATCCATATCTGTGCTGATCGTCACTGCCTGAATGTTTCTCTTTCTCTTTACATCCATAAGTTTGACTTTCTCAGCTTCTGATATATTCCAATGGCACATAGATTCCATGGCACGCAATACATCACCTTCTGTGATCGTTCCTGCGTATTTACCATCATCAGTTAATGTCGGCACTGCTGAATATCCATGATATTTTAGTTTTTCAAATGCCTGCCTTAAACTTTCATCGGCAGGGATATAGGCAACCTCACTTTTCGGAGTCAGGAAAAATAAAATATTCATACCCTCATCCTCCTTTTATTATCTATTTGACACATCCGATCAATTCGTTAATATCATTGATCTGATGTCTTTCCATGTAAGTTTTGATTCCATCAACCACTTCAAGTGTCGTTGCAGGATTGATAAAGTTTGCTGTTCCTACTGATACCGCTGTTGCACCAGCCATGATAAACTCTAATGCATCCTCAGCTGTTGAGATTCCACCCATACCGATAATTGGCACATCCACAGCGTTAGCAACCTGATATACCATACGGACAGCAACTGGTTTGATCGCTGGTCCGGACATCCCACCTGTCTTATTGGCAAGCACAAAATCTCTTCTTTCAATATCGATCTTCATTCCTGTTAATGTATTAATCAAAGAAAGAGCATCACTTCCTGCATCAACTGCAGCTTTTGCCATCTCTGTGATATCTGTGACATTCGGGCTTAACTTCATGATGATCGGCTGTTTTGCTTTTGCTTTCACTGCCTTTCGTAATATCATATAACGCTTTGGGATCCTGTCCAAAAGCAATCCCGCCTTCTTTCACATTCGGACAAGATACATTGATCTCTAATAAATCTACTGCTGGTCAGCAAGTCTTTCTACAACCTCGAGATAATCCTTTTTCGGATTTTCCACAAACATTAACAATGATCGTTGCTCCGGCTTTCTTAAGATATGGAATATCTCGTTCAACAAACACATCGATCCCAGGATTCTGCAATCCGATCGCATTTAACATACCACCATATACCTCTGCAACTCTAGGCACAGAATTCCCCGGCCATGGAACATTAGCAACTCCTTTGGTTGTCACTGCTCCTAATTTGGAAAGGTCGACAAATTCACTGAATTCTTCTCCGGAACCAAATGTTCCTGATCCTGTTGTCACAGGGTTCTTCATTGTTACTCCGGCAATATCAACTGATAAATTCATTATAGTTCCACCTCCCTGGCGTCGAATACTGGTCCATCTTTGCAAACACGTTTGTTATGAACATGTGAATGGGAATCCACGTCTTTTGACTTGCAAACACAGGCTAAGCATGCACCGATTCCACATGCCATTCTCTCTTCCATGGAAATCTGTGCTTCGATCCCCATCTCTTCTGCATATGCTTTGATTCCTCGAAGCATTGGTGTTGGACCACATGCATAGATGATGCTTCCTTCCACGCCCTGCTCTTTGATCGCATCAATGACATTTCCCTTCGTTCCAAAAGATCCGTCTTCTGTAGAGATCACAACATCTCCAACTGCCTCAAATTCGTCTTTTAAGAACATATCACTGTCACGGTATCCTAAAACTGCTGTTTTGTCGCAATCTAACTGCTTCATTAATTCTAACATCGGAGGAATTCCGATTCCGCCACCGATTAAAATTGCTTTTTTGTCTTTCTGTGTAAATCCGTTTCCTAAAGGTCCTAAGATTTTGACCATCTCACCTTCTTTGTAATCGGATAATTCCTTCGTTCCATCTCCAACCGTACGATAGACGATCCTTAATGTCCCTGCTTCTTTATCAATCCCACAGATACTGATCGGTCTTGGAAGGATCTTACTCTTGTTATTCAGATAAACAGAAATAAACTGTCCTGCTTTTGCTTCTTTCGCAATCTCTTCTGCTTTCAATGTCATATCAAAGATTCCGTCTGATAAAGATGTATGACGAATGATCTCTGCCATTACCTGTTTCTTACTCATCTTGCAATTCTCCTTTATCTGGCTGTTTTCTTTACTCACAAAATAGGTGTTCTTTTATTTTACCCAGGCCTGTTTTAAATCTTCTTTCATATCGAGAACAGCCTGTCTTGATGCATCTGCGTAATTTTCTTCTCCAAACTGACTGTAAGCATCCTGTTTATATGCACAGATGATTCCTCTGGAAGAATTAATGATCGCACCTAATCCATCTTCGTTAAAGAATGGCGCAAGATCCTTTGCCTGACCACCCTGTGCTCCGTATCCTGGAACTAAGATGTATGATTTTGGCATGATCTTTCTTAATACTTCTCCCATCTTAGGATAAGTTGCTCCAACAACGGCACCGATATAGCTGTAAGAATCTCCCATCAGTTCTTCTCCCCAGGAAGCAACTTTCTCGGCCACCATCTCATATAACGGTTTTCCATCGATCTCCTGATCCTGGAATTCTCCGCTGGATGGGTTTGATGTCTTAACTAAGATGAACATTCCCTTCTTCTCTTCTTTACATACTTCCATAAATGGACGGATTCCATCACTTCCAAGATATGGATTAACTGTTACAAAATCTTCACAAAATCCGCTGTATGTCTTGCTTCCCACTGCAACCTTTCCTACATGACCGATCGCATAAGCTTTAGATGTTGATCCAATATCTCCACGTTTGATATCTCCGATGATCACAAGACCTTTGCTCTTTGCATATTCACATGTCTTATTAAATGCAACAAGTCCTGGAACTCCAAATTGTTCATACATAGCAATCTGTGGTTTAACTGCTGGAATCAGATCATAAGTTGCATCAATGATTCCTTTATTATACTGCCAGATTGCCTCTGCTGCTCCTTCTAAAGTCTCACCATATTCAGCAAATGCTGCTTTCTTAATATATTCTGGTACATAATCAAGCATTGGATCTAATCCAACAACAATAGGGGCATCTAATTTTTTAATATTGTTTACTAACTGATTGATCATCGAACTCTCCTTTATATCTTTCTTCTTATATTTCAAAAGATTATACCCTTTCTCATTTATTGATTAAGGTATATTCAATTTATCTTATCACAAAAAGGGAGTTTCGTCTACGAAACTCCCTAAAATCAATTTTAAATTTGTATTACAATTCTTTTGCAAAGGAAAAATCCTGCATAACTTCTATAACTCCTGGACGTTTTAAAAATTCTTCTTCATTTTCCTTGTCACAGATCACAACGATCTGTTCACATCCTGCATCATATGCATTTCGGATTCCAGAATTGGAATCTTCATAAATTCTAATGTCTTTCATATCAATGCCGATCACATCGGCTGCTTTATGAAACATTGCGATCTTATTCTCATATGTTCCATCATCATAAACGATATCTTCTGGCTTGATCCAGCGGTCCAGTCCAAAAGACTCAATAAAGAAATCAATATTTTCTTTGATTGATGCACTAGCAATCGTAAATGGAATATCTTTTTCTTTCAAATGATCAAAAAACTCACATACACCATCTACCAGATGAAATTTTTCCGTATCTTCTTTACAGAATTGACGATAATATTCTTCTTTTTTCTGAGAATATTTTTCTAATTCTTCTTTTGTTGCCTTCCCATCTGTAAAATATAAAAATATTTTGTATATTTGGTGTTCCGTTTAAGTTTCGTATGTAATTCCTCTAACGTGATTTCTTTTCCTCGTAAGATCTTAGAGATCTCATTCCACGCTTTCACATGTTTATCATTGTCAAAAAATAATGTTCCATTGAAATCAAAAATGATTCCCTGATATTCCATTTCTCATTCCTCCATTGCAATTTTACAGTTCTTTTGTCTTGCTTACTTCGCGATACCAATATGCAGATTTCTTTGGATAACGTTTTTGTGTCTCATAGTCTACATAAAACAATCCATAGTGCTTGTTATATCCATTCGTCCATGAAAACATATCCATCAACGACCATACAAAATATCCTTTTACATTTGCCCCATCATAATATCTGATAAAACGGCTCTGGTAATAGTTGATTCCAAGATAATCATTGTAAGATGCAGCTTCTTTTAAGATCTCCATATCATCTTTGCTTGCATGAAAGCTTCCGTTGTTTAACTCTACCAAACGATTGATGATCTCCATTGTTTCATCCCTGTATTTTCCAAGGAATGTTGCATCTAACAAGAACTGATTATTTAATACATCTTCATTTTTTGCCGCTTTAACATCTTCGTCTTTCATTTCATCATAAGGATATTTACTTTCTAACGAATGAACGATACCTATCTTCCCTTCATAGCCTGCTTCTTTGTATGCAATAACAGCTTTTGCATGAGCCACCATCATATTGTGCATTAACTGGATCGCACTTGCCATATCATATGGTACACCATTCTGGAAGGTTCCTTCAATATATATATTGGTTGCAACCGCCCCAGATCTCGATGACATGCTCCCACCACTTAAATCCCTGATTTTTGAAGTGGGGGCTTCTTGCTCAATGGCTCTACTGAGCCAAGTATCTACAAGCTATATTATGTTAAAAATCTTTGATCTTTCTCTATATTCTTCTTTTTAGGAGCGGCGAGCTTTTTTATTGCATAAGGGATCCATCGGATTTTTCCTAGGATAAAAAAAGTTCCCGGACTTTTATTTTTCGATCCGGGATTGTGTATACTATA
>ENA-OPYX01000632-OPYX01000632.1-human-gut-metagenome-genome-assembly--contig:-NODE-632-length-20456-cov-3.863397_pt1 | contig 20456 bp, 16 predicted proteins | sample MGYA00242639_ERZ504486 | MGnify/ENA primary metagenome ERZ504486 (study PRJEB26092, sample SAMD00036296) | human gut metagenome | host: Homo sapiens | study: EMG produced TPA metagenomics assembly of... | reverse complement strand
GAGTAAAGCGGAGTGTGCAAACTCTGCCAAAGCCGTTACAGTGAAATTCTCCAAGAATAGACTATGAACGGTTATTGCCGACGCAGCAGACAGGCTAACCTCACGTTGGCGGAATTTCTCCGCGTATCAGCCTTTGAGACGACGATAACGGCCAGGCACTCTGCTGAGGAAACTGCCGTCATACGCAGTCTTACGGGGATGGCGAACAACCTGAACCAGCTGACCAGGCTGTCCCATCAGGCCGGATTCCACCGTACCCAAAAGACGGTGACAGAACTCCTGCAGAAACTCAAGGAGATTATCGTCCGGTACAGGTACGGAGAAAGGAGGTCGTCATGATTGGCAAGATCAAGAAAGGAAAATCATTTGGCGGCTGTATCCGTTACGTGATGGGCAAGGATAATGCGGAAATCATCGAATCCGACGGTGTATTGCTGGAAAATATCCGGGAAATAACGGCCAGTTTCAATTACCAGCGTGAGCTTAATCCGAAGATAAAACAGCCTGTCGGGCACATCGCATTGAGCTTCAAGCCGGAGGACAAGGCACTGCTGACGGATGAATTTATGGCTAAAATAGCCCGGGAATACATGGAGCTGATGGGCATAAGGAACACCCAGTTCATCCTGGTAAGACACCATAACACGGACAATCCGCACTGCCATCTGGTCTATAACCGCATCGGGTATGACGGCAGGGTAATCTCTTCCCAAGGCGATTACAAGCGTAACGAGATTGCCACGAAAGTGCTTAAGGACAGGTACGGGCTGACATACGCCGAGGACAAAGGCAAGACTAACGTGGAGAAACTCCATGCTTCGGAGCGTGTGAAATACGAAATCTTCAATGCCGTCAAGGCGGCATTTGAAGCACTCCGGAACATGGAAAGAGTTCAACGATTATCTGCTTCGCCGGGGGCATCAGGCTGGAATTTGTAAAGCGTACCAGGGAGATAAAAAGGCCGGAGGACATACAGGGAATCCGGTTCACTAAGGACGGGCAGACCTTCAAGGCTTCACAGATCAGCCGGGAGTTCAGCTTTGCCAGACTGAATGCCCGGCTGGGATGGAAGACTTCGGAATCCCAACAGGAATCCGAACGTAAGGTGCAGCAAAGGATACCGGACGGAGGCCATCTTCTCGAAAGTACGGGACCGGGACTGTTCAGCCCGACAAGCGGCACCGCTCCCGAAGAGCCGTTATCTCAGGAAGAACTCTTGCGCAGACGCAGGAAAAAGAGACAAAAAAGGAAAGGTTTCGGATTGTAGTCCGTCCTTTCCCATTCAAATTATTCATGAACATTAAAATTGCAGGAATATGAAAATGGAAGAATGTATCGAGAGCATCTTCGGATGCCTGGAAAGAATCGAGGACAAAATCAACGGGTTGTCCGTCCCCTTGCCGGAAGGCAACAGCCCGACAGTTAATAACACACAGGATGAGTCCATGCTGAATGAAGTCCGGAACGGTCATGAGACATTTCGCAAATTGTTGGCTCGCGTGTACGAAGGTCTTGCCGCCATCAAGAACGATATGGTTTCCATGGACAGGAAAAACTCGTCACAGGAAAGACTTGGACAGGTCCTGTCAGAAATGCGTAATGAGCAGCGGCAGAACCAGGAGAAAGTGGAAATCCTGTTTTGTGAGACCAATGACACAATCAGAAAGAATGCCGTCAAGACAAGCAACATCAACCATCATTTCAGACTGAGCTTGGAATCCCCGTACATCCTTGGGAGTTTTTCCGTGATGTTCGCGGCAGTCGTGGCCCTGTCCGTGGCGCTCTATTTTTCGGCAAGAACAGATAACGAACATGCCGATAATGATCTGAAGTACCGTTATGTCAAGATGAAAGGAGAGGCTACTCCTGAGCAACTTGTGGAACTTGAGAACCTCTTTGGACCGAACCGGGATAACGAACGGATCGGACAGATGCGTGAGGACGTGGAAGCCTACGAGGAAGCGGTACGGAGAAAGGCCACCCTGACCGAGCAGGCACGGCTGAAAGAACAGGCCGCGAGAGAACTGGACAGCAAGGCGAAGTCCATCAAGGACAAGTCTATTACGGACGAACCCAAAAAGTAAGCCCATGGCCAGTGTCAAAGTGAAATTCAGACCTTCCACCATAGAGGGAAAGGAAGGTACCATCTATTATCAGATTATCCAAAACCGTGTAATCCGTCAGTTAAAGACGGATTACCGGATATTTACGGAAGAATGGAATGAAGCTGGAAGCTGTATCATTGTCAGTAATTCGGAACGAAGCAATCTGCTTCTTTCCTTGCAGGAACGCATGGAATGGGACCTGAAGCGGCTGGACATGATCGTCCGCCAACTAGAAAATCGAAAAGGGACATATACAGCAGGTGATATTGTCATTTCTTTTCAAAGCAACACAGATGGACAGTCGCTTTTCAACTTCATGCAAGGCATCATAGCCCGTCTCAAACAGATGGGCAAGATACGCACAGCCGAAAATTATTCCTGTACTCTGAAAAGTTTCATGCAGTTCAGAGGAGACAGGGATATTTTGTTGTCTGACATCGATTCGGATTTGATGCAGCTTTATGAAGCCTATCTTCATGGGAAAGGTGCCGTACGGAATACCAGTTCATTCTACATGCGTATCCTTCGGGCGGTATATAACCGTGCCCTGGAAAAGGAACTGATGGAACAGCGCAATCCTTTCAGGCATGTCTATACGGGAGTGGACAAGACCATCAAGCGTGCCGTTCCATTATCCGCCATCAAGCGTATGAAGAATCTGGACCTGTCTTTACAGCCAAATCTGGAATTTGCAAGGGACATGTTCCTGTTCAGCTTCTATACCCGTGGCATGTCGTTCGTAGATATGGCTCACCTGAAAAAGAAAGATCTTCAGAACGGCTTCTTATCGTATCGCAGACGAAAGACCGGGCAGCAGCTGGTCATCAGGTGGGAAAAATGCATGCAGGAGATTGTCGGCAAATACCCGGAAGACAGTTTCAGTCCTTATCTTTTGCCGGTATTGAAATATCCTTTTAAGGATACGCACAAGCATTACAGGAATGTCATGTCCGGAATAAACCGAAACCTGAAAGAAATAGCCAGACTGGCCGATATATCCTTGCCTCTGAGCATGTACTGTGCCCGTCATTCATGGGCAAGCGCAGCCAAAGGCAAGAACATTCCGATTTCGGTTATCAGTGAAGGAATGGGACATGATTCCGAGGCGACCACACAAATTTATCTGGCCTCATTGGATAACTCCGTAGTGGACAAAGCCAACGCTTCAATTTTGAGTGGGCTATAATGTGATAGATTTGTTTAGCAAATTAAATCTTTCTTGGTAAGAGAGAGATATTGTAGCAAAATTAAGAAAAAAAAGAAATTAAACCATATTTAATTCAAATTTTTCTTTCACTTTGCATATAAAAAATGATAGATGTTTAGGGAAATATGGATATTACTGCATTAATCCATTAAAAAACAACAATATATGATCTAATCTCTCTCTTACCAAGAGAGTTTAATTTAAAATCCATTTTATTATAATATACTATGACTCGAAAACGAACATCTTCAGCGTCTAATTTATCAAGGAGACGTAAACAAAAATCTTCACAATCATCTAAATTGTGGGTAGCTTTAATTGCTATCTGTATCATCGGTTGCTTCGGTTATTTAATCTATAAATTAGCACAATCACCGGATTATACATTCAGCCGAACTGATTTGGATAAATATATAGAAGTTACTCATCGTGAAAATCTACTGGGAGATGGTGCGTCTATTTATGTAGATATGTCTGATGGAATGAATAGCGCTTATGCTGAGCCCTTAGGACGCAATATTTTGCAAGCTGTTATTAATAAGATGGCAGCAAATGATGTAATTCGATTCTTTGAGCTTGCAGAAGGAAATATAGATCCCATTAATATGAGTCATACACAGCTGTATAATTATATGATGAACAGTGTAAATTATAAGAAACAAAGAGCTCCGATAGAAAAAACACTCGAAAGAATCATTTTGAATAATCAGCCTGCCTTATTGATGACCGATTTTGAAGAATATAACGGAGGCTTAATTCAAAAGGCTGCATATGCAAAAAAATATTTCATAGATTGGTTAGCTAAAGGGTATAATATCACCTTTTATAAATGGGATTTTACTGAAAAAGAAAAATCAAAACACATGTTCCTTGCTGTATTCGATGACAATGCCAACCGCTTGAATTCACTCATCCAAAACGCTGCTGTAGGTGCAGCCCCCCAAATAAGAACATTTGTATTAGGAAGCCGTGATTTTGCATATCCTACAGCCTCTCAATATTTATCTCTGAAACAAGGAGGAAACTACCATAACAGTAAAGGTCTGGATATCGTAACAAATGTTCTTGAAGATGGTGGTGTAGAGGCATACATTAGTTATGCAAAACCTTTAGCGACAGCAGAGGGTGCGCCAGGAAAATTTGCTCCTCTGAACAAACTAATAGGATCATTTTCGGAGTATTATCCAATTGGTGTAAGTTGGACAAATGCATTAACAAATTCAAGGCAAATGGCTGAAGCAGGAATTGCTGAAGCAGATGCTTATAAGCATTTGCTGAGTCATCTATATATTGATTTTGATGCGCAGAGTGGATTCTCTGTTGATGAAGTGGAAGTAAGAGTCTTTAACATGCAGAAAACAATGGAGCAAATAGCTTCTGTTCTTAAAGATTCCATAAGTACTGAAATGACAAAATCATTGGGTGAAATAAGAAATCCGGAAGTCAATGAATTTTTAATTGCATCGATGAATAAAGTCTCAACAGATATGGGTGAATGGTCGGAAATAAATATTGACTTTGCCCCCCAATTTAATGGAAACTTTCCTGGTAACATGAAAAGCTCAGACTTACTTCGAGCTAATATCGTTATTTCTAAAGCTTCACCAAGATTGGAAGGAATTGATGATTTCTTTGGTTGGGAAGGAAATCCATCTTTAGCCAATTCAATACGTGAAACTTTGACAGCGAAACAATGTAACCCTGAAGGGCGTATTCTTTTTTCCTATTATTTAAAAACAATCTCTGAATAAAATGATAATAACTAAAAATAAGAACAAATGGAACAAGCATCTATGACATCCGCTTACATGTGGTCATTTGTAGTTATGGCTGCATTTTTTCTTCTTGCTGTATTAATAGCAAATATGATACTTTTTAAACCTGGTAATACAGGTGTTACTCAACGAAGAGTCTGGTTTTGGATTCTGGCTATAGGTACTGGTATAATTAGTTTCTTGATTAATTATGGAATCGGAAGTGGTATAACTGTTCCTAACATTCAATCCAGTTATTTTATGCATTCAGGAATAGCATCAGGTGTATCAGTTGTAATTTTTATCGTTCTTGGATTTGCATTGAGTAAAGTATTTAGCAAATCAAAAATAGGTACATGGTTCTAATTAAATTATTTGCTTAATGGAGGATAAATTATTTCTTATAGCAATTGGTGGCACCGGCATGCGATGTCTGGAGGCATTCGTACACTTGTGTGCAGCTGGCTTGTTTGATAACCATACAATAGAAATTCTTACTCTTGACACAGATCAGAATAATGGTAATAAAGATCGGGTAGAAAATCTTATTGAATTATACAACAAAGTTAAAACCAATGATGCGTCCAATAAAGGAGGAGAGCAACGTAGTAATACTTTCTTTTCTGCAAAATTGAATCTGTATCGGTTCTTTACAGATTATTCTACTGCCAATCGTATGACACTGGCTGCATTGGCTAGCACAAGTAACCTTACAGATGAACAACGACAAGATAATCAGGATTTGTCTGATTTATTGTTTGAACGTGATTCTGTCCAACAGTTTAAATTAGATCATGGGTATCGAGCGCAAACCCATTTAGGCTCATTACTGATGTATCATGGCATTATTGAGGCAGCGATTAATGCTAAGAAGGGTGATAATACTGTAAAAGCACAAGAGAAACAATTGTTTGACTATCTCCAGCTTCTGAATAAACATGCAGCAAATGCCAGAGTATTTGTATTTGGTAGTGTTTTTGGCGGTACCGGTGCATCGTCTATTCCCGTAATGCCTATTGCCATCAGCGAAGCAATGCGAATCATCACAGGTGGTAATAATGTATTGAATTTGAAAAAAGTGCTGTTTGGCTCAACTTTATTGACTGATTATTTTACGTTTCAGCCACCGACCGATAAACAACTTACCATTGATAAAGTTATAGCCGATGCAAATAATTTCGCATTGAATTCCCAAGCTGCATTAAGTTTTTATAATGGGGATTCCACAGTTCGTAGTACCTATAAAAAAATGTATCATATCGGCTGGCCGAGCAGTCTGAAGATTAATTATTCTGAAGGGAAAACGGGAAATGTGGTTACTGGAGGGCATGAGCAGTGTAATGCATGTCATGTGGCAGAGTTAATGTGTGCGGCAGCTGCATACGATTTTTTTAATGAAGACCGGGCAAAACTTGAAAAGATTGGAGAAGCAGAATATGATTTCAGGACTGTTGCTGTTGATGAGAATGGTACAATCCAATTGTCCGGATCCAGTTTTATCGGTAGTGATAAGGGGGAAGTCTTTGAAAATAAATTAGGGGCTCTTCTATCTTTGGCTCATATCATATTATCTAAGTTTGGTGGAGCGCATGAAGATATACATGGAACGGTAGAGTTGCTGAATTATTTAGACAACGTAAAGTTCTCAGAGTATAATGACATAAGTGATACACAGTGTGATGAAATAGATGGATACCTTAAAGAATTTGGATATAAGTTTGTTAAAGGCAGCGTAGTATTTGGCTGGATTTATCAAATATTTAAGTCTGTGGGAAGTGGTAAATTCATATTCTCCCCGGAAGCTTTCAAGACAGATATTGATGAATTGGACAGCATTGACCCTGGAATTATATTCTCGGATGAAGCACATCACTGGAATAAAACGGGATTCTTCACAAATAGTGCTGCAGATAGACGCTTTAACACTTTAATCGAATTGCTGAAGAGTGATGAGACTGAACCAGGTGATTCACAGGCTGTCACGCTTAAAGAGAGATTCTTGGCACACATGTATAATGCCATTACAATAGCTCAACATTTTAATGAATAAATTATGCCAAATAAAGCTTTAACCATAGATGTAAATCCTGCGGCCATTCCTAGTGGATTGGTAGATAACTGGTCTCCACTAGGAAACACAACGGTGTTTATAAATAATATCCAGACTCCCAAATTAAGTGAAAAAACAAACGTAGGACAGCTGGTGTCTGGTATTCCGACTGCATTTGCGAGAGTAGATTTATTTAAAACTGCACTAGATCATGTAGCCACGTGTAATACTTCTGAGGGGCAACATAATTTAGTGGGTTATTATAGCCAATTAGTAGATGAATGGAAAGGTCTTATAGCGTGTATAGCTTTAGATTATGCTCATATTAGTGTCCGTAGAATCGATCTTAAATATAGCGATGGTAAGGATATTGCATCAACATCGAATGTCTATGAACCTAAAGGGGCATTTGGTAATATGTTGCTTCGCCGCACCAAACGTTGGTGTGAACAGAATCTTTCCGATAATCAAGAAGCTGTTCCATACATCAATGTAATTAAGTATCGTGGACAAGTAGTTGGGGCTACCGCGCCTGAGTCTTTATTGTTTACCTCAACTGGGTACTATTCAGAGGCATCTGTGGAACGCCCATGGATTGATGTTGCTACGGGTAAATTTATCAATCCGTTAAAATCTTCAATGACATCTACTCAGATTGTGACACTTCATGCCTATGTATGCCACATTATTAAGGAACTTAGCCATGTTGAGGCCTACTATAAGAACTTGAAAGATGGTTTAGCAGTTGATTATACATCTATACGAACCATTCTAGAGCAGTGGAAAGAGGATATAGCATCCAAAGCATTAACAGAAGCAATCGATCTCTCTATTGCTAGTACTCCTCCCGTAAGTGCTGCTTTCGGAGGTCCGTTCGAAAAATTATTCTGCCATAAGGATAGTCTTGTAGGTGTGGAAGGTGTCATTTCTGAGAAAGAGATGCCAGGTGGTGTTGTGTTTGATCCAAAGAATTTACTTCTTAATGAAAGTGCTCATATAGCTAGATTGGATTTGAACATTACTTCGGCAGAATTAAAGGAGTTGCCTATTTTGGCTTTGACTGCAGATATTAAAGGAACCGAAGAAAAAGCTTATTTTGCTCTCCCATTAAGTGCTCAGGGATTAAATGTATATGGGAAGAATGTGGCGGCATTGGTTGGAATGTCTAATTCGGATAGTGCTATTTCTTCTACTCTAAAAGCTGTATATGATCCTTCTGCACGTGTCGGTAATCTCGAGGTGGTTCTGACTATTAAAACAGAATCGGGAACTCAACGACAGTTTAAGAAAGTATATACTTCAGATGGTGAAATCAAAAATAAAGATATTCTCATCTGGCCTAATTTTGTTTCTCCTCAATGGGATGCTTATTTTATGTATAATGAATTGCCTCATAATGGTACAAGTCAATCGTATCGCGCATTTCCTTTCGTAGGAGAGATACAGGAGAACTATTTCCGTATTATTGTAGATAAAGACCAGGATCCCATCTTGTTGAGTAAAAATGGGCAAGTTATTGTTTCTGACCGAGATGTGAAAGCAGAATTGCTTGTCTTATCGGATGAAGCTGTAGCAGATAATCCCTATAAATATGAAATCTATAGGTCTAATAAGCCTTTTAAAGGTGTACGTTTGCTTTCTCCGACTGGAAATGAAGGCGGTTATATTTTGATTAATTATAGTTCTGCTCAAGGTACTAGGTTGCCACATGATTGGATGCGATCAGGTGCTACACCCACATTGAATCCTGTACGTTTAGGTATTGATTTTGGAAGTACAAATACATCCATAGCTTACTCAAGCGACAACACACAGGAACAGGGATTTGAGTTTGAAAATCAGCGGGTTTCTCTTTTTGGCAATGAAATGCCCGGAAGGAATATTGTGCCTAGAGAGAATCAGGTCTTCTTTTTTCAAGGGGCAGGACCAAAGGTTAAGTCAAATGCTATTAAAAGCGTGCTGACTATACATGATAATCGTCGTCTTCCTCCATTACGTCAAGGTGAAACTATTAAGATGCGAAATGAACGCGAGGTAATAGGTGGTTTCCCAAGTTTTGCTGACAATCTACCATTTGCTAATTCTGATAAGAAGAAGATTACACTTTGTTATCCAAATGGTGTGGGTGAAGTAACACAGATTCATAACATGAAGTGGGAAGACACAGATGATGATAAAGCACATAAAAGTGCATTCTTGAGGACTCTGATGCTGCAAGTATATGCAACTTTATTTGTAAAGGGTTTCATTCCTATTAGTATAAAGTGGTCTTATCCATCAGCTATGGCTGGGCAGTTGCTATATTCTTATCAGAACATTTGGCAAACTCTAGACTCCATTTCTCCTGTGTTAAATACAGATGGAACACGTTATCCTCTGAATATAAGTAAGTATACAGATAATCGCTCATTGGGAGATACTATTGGTACTGGTTCCTTTGGCCAAAAATTTCATCGCAAGAATCCGGTTTCGGTAATGGATTTGGTAATGGATTTGGTAGCAGCTTTGGAAATAGTTTTGGTAATGGATTTGGGAATAGCTTTGGCACTCAGCCTGTAAATGATTCTAATTCTGCAGGATTTGGCGGAGGATTCGGTAATGGCTTTGGTAGTGGCTTTGCACAGGACTCTAATCAGGTAGTGGCTTCTGCAACACCGACTTTCGATCTGTTACCTGATGATCCTAAAGCAGAAATATCTTATAAGCCAGAACCATTATATACGATGACAGGTCCGAATGCGAATCCTAGTCTTTCTGAAGCTGAGGCTGTAGCCAATTTCATATCTGTTAAATACGGAAAAGAAGCAAATGTACTTAACTTATGTTTTGATGTTGGTGGTAGTACAACAGATATTTCGGCTTTGTTCTATTTAAGTAATGGAATCACTATGATTAAACAGAATTCTTTGAGATTTGCAGCTCAAAGAGTGTCTCAGTCTGTTTCATTGTTTCCTGCATTCCAGAAGGTACTTGACAGCATTTGTTCCAGATATAAAATCCAAATGGTAGGATTGAATTTTGGTCCAAATACATACAATGAGCACACGGCTCCATATTTCTTTGATCAGATTGTGAACAGACTCGATGATTCACAATTAGAATCGTTCTATCAGAGTATTGCTTCAGATTGTCCTCAATTGATGCGTGTAAATATGTATGTTACAGGACTTCTTATGTATTATGCTGGTCAAATAGCACACAAGTTAGTAGATGATTTACGCAGAACGCCTGAAACTGAATGGCCGGCAAAGAAAAAACCGAATGTGCGTGTGACGTTTGCTGGTAAAGGTTCTCGTTTGTCCATGGCTTAAGGTATCAATAAGAATGCAGCCAATCAGTATTATGGAAATATGTTTGTCATGGGATTTGGTAGAGAATCGTTAATGGAATCTTTAGCAGGCTGGCAATTGATAGAACTACCTAAACTTAATGACCCAGACATCAAATATGAAGTTTCTAAAGGTTTAGCTAAAGGTGATACGATTCTTCAGAGACCTAAATTAGAACAACCTTCAGAGATTATTGGTGAAACAGGATTTGAAGTTATCGGTAATGATAATATAAGAAGACCATTGGACTTTACTAATTCCATCACGCCTGACATGTTAAAATCTATTGGAATTCGGTTCTGTGTAGATTCTGATCATGTACAAGCTGATAAATTTACAGAGTTTTGTGGCTTCTTCTATAGTGCAGCTAGCCAGTTATTTAATTGGAAAACGGATCCTGCTATTTTAGAAAAAGCATGTCGTCAGATGAGTATAACTGGTTATGTGCAAAATATGCCGGAATTCCGTAAAGCTGCAAGAGAGTCTCAACAAACTAGGAAACCATTTGACTTTGTAGCTCCAATTATTATTTTGGAAGGAATGAAATTCTATGATAATACGTTGCTTAAAATGGTCTAATGAACGAAGATAAATATAAAATAATTATGTCACTTTCCCACCATCGCATATCCTTTGAATATTGGTTACGCGATGGTGAGGATAAACTGCAGCTGATGCCAGGAGGAAACTGGCCTTCACCTTTAGCATTTTATTGTTCTCAGTCAGGAATTGTTATAGGTGAAGAGGCTGCACGTGCTGCTCAAACGGGAACTCCTAATGCTTTCGATAATTATTTTGATCGATTAAGTGAAGGAGAAACCTATCAGTTTGGTAATCAGTGTAAGCCCATAGGTAATTTATTGTTAGATGCTGCAGAAACTGTTTTCCGTGAATTTTATCGGAGCATTTTGTTTAATCGATATGGTTCATTGACGGAAAATAGGGCGAATATGCCTCTTTCTATTGTTTGTGAGGCTGATATCGAGTCCAATGAAAGAGCCTATATAACCAGTTTGTTCAAGGATAGTGGTTATGTGCGTGTGAGGGTGATTGATTATGATACTTACATTGCTAGGTTTATAAATGAATCATTGTCCAAAGATTATAATTGTGAAAAAGTTTTAGTCGCATGGACAGAAGGAATTGATTTAAGACTGACGCTTTTTAATCTCAATGCAGATTCGGTGAATAATCATATTGTTCTGAGAGGCTTAGGTATTGATCCTAGATTAGAATATGTAAAAAATCTAATTTGGAATGATATCATAGGTCAAAATCCGTGGTTATCCCGTGATTTAGAAGATTCTATCCTTACTAAGGTAGCTGCTGATTTTATTAACTCCACCGCACCTATGGTTTCTGAATGGTTGACCTTATCAAGTGGTGGTAAATATAAATATAGTTTGAATCGAACTTCTGTGGACTTCATTCAGACCGATGAAAGCCAATCATTAAAAGCCGGGCTCGACAGTTTTCTTCGTAATGCAGACATAGTTGATAGAAGTAACATATTGCTGCTTTTACGAGGGGTTGCAGCGGGTAATGCCTATTTTGAGCAGAATCTTGGACATGGATTTCTTAAAATTGTTCGGAGTAATGACATATTACGAAATAAGACTATGAGTTTGCTCATTGCTGAAGATGTTCCACCGTTAGAAGTTAAAATCCATGATGCTGATATTAGAACTCCTGCAACTGAATCTTTAGACTTAGAGAAATCTGCCCCCAAGTCCGTCATCCTTGACTCTTCCATGCCTGATTTGTCTAAAGAGGTAAGAAGAAAATGGCGACAGATTAAGGCCGAAGCTTCTGGTAAAGCATCGAATGGGAAAAAAGATGAAGCTAAATCAATTTTGCAGACTTTTTATGCTGAAATAAAATCCACGCTAGGTGTAGAAGATATACTAAATGATATTAATGCGCAGATAGAGAATCTGACCCCACATATTAATATAGAGGCTAAACAATTGGACCGTAAATGGAGAGAGATTAAAGCTAAATCTAAGGCTAAGGTGCGTACTCAAAACTATAAGGAAGCTAGGGCAATACTAACCGAATTTAGAGATCTATGTAGCAATGTGTATGGTGCCCAAGAATTGACTGCGAAAATAAATGAAGAATTAGATGCGATTCCGATAGAAAAACCTTCTCTTGGTGAAAGGGAAAATGATTCTGTGGAGTACCCGAAAAGTCATTGTATTTCTAGGTCTAAAGAAAATGTTACCTCTAGAAATCCGTTAGTGTCTGAAAGGGCTTCATCAAGTTCTGATAAGCAAAGTTATAAGCAGACGGAAAAAACTCAGAAACAACAAAAACAAGAGGAAACTGATAAAGGACGGGAATTAATTGCACAGAATAAACTCAAGGAAGCTCGTGATAGGTATAGAACCAATGGCAATAGCTTGAAAGCTCGTCTGTTGTCATGAAATTATTCGTTCACAGAAAGGGGTTGAGTTACGCAAGCTTTCTTTGGAAGAATATAAGAAAAATAAAAATACTGAACAAATAAAACGAATAATAAAAGAATTGGAAGAATATTTGGATTTATGTACTAGGCTAGGTATTCCTGCCGAAGAATATAGAACCTTACTTCTTGAATATCGTAAAATTAAATAACTTTAAACAATACTATTATGGCAAGAAATTTTGATCTTAAAAAGGGTGAGAAATTCTCATTAGGTAAAAGTGATGAACTTTCAACTATCCAAGTTGATCTTAACTGGAAGTCTGGCGCAGATCTTGATGCTTCTGCATTTCTTTTGAATGATGATGGCGTGATTACAGAGGATGCAGACTTTGTGTACTACAAGTCCAATTTCCGTTCTGAGCCTTATGATAGGACTAAATTTGGTAGCAAAAAGAATTGGCGTGATAATACAGTGCCTATTAGTTCTGACGGTTCTGTGGTAGGGTCGGCCGATGATACAGGTGATGAAGAGGGAGGTAGTGAAGAAGCTGGAGAAACCATGCATGTTGATTTGTCTAAAGTTCGTCCGGAAATCACTGAAATCGTTTTCTGTGTAACAATTTACGATGAAGGAGATAAAATAACTTTTAAAGATGTACGTGAACCACAAATTGTAATTACCAATGAAGAAAGTGGTGAAGAGCTTTGTGCTTATAATCTGAAAGAGCATTTTTCTTCTGAAACGGCTGTTGTTGCAGGTGCATTAGTCTTGAATGAAGACGGTGAATGGGAATTTGAAGCTATAGGTAAAGGATATGATGGCGGATTACAAACTTTAGTAGATATGTATCAATAAAAATGTGTTGCTATGGGAAGATTTAATCTTACAAAACTTAGTAGTGGTGAACGTTTCATAATAGATAAAACTCTCGGGTTAAATAATATTAGAGTTGAACTTACTTGGCAAAACGGAGATCTGGATGCACAAGCGTGGCTTTTAAATGCAGATGGCTTGATTGTAAATGATGCAGCATTTGTATTTTATAACTCGAAAAACCGTACAGAACCATTTGACCGCACTAAATTTGGGAATAAAGCCAATTATTTGGCTTCAACTCGTCCGATGAGTGCTGATGGGGCAGTACTTGGTCCCAAAGATGAACTTCAAGGGGGTATTGAGACAATAAATATTTGCTTGAATAAAATAGCTCCTGAGGTGCAAGAAGTTGTGATTACATCGTCGGTGTATGTCCCGAATGATGCTAACGAAACATTTGGTCAAGTTAAAAATGCACAAATAACTGTTATAGATGAAGAGTCCGGAGATCCTCTTTGTAGTTATGAATTGAGCAAGGATTACCAGACGGAAGATGCATGTGTTGTGGCCCGTTTCCTTATCAATGATGAAGGTGAATGGACTTTTGAAGCTATGGGTAATGGCTATAATGGTGGGCTACAAACACTGGTAGATATGTATACAGAGGAATAATACTATGGCAAACGATAAAAAACAAAGGTTTGAACTTAATAAAGGCTCGGACCGCGAATTTGATATTTCTAAAGGTAAAAAACGTAGATTTGATTTAACGAAGGACAGTGATGAACTTCAAGTTGAATCAAAACCTTTATTGACAGATTCAAAGCCGATAAATCAATCCGATCTTGCTAGTCAATCTTCGCAAGTTGAGGGAGCAAACAATAAAGGGTCTAAGAAGTGGTTAATTGGTGCATTAGTAATTGTTGCGCTGTGTGTGTTGGGATGGTGGCTTTTTTCTAATGATAATTCTACAAACGAAACAACTCCTGCTGTTTCTGAATTACCGAAGGATACTTCGCCATCTGAAGATGATGAGACAGCTGCATCTGATTCAACATATGCAGGGATAACAGCATCTGCTCTTGAGACAAATTCATCAGATGTTGATAAGACATCAGATGTAGCTGTACCAGGTGATATGCCTACTAATGCTGAACCAGTACAGAAATCTTCACAAACTAGTATGCCTGCAACATCTGTTTCGGAGGATACAGAAACAGAGGCTATGAAGGTTATACGGGGAGAATATGGTAATAATCCGGAACGTAAGAATAGATTAGGAGCTCGCTATGAAGAAATCCAATCACGTGTAAATCAACTTATGAATTAAGTGAAATAAGGAATGGCTCCGTTGGTAATATAATTTCCCGACGGAGCTTATTCTATTTATTTATTCGGCGTTTATTGCCGTTCTGTTATATAATTATTCATATACCAAACTTAATAAATAATTTGAGCGGGACTTATCGTTTTTTAGGGAAAAGCATTGATGAAGAATTGTCCCCAATTATTTATCAATAAAATAATTTATAAAAATGGAGAAAAAAGTTCATTATGAGGGCTTAACCGATGCCGAAGTGCTCGAAAGTCGAAAAAAATATGGTGCCAACGTCTTGACACCGCCGGAGAAAGATCCGTTATGGAAACAATTTTTAGAAAAATTTGAAGATCCTCTCATCATAATTCTGATGATTGCAGGTGTGTTGTCTATCGGTATCTCATTCTATGAATATTTCGGTTTGGGAGAAGGAGGCGAAGTCTTCTTTGAACCTGCAGGAATCTTCGTAGCGATTCTACTCGCTACGGGCTTGGCATTCTACTTCGAACTTCAAGCTGATAAAGAATTTACAATTCTCAATCAAGTAAACGATGACGAACCGGTAGAAGTAATTCGCAATGGCAATGTCAAACAAATTCCTCGTAAGGATGTGGTTGTTGGTGATATAGTTATCCTCAATACCGGTGAAGAGGTCGCCGCAGATGGTGAATTGATAGAAGCTGTACAACTACATTTGGATGAATCAACTCTGACAGGTGAACCTGTATGTGGTAAAAGTATCAATAAGGAAGAATTTGACAAAAACGCCACTTATCCTACCAACCATGTAATGAAGGGTACAAAAGTGATGGAAGGACATGGCATTTTCCGTGTGTTAGCAGTTGGAGACACTACGGAACAAGGTAAAGTGTTTGAGGCTGCACAGATTGATGACAGCGTGAAGACTCCATTAAACGAACAACTGGATGGCCTAAGTGACTGGATTACTAAGGTAAGTTATGGATTTGCTGCTTTGATTATTATCGGTCGTATTGCAGTCTATTTGATAAGCAATGGAACTGATTGCTTTGGTTCTATGGAACAGATAGCTCCTTTTATAGCATATGTTCTGCAAACGCTAATGATTGCAGTTACCTTAATTGTTGTAGCTGTACCTGAGGGACTGCCTATGGCCGTTACACTCTCATTGGCTTATTCCATGAGGAGAATGTTACGCACAAACAATCTTGTCCGTAAAATGCACGCATGCGAAACGATGGGGGCAACAACCGTTATTTGTACAGATAAAACAGGTACATTGACACAAAACCAAATGAAAGTGGACGACATAAAAGTTTATGCAACCAATGTTTCCGACAATGTTATCAACGAAGGGTTTGCAGTGAATTCTACAGCGTCTATTGATTTCTCCATCGTCACGAAGCCTCAAGTACTTGGCAATCCGACAGAAGGAGCATTGTTACTTTGGTTAAGCAGTAAGGGTATTGATTATCGTATGTTACGTGAAAGTGTAAATATAGTGAAAGAACTTCCTTTCTCTACGGAGCGTAAGTATATGGCTACTATAGTTGAATCCGCTGCTATACCAGACAAGAAAGTACTTTATGTGAAAGGTGCGCCTGAGATAATTTTTAATATATGTAAAATATCCGATGTGGATAAAGGAACTGTAGATAAACAACTAATAACCTATCAAGAACGTGCCATGCGTACATTGGGCTTTGCCTACCAAGTATTGGAAAACGATGATACAGTGATTGAAAATGACAAGTTGATAGCTGGATCACTTCATTTCATTGGCATAGCAGCCATTGCAGATCCTGTTCGTGCGGATGTTCCAAATGCTGTGAAAGAATGTTTGAATGCTGGTATTAACATAAAAATTGTAACGGGTGATACTCCGGGCACAGCAAAAAGAAAATAGGTCGTCAAAATTGGTCTTTGGAGTTCTACGGACACAGATAACAATATTATTACCGGTCCTGAATTTGAGGAACTTACTGACGAACAACTACTCGACCGTATAGAGGATTTGAAGATTATAGCTCGTGCCCGTCCTATGGACAAAAAACGGTTGGTAGAAGCTTTACAGAAGAAAAATCAGGTAGTAGCCGTTACTGGTGATGGAACAAATGATGCTCCTGCATTGCATACGGCTCACGTTGGTCTATCTATGGGTGATGGAACATCTGTCGCCAAAGAAGCATCAGACATCACCATTATCGATAATTCATTCTCCAGTATCGGGAAAGCTGTAATGTGGGGACGTTCGCTTTATCAGAACATTCAACGTTTCTTGCTATTCCAGCTGACAGTGAACGTTACAGCTTGCTTCTTAGTTCTTTGTGGTGCATTCATGGGGACAGAAAGCCCATTGACTGTAACCCAAATGTTATGGATAAATCTGATTATGGATACTTTTGCTGCAATGGCATTGGCTTCACTTCCTCCTTCAGAGAGCGTGATGCAGGATAAACCTCGCAACCGTAACGCATTCATTCTTAACAAACAGATGATTGCAAACATTGTAGGTGTGGGAGGTTTCTTCTTTGTGATGCTGCTCGGGCTGCTTTATATCTTCCAGCACGCAGACATTCATCAACTCACAGATTTGCTGACACTTCAGTTGGGCGAAAAAGGACACGTAACTGCTTACGAACTGACACTGCTCTTCACAATTTTTGTGATGACTCACTTCTTCTATCTTTTCAACGCACGTGCTTTTGAGACTGGGCGTAGTGCATTGCATTTCAAAGGTTGTAAAGGATTGCTTACCATTGTGGCTATCATTATGATTGGACAGGTAGCAATGGTAGAGATACCAGGCCTTCAACAATTTTTTAATGTTTGCGGTTTGAGTTTGCAAGATTGGATAATAATTATTGTTGGTTCTTCCCTTGTGCTTTGGGTGCGTGAAGGATGGCATTTAATAACTAAACGATAACTAAATATTATAGGTTGGAATGACTCCATATATCTTTTCAGAGTTATTCCAGCCTTTTAATTTTATCTGAATATGGCAAAAAAACAAATACAGGTATTCTCGGTTTTTCTTTCTCATGGAAAAGAGCATTGGGTATTGCACAAGTAAAACAAAAGATTGTTCGTAAAACAGGAATTCCAACCTTAAAAGCTGGATTAGAAAAGAAAATAGGAATTATAATGCTAAATTTATTTTTTTTGGAAAAATCATGAGTAATAATAACCATCAATTAGAGTGAGCTATCTAACTTTGTCAATAGATTTAGGATTTGAATTCTTTCCCTGTGATGATAGAGAAAATGATAGATGGATTCCTTATGCTTTACGATAACATATAAATTATGACTTCCTTTTTCTTACCTTTTTCAGAGTGAGAGCTTTGTTAATTGAATGAAAAATATTATTTTTGCTATATAAATGCGTTCTTTATCAATAATGCAAAATAAGATAGAACATAGAATTCTACTCGTTTCTAAACCGTTACCTGTCTAAAAAATAAATCTTGTAAACTATTTATTTTCAATACGTAAGAATAAATTATATGTCTTTGTCAATGCTTGGCCTACTTATGAAATCTATCCTCAAAGTGCTTGGAACTAGCTTTGAAATTGGATGATAGGGTTTTGGAGCAATGCTTGAAAGTCGAGAAGAGAGAATGGCCTTCAGACAATTATCCTTTTACTGCTGATAACGTTCCTCTAGTGATAAAAGCACAAGGGAGAAGAGTGCCTTCTTGGGGTATAGATCAATATGGCTTATGTGGTGTGTTGCCGGAAGAAGGGGCTCCGAAAAGTGAAATATTGGAAGATATAACCTTGATACCGATGGGAGCTGCCCGTTTGCGTATCTCGGCATTTCCTGTAACTTATGAATAATTTTATATTACTATGAAAAGACTGTTATTTGTGATTCTATTGACAATTATGGGATGTTGCGGTGTACATGTGCAAGCCGTTGGATACGAAAAAATTATTAATCCGGTATTGCCGGGTGATCGTCCTGATCCTACTGTCATTGAAATAAATGGAGAGTATTGGGCTGCTGCGACTTCTAATGAATGGTCGCCGTTGTTCCCTATTTTTAAATCAAAAGATTTAGTGAACTGGGAATTGGTGAATTTATGTTTTTCCGGATGGATGCACCTGATTTGGGCCATTAAATAATTTTTGGGCCCCGGAATTATCGTATGATGAGAAACAGGGAAAGGTTTATCTGTATTATACAGCCCGTGACAAGAGGACAAAGAGATTATCGTGTGCGGCGGCGGTAGCTGATTCCCCGATGGGGAGGTTCAAAGATTTGGGACCGTTGGTTGCTCAGGAACCAGGCTCTATTGATGCTTTTGCTGCAAGAGATGAGAAGGGTAAACTTTATCTTATATGGAAAGAAGACGGCAACAGTATGGGCTTGCCTACAAATATTTGGGCACAGGAGATGACGGAGGACCGCACCCGTCTGATAGGAGAAATGACTTCCTTGTTCTGTAATGACACTCCTTGGGAGGAAGGGCTGGTAGAAGGGGTATGTGTTTTTAAAAAGCAGGATTATTTTTATATCTTGTATTCGGCAGCTAGCTGTTGTGACAAGAAATGTAATTATAAAACAGGAGTGGCCCGTTCCAAATCTTTGCTGGGCAAATGGGAGAAATATGAAAAGAATCCCATTTTGGTAGACAATCAGGATTGGCGTTGTCCCGGACATGGTACTATAGTTCGGAAAGATGGAAAGGAGTTTTATTTGTATCATGCTTATAATAGGAGTGGTTCGGTATATGTCGGACGTCAGGGCGTGTTGGAGGAATTGTGTTGGGGAGAGGATGGCTGGCCTTATTTTAGGAACGATGCCGTTTATAATCGTCCTAATTTGTCTTTGGATTATGTGGATTCCTTTAAGGGTAATACACTAGCTCCCATTTGGCAATGGAGGGTAACCCAGAAAATAGATTATCAGACAGGAAAAAATGGATTACATCTAGGAGCATCTATGGAAAACAGGGAATTGGGTACTCTGCTGGTACAACCTGTCAAGGCTTTGAATTTTTCGTTGATTGCTACTGTTGATAACCGGAAAAGTATGGCTGCGGCTGGTATCGGTATTATTGGTGGAGCTCATAATGGATTTGGCGCTCCTTTAGCCGGTATTGGCATATCAGTTTTGAAAGATAAGGTGGAAGTATGGAAAAATGTAGATGGTAAAGTTGATGTCTTGGCTCAAAGTGCTATAACGGTGTCAGCAACGGCACAGGTCAGGATGACTGTGAAAGACGGGTATTGGCTTTGCTTTGAGTTCCGGAAAGGGCAGAGGTGGATACCTTTGGCAACGGAAATTGATGCTTCGCCGTATGTTCCGTGGGGAATGGGCTTCCGCATAGGCTTGTGTCTAAAGGGGGAGACGGAACCTTTGCTGATTTCCGTAAGATTGAATTGATTCATTGATTGTGTTTTTATAAAATCTGTTACCATGAAAAAATATAGGTTAGTATTCGTTTTAAGTATATTGTTTTTAGGAGTGATTCAAGTTGACTGC
>ENA-OPYX01000631-OPYX01000631.1-human-gut-metagenome-genome-assembly--contig:-NODE-631-length-20465-cov-3.008850_pt1 | contig 20465 bp, 21 predicted proteins | sample MGYA00242639_ERZ504486 | MGnify/ENA primary metagenome ERZ504486 (study PRJEB26092, sample SAMD00036296) | human gut metagenome | host: Homo sapiens | study: EMG produced TPA metagenomics assembly of... | reverse complement strand
AACATAATGCAAATCCCGTTACCGTCAAGGGCATTAAGGCTGACGCGGCAAAACCGAGGTTAAGTTTGAGGAAAACACGGATTATACGCTGAATATTGATACCAACGGAACCATGACGGTTGACTTTGGTGCGAAGAAGAGCGATAAGTTCCAGTCTGTTGCAGGTGGTAAAATCATTATTACCTATACCGCTACCGTTCAGAGTGGTGCAATTGTTGCCGGTGATGGCAACGTGAACACTGCCAGATCGTCTATTCCCGCAAAACCGGCACCGATATCGAAGAAGGACCTGACAGCAACCAGCCCTACGAAATCACGGACAAGGGCGTTGTTTACACCTTTGGTCTGAACATCCACAAGACTGCCAAGGGCGGCACCAAGGACGGAGCGGGTCTTAAGGACGTTACCTTTGACCTGTACAAGAAGGTGGATACGGAAACACTGAATGGAAATAGTAAGTATCCCTTCTGCGGCCAAGAATACGCCGCTATCAGTGGTGACGATGCCGTAAAACTGGGCTTGACCACTAACTCTGCTGAAAATTGGATCAAGGTCAAGACCCTTACAACGGGCGAAAACGGCTACGTCTCCGCAGCGGGTCTGCCCTCCGGCACCTACAAACTGGTCGAGACCAAGACCGTGGACGGCTACAACCTGCTGTCTAAGCCTGTGGATGCAAAACTGAACCTTACCTATACTGCTGCATGGACAACCACGACAACGTATGATGCAAATGGCAACCAGACCAAGTCTACAATAACTACGCCGACCTACACGAGAGATAGCGCTCCTGTGGCCGACCCCAGCAAAGAAACGGTTGAAATCGTCAACCGTGCGGGCTTTACGCTGCCTGTCACCGGCGGTTTCGGTACGCTGCTGTTCAGCGGTATCGGTGTGCTGCTGGTTCTGGCGGGCGTCAGCGTTCTGTTCAGCCTGAAAAAGAAACCCAACCGTGCGTAATGCACACCATACAAACACCCACAGTAAAATAAACGGGTAATCCATAGGGGAAGGGCCGGAAACGGCTCTTCCCCTATGGGCGGTTGTGGCAGTACGCCAACCCTTTACAGAAAAGGCTCTTTGCTATGGAAACCACCGTCAAATTAAAACTTGGCTTTGCTGCGCTGATGATCGTCTCCGGCATCGGCGTGGCCATGTACCCCGTTGTCAGCAACGCGGTGGCACAGCGCCACGCAAGCTCGGTCATTGAAAGCTACAACGACACCGTGCAGTCGATGGACGCCGAGAAAATCGACGCCGCCAAGGAGGCTGCGCGCCGCTACAACCAACAACTGAACAATGCCATCGACCGCGACGCGGCGGGCGAAGCGGACGACATCGGCACAAGCTATGTGGACATGCTGGATGTGGGCGAGAGCCTTGGCTACATTACCATACCCAAAATTGACGTAAACCTGCCCATTTATGAGGGCACAAGCGACGATGTGCTGGTAAAGGGCGTCGGACATCTGGAAGGCTCCAGCTATCCGCTGGGCGGCGCGGGCACCCACAGTGTGCTGACGGGGCATCGCGGTATGGCCGAGGCGGTACTGTTTACCGACCTGGACAAGCTGGGCGAGGGCGACCGTTTTTACCTCCACATCATGGACGAGGTGCTGGCGTATCAGGTAGACCAGGTCAAGGTCGTGGAGCCGGAAAACACCGAGGATTTGGAAATTATCCCCGGCGGGGACTACTGCACGCTGGTCACCTGCACACCCTATGCCATTAACACCCACCGTATGCTTGTGCGCGGCGCCCGTGTGCCGTATACCGGAGAGGACGAGCAGCCCGACACGCCGCAGACCGTGCAGTACCAACAGCTGAATACCGGCAACGTGGTAAAGCGCATTGTGGACGCCTGGCCGTGGATCAGCGTGACGGGCAGTGTGGTTATCGGCGGCGAGGCGCTGCTGTTGCTGCTGCTGTTGCACCGCTGCAAAAAGCGCGAGGAGGAAGACTGATGAAACGCCTGTTTCTGCAAATTTTTGCATGGCTGGCAATTTTGCTGGGCGTAGGGCTGATGCTGCAGCCCACGGTCAGCCGATATCTGACGGAGCAGAAAAGCACAAAAACCGTGCAAAAATTTGTGCAGGCCGCCGAAGCTGCCGCCCCCGCCGCGCCCGAAACCTCCGCCGCCGAACCCGCGCGCGCCTACCCCGAACTGTACGACGCGTTTCTGGCCTACAACCAACAGCTTTTTGCCCAAGGCCAAAGCGGCCTGAAAGACCCCCTTTTGCCTACGAGACCCCCCGCCTTTGACCTGACGGGCTGCGGCTTGCCAGACGACGTTATCGCCGCGCTGTGGATACCGCGTCTGGACTTGGAACTGCCTGTTTATCTGGGGGCCAACGCGGCCAACATGGCCCCGCGGCGGCGCGCTGCTGGGGCAGACCTCCATGCCGCTGGGCGGCGAAAACACCAACACCGTCATTGCCGCCCACCGCGGCTATTACGGCGCGGAAATGCTGCGCAACGTGCAGCAAATACAAATCGGCGACAAAATTACTATGACAACGCCGTGGGACACGCTGGTTTACCGCGTGTGCGAGCTAAAAATCATACAGCCGGACGACATAAACGCCGTGCTGATACAGCCCGGCCGCGACCTGCTTACCCTGACGACCTGCCACCCCTACACCCAAAACACCCAGCGCTACCTGGTGATAGCCGAGCGCGACCCCGATGCAGAGGCCGCCACCCATGCGGCAGACCTGGCCGAGTGCGACGAAACCTGGGACGCCGCACCGCGCCAAGTGACGGTGGAGGCCGACGGTACCTCCGCGCTGGAGGAAGTCACCCCCGAAAGTATCACTCCCCTGCCCCACGAGGGCGGCGGCGAAAACGCGGGCGGCGCGTACTCCAACTGGATGATTTGGCTGGAAAACAACGCCCTGTGGGCGGGATGCCTGCTGATTGCCGCCGTGATCGGCTGTATGCTGATTTGGCGCAGGCATAGAAAGGATTGACCCATGCAGAATATCAACGAAAAGGCGCTGGCCGTTACAGCCGAGGTAAGCAAGGCGGTGCTGGGCAAGCCGGAAGTCGTGCTGAAAATCATGATGGCGATACTGGCCCGCGGCCATGTGCTGATTGAGGATATCCCCGGCGTGGGCAAAACCACGCTGGCACAGGCGTTTGCCCGCGCTATGGACCTGACCCAAAACCGCGTGCAGTTCACGCCGGACGTTTTGCCGTCCGACATTGTGGGGTTCTCGCTGTACCAAAAGGAAACCGGCAAATTTGTGTACCACCCCGGCGCGGTGATGTGCAACCTGTTTTTGGCCGATGAAATCAACCGTACCAGCGCCCGCACCCAGTCCGCCTTGCTGGAAGTCATGGAGGAAAGCGCCGTCACGGTGGACGGCGTGACGCGCGTTCTGCCGCAGCCGTTTACCGTTTTTGCAACGGAAAACCCCGTCGGCTCGGTGGGTACGCAGATGCTGCCGGAATCCCAGCTGGACCGTTTTATGGTCTGCGTGGTCATGGGCTACCCCGATGCGGAGGCGGAAATGGAGATTTTGTCCCGCCAGCCGCGCCGTGCCCTGCTGGACCGTGTGCAGCCGGTGATGGACAAAAACGACCTGCTGGCTATGCAGCAGCAGGTAGACGAAGTATATATGAGCGATGAAATCAGACGGTATATCGTGGAACTCTCCCGCGCAACGCGGCAGGACAGCCGCCTGATGCTGGGGCTTTCGCCCCGTGCGTCGCTGGCAGTGGCCGGTATGGCGCGCGCGGCGGCTTTTCTGGGCGGGCGCAATTATGTGGCCCCGCAGGATATTACCGCGATTTTTGCCGATGCGGCCCGCCACCGTCTGCGCCTGACCGAACAGGCCCGCACCGGCGGCGATACAGTGCAGAATATCCTTGACGATGTTCTGCACACCGTGCCGCGCCCTCGCCCGGAGAAACCGTTCCATGGCAGGTAAGGTGGGCTGCGCGCTGCTGCTGGCCGTGCTGTTTGCCGCGGCAGCGGTCAGCCGCACGTCGTTTGCGGTCTTTTTGGCGGCACTGGCGGTGCTGCTGGTCGGCTTTTTGGCGTGGTATGTCCGCACACTGCGCAGGGATGTGACGGTAACGCTGCAGCTGCCTGCCCGCCCCGTGCACCCCGACGAGGATTTTGCCGTACTGGTGAAACTGCACAACAACGGGCGGCGGCCCATGCCGGAGCTGCGTGTCGTTTTGCAGGCCGTGGACGCCGAAAGCGGAACGGCCATTGAACTGCCCTGCGGCGCGATGCTGGCCCCGCATCAGTGTGCCGATTTGCGCGTGACCCTGCGCGCAGCAAAAAGCGGTCTGTGGCGGTTCCGTGTGCGGGAAGCCACCGTGCGCGACCTGTTGGGGCTGTTTGCCGCGCACTGCGCCGTGCCGCCCCAAAGCAGAGAACTGTGTGTGCTGCCCCCCGCCGAGGGCGAGGACGACGGCGCAGGCACAAACCGCAGAACTGCGCCGAAAAAGTGACCGCGGCGGGCTGCGATTTGACCGACGGCGTTTATGATCTGCGCCCCTACCGTGCAGGCGATTCACCGAAGCTGATCCACTGGAAACTGACCGCCCGCGTGGGCGAGTTGACCGTGCGTGAGCCGTTGTGCGCAGCCTACCGCGCTGACCCTGCGGGCGGCGTTTTGGCAGAGGGGCCGACGCGCCGCAGCAGTTGCTGCACTTTGGGCAGGCCGCCGTAAAGCGGCTGCGCAGATTGACCCGCCGCAAGGACACCGACCCCGCTACGGGGCTGGTATTTGTGGACCGTGTGCTGCTGCCCCGCACCAAGGCCGCTGCCCACCCCATGGCGGAAACGGCGGCGGATCTGCTGATTTCGGAACTGCTGGACTTGGGCTTGCTGACGGCACTGAACGGTGCGTTTGCACTGGCATTGCCGATTTGGGTGTGGCTCGGCGTGGCGGCACTGTGTGCGGCGTGGCCGGCACTGCACCGCGTCCCGCTTTCCAAGGCGGGCCGTTACGGCGCGGCGCTGGCGCTGGCCGTGGGGTATCTGGTGCTGCTGTTTGCCGTGCAGCAGCCGTTTTTGGCCGGTGCGGCACAGTGCGCGGATGCCGTCAGGCTGTGCTTGAATACACGCTTCAACGCAAATTTTTGTGGTGTCCGCCTCGCCGGTTTCGGCGCAGATGGGCCTGTTTGCGCTGCTGACGGCAGTGCCGTTTACAATGTTTTTGACCACGCTGACAGCCCGCCACACCGACGCGTTGCTGCTGGGGGCGGTGCTTCTGCCGATCGTGGTGTTCACGCTGTTGGCGGGGACGGGCCGTGCCGTTTTTGGGGCTGGCTGCTGCTTTTTGCCCGGGCTGGTTGGGGAAAGCTGTGCGGCGGCGCGGTCGCTGGTGCGCAAACGGCTGTGGCGCGGCAAGGATTCCGCTGTCTATGCCGCCAACCTGCAGACCCACCGCACAAACCAAAGGCTGGCCGGTGTCGGCATGGCTGCCATTTGCGCGGTGCTGTTTTTGCCTGCCCTGGCACTGCGCCCCGTGCTGATGCTGCCCTTGAACGCGCTGCAGCCTGTGACCGACAAAGTCTGCGCGGCCGGGCTGAGCGCGGCGATCGAGTGGCTGCCGAAAATCAGCGGCGGGGCACTGAATTTCCATGTCAGCGCTGCTGCGGGCGGCGTGGAGGACGGCAGCCTGACACGGGGCGACGGCCTGGCGCTGACGGGGCTGGAGGATATAATGGTCACGACCGACGCCAAGCCGGAGGAGACCGTCTACCTGCGCGGGTTTATCGGCGTGGACTATGACGGCACAAGCTGGCAGGCAGGGAATGCCGCCGCCTTCGACAGTGCCGCAGCAAACTGGAAAACCGACGGCGACGGGCGGCTTGCCATTGCGAACCTACCGTTTTTGCGCGCGGCATACAGCGGCGCACAGCCGCAGCAAATGACCGTACAGCGTCTGCATGCAAACGATGCCTACACGTTTGCGCCGTACAACGCATATTTTAACGACTACTACACGCCGGACGGCGACGGATCCATAGCGGGGCAGACCGTGCAGGACGATATGTTCTACTATTTTCCGCGCAAACAGGCGGAGGAGCTGCTGGCGGCCCGTGACGATGATGACGCGGGGGTGCTGGACCGTCTGGAAAGCGCCTACGCCGCGTATGTTCGTGCGCGCTGCCTGGATGTGCCCGACGGTGCCGGGTACGATGCCATAGACAAGGAACTGGCTGCGCTGGTGAAGGAGCGCAAACTCAGGGATGATGACATCGATGGCCGACGCGCACTGGTGCGCAGCTGGCTGAACGAGCACTGCCGTTACAGCGCGGACGCCGAGACACCCGACGACACCGACCCGCTGCTGTATTTCCTGAGCGAGAGCCACACGGGCAGCAGCACACAGTTTGCCTCGGCAGCGGTGCTGCTGTGCCGCATGGTGGGGCTGCCCGCCCGATATGTGGTAGGCTACGCCGCACCGCAAAGTCTGTTTACCGCTGCGGGCGACGGCAGCTGCCGTGCCGTTTTGCAGGATGATAACGCCCACGCCTGGGCAGAGATTTACCTTTCCGGGCAGGGCTGGACGCCGCTGGAGGTCACCCCCGGTATGACAGCCGAACTGACCGAGGGCGAGCTTGCCGCCGATGCCGCACAGGCAGGGCAAAATGCCGCAGACAGTGATACACTCCTGCTCGCGCGGCAGGAGGCCGACTCCCCTGCCGAAACGCCGCAAAGTGTCCCGCTTTTGTGGGTGCTGCCTACGGTTTTGCTGCTGCTCGTCTTGGCCTTGGCACTTCTGCGCCGTGCAAGGCGCACACCTTTGCAGACCGTACAGGCAGAATTTTGTGCGCTCCATCGCAAGATGCGGCGCTGCGGGCTGGCGGCGGAGGTGTCCTCTGACGAAGCGGCATTTGCGGAATTTCTGCAAACGCATTGCCCGCAGACGGACCGTGAAACCGTGCAGCACCTGCTGGATGCCGTACAGGCGGCACAGTTTGCGCCCGATCCATGCACCGCCGAAACCGCGCAGGAGATACAGACCCTGTGCCGTAAATTACGCAAAAAACTGTGCAGACGAACGGTGTGAGGGCTGTGCAAGGGGAAGCTTTACGCAAGAAATAATTGACGATTCGGCAAAAAACGATTATGATAATGGTAAATACATATCGGAGATGAGAAACCATGCCACCTTTGCCGAAGAACGACAAGTTGATCGATATCACGCAAATCGCGCAGGCGCTTGGCATATCCAAGACAACCGTGTCCCGTGCCATATCCGGCAACGGGCGCATCAGCGCAGCAACCCGCCAGCGCGTGCTGGACTATGTAAAAGCGCATAACTATACCCCCAGTATGATGGCGCGCGGGCTGGTGAAGCGCTGCTCCTACAATATTTCGCTGGTGATTTCCACGCAATTTTCCGACTTTAAGCTGCCCTTTTTGCGCAAGGTGATGCGCTCTGTCTATCAGGTTGCCGGGGATTCCGACTACGATGTCCTGCTGACACTGGTGGGCGAAAACGAAACCCGTCCTGTGGAACGACTGCTGGATAACCGCAAAATCGATGGTCTGATCTTGACTCGCACACTGGAGCGTGACCCCTTGATCCCGCTGCTGAAGGCGCGCAAGGTACCGTTTGTCGCCATCGGTCAGCCGGAGGACGATCAGGTACTTTCCGTTGACCATGACCAGGTGGGCGGCTGCCGTGAGATGACCAGTCTGCTGCTGATGAAGGGCATGAAGCATATCGCGCTGCTGGGCGGCAGTATGCTGTACACCGTCAACCAATCCCGATTGGAGGGTTTCCGGCAGGCTTATGTCAAGATGGGGCAAAAAATTGACGAAAACCTGCTGTTTTTAGAGCTGGAAAGCGACGATTTGCGCATGGAGGCTGTGCAGCAGGCTGTAGAGCGCGGGGCGGATTGCATCCTGTGCATGGACGAACGGCTGGCACAGCTGACGCTGAATATGCTCAAGCAGCTGAACCTGCGCGTGCCGCAGGATATCCGGCTGGCGTCGCTGTATGATAATGAGAATCTGGTCAATACCGTGCCGCCCATCTCCGCCGTGCAGTTTAATGCGGATATCCTTGGCTTAAAAGCAACGCAGCAGCTGCTGTGCGCCTTGCAGGGGCAGCCTGTTGAAACCCGCATGGAGTTGGGTTACCAGGTAAGCCTGCGGGAATCGACGCAGACGTGAAATCCGAGCGCACACCGAGGGGTGTGCGCTTTTTTGTCTGACCCATCAAACCGTGTACATTTTCAGGAAAATGTACAAAATGGGGCAAAATAAAACAAAAGTCCCGAATTGCAGATACAAGCAATTCGGGACTTGATAGGATTTATAGAAGAACCTTAACTGTCAGGTCTTTCCAATTCCCCGGCCAAAGTACGTAACCACGCGAATTTCGATAGGCGCGAACCTGTTCGTAATTCAACTTAATGGTTATACTCGCTGGCAAATCAGCCGCGAGGCGACTTGATGGCTGCCTGCTTATTGGGTCGTCATCATAGGTATGTACCCAAAAGCGCGTACTGTTTGCATCCTCAAGTATCCTATTGACGGCCCCATCCCCTTTCTTCGCTTTTGTTTTTCCCGGCATGATTTTTTCCGCCGAAATCGAATGGTAATTGTACGTTCCGCGCACATTGCATTGAACAGTGCATGACTCTTGAAATAGATTTAGTTCCCAGATGAATTTCTGTCCATCGATGGAGAAGATTCTCAGCACAAATCTGTCCAGAAATTCCCGGCTGATTTCATCGTTTGGGAACGACTCTTGCCAGCTGAGTGCTTCCTCTACCTTTTCACTATTGGCAGCTCCGTTTTCTTGTTCCTGCTGGTATTCTTCTAAAATATCCTGCCGGTGATCCTGCCAAACGTTTTTGTAAATTTCTCGCGCCATCAATTCGAGCTTCCATGCTTGCACATTGGGGGCGCTGCATTTGGGGGCTACATTCCTCAGTGACCGCTGATAACAGATATATCGAACAATGCCTTTCTCTGCGCGGAACGCCCGCATTCTGGCTCCGCAGCCACAAAACAGGCGGCAAGCCCATTTGTCGGCGTGTTCGCTCTTTCCATACAAGTAAGCCTGCGTTATATTGCCGTCTTTGTACGACTGCCATGCATGTCTGCGGCGCTGACATTTATTCCATAGTTCCTCTGAAACGATTGGCTCAAAACTGCCTTTCACCAGAATGTAATCCTGTTCGCTGTTCTTGATGCTTTTATGGCTGAGGAAATCATCAATATGCGATTTGTTGTATGTCAAATACCCTTTATAATCGTATTTTTGGTGATTGAGAGAACCTGACGCGCGCTCCATTGTGGCATTCCGGATTTATTCGGTGTGCCTTCTTGCGTTAGTGTCTGGGCTATCTCGGTGCCATTTATGCCATCAGCATACCAAGCAAAAATTTTTCTGACAGTCTCTGCCTGACTTTCCTGCACCACAAGCGTATGAGCCTTTTTATCACGCTTATATCCAAACGGTGTCGGTCCCGCAACATAGGTTCCTTTTTTCTGTGACGTCTGAATGCCCGCCTTGGTGCGTTCACTCATTTTACGGCTTTCATCTTGCGCAAGGCTTGCCATAATGGTCAGGCGAACTTCTCCATCGCCACGCATCGTCCAGATGTCATCATTGACGAAGTACACTTCAACGCTGTACTGTTTCAGCTCACGGGTCGTAACCAAAGTATCCACCGTGTTTCGGGCAAAACGGGAAACCTCGCGGGTCACGATCAGGTCAAACTTCTTTTTCCGGGCATCTCGCAGCATCTTCATAAAAGAAGGCCGGGTTTTCATGCCAGTACCTGAGATTCCTTCATCGGCGTATTGCCCAACCACCATCCAATTCGTATGATGTTCTGCAAGCTCCAGATACCAGTTCATTTGATTTTTCAGTGCTGATATTTGCGCCTCAAGTTCCGTGGACACGCGCCCATAGAACACGACTCTGCGCGGGCAGTTTTGCTGGTCTGCTTTATCATATTGCATCGGTTTTCCCTCCTTCCCCATCAGTATAATACTGCATTCAGTATTTTCAAAATGTACAAGTCAATGACTCAATCATGGTATAGAAAAGCCGTGGAAGAAGGTTCCTTCCACGGCATGATCTTTATACTACTTTTTCAATAAGGCACTGATGTTTCTTCGTTTTCTTGTCATAGTTGATAGCTACCAAGAGAAGATTTCCTGTATAGCCACGCAGCGAATCCGGATATTTCTTTTCCTTAATCTGCTGCATCGCAGTCTCCGCCGTTTGGTTCCACTTCAACTCCACAACAAGCGCCGGATAGTCATTTCGGTACTCCGGTTTTGGAACGAAAACGAAGTCTGCGAAGCCCCTGCCTGTGGGCAGCTCTCGAACCGGCTTAAAATAATATTGCATAGCGTACAGGTATGCAATCGCCAAGACGCTGCTCAAGGAGTTTTCATTGTTGTACTGGATGGCAGAAACATAGTCATCATGGATTTTCTCAACCTGAGTGGCTACTGCATCACAATCCATATCCAATGTCGCATCCAGCAACTTCTCAGACTCCTGCTGGAACAGCAACATCTCATTCCAATGCTTGCTTTCCACCGCAAGTGTCAATTCCTGCCGGATTTCCTCATTCGGAACGAACGCTGTTTTTCGGTTCTGGTCATATCCCAAGTAGCCAAGATGGATCATATATGTCAAAACATCATCTTTGCTTTGGATATTAACGGTATCGTTCTTGAAGGTAGCCGTGTTTACTTTAACTTCCACACCGGAGAGCATTTCAATGATTGCCGTTTTCAGCCCATCATAGTTCATGTTGATAAGGGGAACGATTGCTTCATAGGAAGCCGTTTCCGACCAGTAGCTCTTAAACTCTCTCTTCAGCATAACGCTGACAACAGCTCTGGGATTATAAACTTGGTAATCCCGCAGCAAGTAACCATCGTACCACTTTTTTACCTTGTCAAAGTCTTTGTGGTACTCCTCGCAAAGATTCTTAACTTCTTCTTCCGTAAAGCCAATGAAAGGTGCCAACGTGCCGGCACTGACCATGGTAAACTCATCGAAGTTATTCAAGGCCGACTGCGTTTTTTCCTTTTTGATTGGCAGAATGCCGGTGAGGTATGCAAGCTGAATGTATTTTGTCGGCTCTGTACCTTTGAATAAGCCTCTCAGGAAATAGATATATTCTTCTTGAACAGCCTTATTGGTTGCTTCATCTCGGATCAGAATATCCCATTCATCAATAATCACAATAAATTTCTGACCGGTCGAGTTTCTGATGCGCGACAAAGCGTCCGCCAATGTCAACACTTCGTTAGGAAGAACTTCAGGGTAGTACTCTTTTAGTTCCTCCAAAACCGATTGCGTAATGTAGGATATAATACTTTTGATGTCTGCACAACTGGACAAAAACCATTGTACATCTATATGGATCACATCATACTTGTTGAGATGCTTTTTGAAGTCGCTACTCTTGCCGATTGTAAGCCCATCGAACATCTTTTCTGAATCGCAGCCTTTGCTGTAATAGGCTGCCAGCATATTAGCCGTATAGGACTTACCAAATCTCCGGGGGCGGCTATTGCAGATATATGCTTCTGGTGTATCAAGAACGCTGTTGGTATATTCCAGCAGACCCGTTTTATCCATATAAATTTTTGAATTCAGTGCAACTTGAAACGCACTATTATCCGGATTCACGAATCTTCCCATTTCGCCAAAGCCTCCTTCAGAAGTCATCTATTTCTAACCATTCAAATGACATTAGTATAGTCATATAGTACCATTTATCGATACAAATAGCAAGTTGGAAATTTCCCTACCCTATATATAATAGTACAAAAGCGCCGCAGCAGGGATTTCTTTCATAGCATGATCTATCATCGCAGACACCTCATCTGCTATGACGATGATTAAATTTTGCCACATGGAATCCTGCTTTCTGCATATAATCTTCAAAAATATATGCAGATAAAACTCGAAAGGCGCAATAAGCCACAAATTGCGATAATTTCCCTTCGATGAACCTGTCAGATGTCATCTGTTTGAACCATTCGGAATTCCCGAATAGTTGCCATCACGGTCTATTCCTCATCCGAATTATAATATTACCATTTACTGATTCAAATAGCAAATCTAGCGTCATTCCATAACGACACAATAATGCCGTGGAAGTATTTCCTCCACGGCACGATCTGTCGTTATAGCTGTGCGTTTCTCTCCCTCTGCAAATTCCAGACAGGCAACCCTTCCCGGCGCTTTGCCTCGCATCGCTTTGCAGCCATGCGATATGTTTTCTCGCATCTTGGCACGCTCGTGGAATCCAGTCATGGCGCTACTTCCCCAATGCGGTACAGCAGAGGACGCTATTCACTTTTTCGGAGGTTTGGAACCTCCTAATACATAAGAGAACAGCAAATCGGATTTTTTCCACAACTTTTTCAATTTTCTTTTTTTACCAGAAATATATCCACACGCATATCTTTCCACAAACCGGGGTGGATCTTAATCCCACGCGCTTTCTGATACTCATAGGCTGTCACAAAGTCAACCGCAAAACTCAAAAGTGGTATCTTTTCATCCAGCACGCTTACCTGATTTTCTTGACAGCTTTCCAGCCATTCCACCAACTTACGCTTTCTTTTGGTTCGGCCCATGTTCAAAAAGAAATCCTGTGGACGACATATTGTCGCGCAATCGGGTCCAGCACTTTCTTTATCCTGCTTGCCGATTTGCTCTTGCTCAATATCATAGGGAACGCCACTTTTATAGGTAACCATCGCTATCGGCTGCCTTTCCGATTGGATAGGCATGATCTGCTGCACATTCATCAACTGCAACATCCAAATGTAGCGGTTATTGCTTTTTACAATCCGGTTGGCATACCTGTCCAGAAAGCCCGGCTCTATTTTACCATCCGGAAAAGAGGCATCATCGCTGAGTGCAGCCTCGATGCTGTGCATATCTAACCTTGCTTTAGGACGCTGTTCCTGTATAGAACTTTGCAGTAAGCCTTCGACATTTATAATCTCATTGTTGATTTCCGTACTTTTGCTTAAGAAATCATCCATAGTTATGCTTCGGCTTGCCCGCTGGCTGACAAGATCGTCCAATTCCTCATTCAGCGCAGAGAGCTTGTTCTCCAGCTGGTTTCCATCATTCGGTGTGCCGGTAGTGTTCAGATTTGCATCCAACATCCGCAAAAGACCCAGTATATCCTCGGCATTTTCTTTCCAAACTGTACGGAACACTTCCCTTGCCATCAATTCCAGCTTCCATTCAGATGCGTATGGTGCCGGACAAGGAATACCGTTCAGTGCTCTGGCGGCATCTTTCTTTTTGAACATTTTCGACCGTGCACAGATAAGCCGCATATTTTTCCCACCGTTGGCCGTTTTATCGTAGCCTTCGATTTGGAATCGCATCCCACAATCGCAAAACAGAATTTTCGTCCATTTATTCTGCGGGAAGGACACGCCAAACTTATGGGCACGACCATCTTTTCCTTTTACAAAAGCAGCACGCTTGCTGCGGATCTGATTACAGGTTTCCCATAGCTCCTCTGAGACGATTGGCTCAAAGTCTCCCTTTACAAGAACAAAGTCCTCCTCGCTGTGATTGATGCGGTTATGGCTGAGGAAGTCATCAATATGGGATTTATTATAGGTCATATAGCCCTTGTAAGTGGGCTTGCGGAGTACTCGTGACACTTTGCTGGCCGTCCAGCTCAGGCCACCGCCGCCATCCTTACGGTTTTCTTCTATAAGCATTTTGGCAACAGTCGTTTCTCCGTGCCCCTCTGCGTACAGATTAAAGATTCTGCGTACCGTTTCCGCCTGTTCCTTATTGATTACATAAGTTCCATCCACACGGTCATAGCCGATAATATTACCGCTGCCATAGAGTACACCTTTCTCACGGCTCATCTTCTGTCCAGCTTTTACGCGCTCACTGGTCTTACGGCTTTCATCTTGGGCAATGCTCGCCATAATGGTCAAGCGAACCTCTCCATCGCCGTCCATTGTCCAGATGCCATCATTTACAAAATAGACTTCCACGCCGTATTGCTTCAGTTCTCGCGTAGCATTCAACACATCCACCGTGTTACGCGCAAACCTCGACAATTCACGGGTGACAATCAAGTCAAAGCGGTGTTCCTTTGCGTGCTCTATCATCCGCATAAATGATGGACGTTTCTTCATTTGGGTACCGGTTATGCCTTCGTCTATGTACTGCGCTACAACGGTCCAGTTGGGATTGCGTAATGCAAGGTCTGTATACCATTCCATCTGATTTCCCAGCGCAGATAGCTGTTCCTCATGTTCTGTTGAAACGCGGCCATAAAACACCACCCTGCGCGGTCGATTCTTATAATTTCCAATATAGTCTGTCATTTCGAACGCCTCCTTGTTCTTTCATTGTACAAGGGGCAAATTCATAAGGGAAATGTACAAAAAGCACTGGTACACTTGCCATCCTTGTATGAGCGTTGCTGCTCTATACTATAAGAGTACGTTCTCTTGATTTTTTTCCACAATCACTATTTTTAGTTCATTGCACTTGACATACATCAAGTAGCCATGCCACGCGGATAGCATTTTTCAGAACATATGAAACAGGGCGCGTTTACGCCGCGGACATGGAGGATATACTCCGGAATCAGGAGCGGATATGGCAGGCGGCAAGCGGTATCCTTTCCCGGCTTGCCACCATAAAATAATGGGGTATTTATCCCATGCGGGGCGGCTGCTGCGAGGTAAGCCGCCCCTGCTTTTTTTGCGGTCCGGCATCCTTGCAGGGCAAAGGCAGCTTCCTGTATGCTGAAAGCAGAAACAAACAAAACTGGAGGGATATTGATATGCCGAATACCGGCGTTCGCGCGATGAGATGCGCGAGCTGCTGCTCCACAAGCAGAACGTGGACAGGATGCTGGGCAAGGATGAGCGCAGCGAGGAAAAGAAGCAGGAGCATGATCGCCAGTAACGGCCATGCTCCCAAGCGTTTCGGAGAAACGCGCAGCCACACATTTATGTGTGTTCAAAGGGTTTCAGGGGCTCTGCCCCTGACAAGCAGAGGGCAGTTTTTCGCGGCGGCGGAAACTGCCCGAAAAGCAAAGTGGGTACCTCTTTGCCCTGCTTGCCACGTTTTCTCCCGTCCTTCGCAGCGATGCTTCTTGTGCTTCCCTGCATAGGTAATTTTTCTCTGAACACTTCGCCGGATGCCTTGTGTTTCTTCGGATATTCGTATATAATGTATCATGTTGAGTATTATCCATGCGGAGGTGCGGTATGAACGGGATCAAGGGCTATATCTCCATTCGGGAGGCGTCCTACCGTTGGGGCGTGTCAGAGCGGCGGGTCAATCAGTATTGCGCCGAGGGGCGGATTCCCGGCGCGTCCCGGTTCGGGCGCTCATGGGCGATCCCGGAAAATGCGGAAAAGCCGTCCGACCCGCGCTTTCAGGAACAGCGCCGCGATCCCGACAGGACAAGCAACTGACGGATACCCCTCTGCATTTTAGCATCCGCAAAAAGGAAGTGAACGCTATGGCCTGCGACGAGGGTTTTTTACCGCCAATATCTGAACGGCGACGATGCGGGGCTGGAGGCCCTGATGAAAAAATACGGCGACCCGCTGACCCTGTATATCGACGGCTATCTGCACGACGTTCACGAGGCGGAGGAGCTGATGCTGGATGTTTTCGCCTATCTGTTCACGAAAAAGCCCCGCATCCGGGACGGCGGCTTCAAGGCGTATCTCTATAAGGTGGCGCGGCACATGGCGCTGCGCCATAAGAGCAAACGAAAGACCTTGTTCAGCCTCGATACGCTAACCGGCGAGCCGGACGGGCGGCTGCTGGTGGAGGAGGTCATACGGACGGAGGAGCGAAACCGCATCCTGCACTTCTGCATGGATGAAATGAATCCGGACTATCGGGAAGTCCTCTATCTCACCTATTTTGAAGGCATGAGCTACGCGCAGGCGGCGGAGGTCACGGGGAAAACGGTGAAGCAGATCACCAACATGGTGTATCGCGGAAAAGAAAGCCTGCGAAGGCTGCTGGAACGGGAGGGAATCACAGATGCGGAGTCATGAGGAGCGCGTCGCGGAGGCAAAGCGGCGCATCGCCAAAATGGAGCGAGAGAAACGGCTGCGGCGCAATACGATCACCATGGTTTCCGCGGTGGCGGCGTGCCTTGTGCTGCTCATCGGCGCGTCCTTCGCCATGCCCGGCATTGCCGCAAGCATCCAGACAGGTGATTATTCCGGCTTTGAAACGGCGGCAAGCATCTTTCACGGCGGCGCTGCCTTGGGATACATTGTCATCGGGCTGCTGGCGTTTTTACTCGGCGTGTGCGTGACCGTTCTGTGCTTCCGGCTGCGGCAGATGAGCCGTGAGGACGATCAGAACAAAGAAAGCGATGGGATTCATGGAGCTGATTGAGAACCTGCTGCAACTGCTGGTCACGTTCGTCGGCGCGCTGCTTTCGGGTATCTCCTACCGGAAAAGTGGGCGGCAGGCGTATTTCCTGCTGCTGTGCTTCTACGGCTGCTTTGCCCTCGGCTCGCTCTACTGGACGCTGTATCTGCTGCTGTTCGATGCCACACCGCGCGTTTTCTATGTGTCGGAGTTCGGCTGGGTGGCGAGCGTGATCTTCCTGCGGATATTGCAGGCCACGCTGACCGGAACAAATGAGCGCAGTTTCCGCTGCCGCAGGGCATGGCTCGCGCCTGCGTTCGGCGTGCCGCTGCTGGTGTTCTACTGCACTTTCGGGGATATTCTCTCCAACCTGATCTGGTGCGGCATGATGATCGTTCTCTCTTACTGCGCCATCCGGGGGCTGGTATACGCCAATGGGCAGACGGGCGCGGCGCGGAATATGCGGTGGTTCCACATCGGCGTGCTGTGCTTTGCCGGTTCGGAATATCTGCTCTGGACGGCAGGCTGCTTCTGGCCGGATACTTCTCCCGCAAGCCCCACCTTCTGGTGCGATATGCTGCTGACGTTTGCCATTCTGGGGCTGCTGCCCGCCACGAGAAAGGCGGTGGAAGCATGACCTACATCGAAAATATCTTCCTCTGCATGGTATCTCCCCTGCTGGTGGCCGCTTTGTGCATGGGCAGGCGGCAGCTCCGCTTCTTCCTGTTCTGCATTGCCGGGATGGGGGTGTGTCTGCTTTCGGCTTACATCAACACCTTCCTCGCGGCGGTGTGTCAGGCGGACGCCCTTGCCGCCACGGCGGAGATCGCGCCGGTGGTGGAGGAAATGATGAAGCTGCTGCCGCTGGTGTTCTATCTACTGGTATTCGAGCCGGAGAGCGAGAGGATCAAGCCCGCCGCCATCACCGTAGCCCTGAGCTTCGCCACCTTTGAAAACGTGTGCTACCTCATTCAGAACGGCGCAGACCGCTTCTCCTTTATCTTCTTCCGGGGCTTCGGCACGGGAGCCATGCACGTCCTCTGCGGACTGATCGTGGGCGGCGGGCTTACCTACACATGGCGGCGGACGTGGCTGAAGGTGGCCGGCACCTGCGGGCTGCTGGGCGCGGCCATCACCCTCCACGCCATATACAATCTGCTGATCGCCTACGGCGGCGCGGCGCAGTACATCGCCTACGCCCTGCCGGTGCTGCTGGTGGCGGCGGGAAGATGGTCTGCATTCCGCTTTATCGCGGAGGAAATAACCGAATATCCACTCCTTGAGAGCTGCTTTTGGGCGGCTCTCAAATTTTTTTGAAAAATTTGCGTTTTGGGTGAGAGTTTTTTTCGATTTTTTTGTACCTATATAAGTGAAGGGGTTTTTAAGCCGCATTTCAAAAAATCCAGAGAGGAGGTTCAAGCGGAATGTACGATACCGTAAGGCGGGTCGCACTCGTCAAGCAGCGGGTGCGAGAAAACACCCGCCGGAGGCAGCGGCGCGAGGCAATAAGCCTCTCCGCAGTGTGTATGCTGCTGTGCGCGGCGCTGATGCAGACGGCGGGCACGGTCGTCGGGCCGGGACAGACCGCCGCATGGGGCGCGTTCGGCGCGATGCTGCTGCGGGAGGACGCGGGCGGCTATGTGCTGGTGGGCGTTGTCTGCTTTGCAGCGGCGGTGGTCATCACCGCGCTGTGCTTCCAGCTCAGGAAAAGAGAAAATCAGAAAAAAGACGGGGCGGATAAGCCGAACCGACACGAACAGGATGAGAAAAGCCAATGAAAAAACGAATACTCAGTATCCTGCTGCTGTGCTGCATGGTGCTTGGCCTTTTGCCGACGACCGTGTTTGCCAACAATGACGGGACAAAAGCCATACAGCTCGGTACAAGCGGGATCAGCGGTTATGACATGCAGCAAATAACAGCTATGACTATATTTATTTTGGCACATGGGATAACAGCACCGTCAAATGGCGTGTGCTGGATTACAAAAACCAATATGCCCAACGCTCAGGAGGGCGGACGGATTTTTTTCTGCTCTCTGATGCGCTGCTTGGGACAGGGGATTTGGCGGCGTAGAATTTGACTACACGACCCCATATACCAACGACTGGCGTGGAAGCCGTGCGCAGGACTGGTGCAATGGCTTTTACAACAGGAACCTCAGCACTACGGAGCAAAAAGCTGTTTTTGCAACCAGCAAAAGTGATGATCCATACATTGATGGATACTTTATGGGTTCTGAGAACATCCTGAATGGAGATAAGGTGTTTTTCCTCTCGGCAGAGGAAGTGAGGAAAGCAGCCTACGGATTTATCGATGACAATGCGCGTATCGCCAATTATGGTGATAGTGCGGGCGGGATGGTGGCTTCGTTCTCCTCACCGAGACTATAACGCTGCAGGCGTGGTCAACGCTTCCGGTGGTGTGCGTGCTGAATGGGTAAACGATACCAACGCAGCTCGTCCTGCGTTCAACTTGAAGCCGGACTCTGTTCTCCTCGTTTCTGCTGCCGTTGGCGGCAAAGGTGCTGCCGACGGAATTTTCAAAATTCCGGAATACAGCGGAGACGAATGGAAATTGACACTTTTGGATGATACCCGCACTTTTCGGGTAACGGAAACCGCCGCAGTAGGAAAACCTGGCGGCTCTGTTACGCTGAATTTTTCCGGGGCGAGAACGGGACAAAATGAATATATTTCTGCGATCATCAAGGGTGAAAGCGGCGCGACCCACTATGGAAGAATCATGAAGCCCACTGCCGCAGACACACAGCTCAGTTTTACGTTGCCGTATGATCTTGATAGTGGAAATTATAAACTCTATGTATTCTCCGAGCAGTGTAACGGTGATTACAAGACTGACTACGCCAGCAGATTTCAGGCGGTAGCGTTAACGGTAGAGGAAGCCGCCAACGAGCAGTTTGACCTCGTTCCCGGCGGCAGATACTATTTCGATCTGTCGGCAATGGGCATTCCCGGCACGGCGAACGGCAGCCTGCCGGATGCATCGCTGCACTATGTTCCCTTTACCTACACCGGGATAGTGGATGCATACACGCTCACGTCGGAGATGACAGCCACCGATGCGTATGCAGAGAAGTACAAATATCCCCACAGCCTGTTTGTGGCAGACTTTGCCGTAACGCATACGGTAAATTGGAATGCCTTAAACGATGCGAGCCTGATTTTCGGCAAAGGCTACGCCGCCGGCGGTGTGGAATATACTCTGCGCGCACCGTCCGTGGGAAGTGATGTTACAGCAGGCTCGGATGATTTAGAATGCGGCACGCCCCAAAGCAACGAATGGGACAGGATGCTGGACAAGAACAACGGATATATCAAAAACTGGAGCGGGATGTCTTCGTGGGGACAAGATACTCCGAGCACCGAGGCATCGAGCCGTGCGGTTCGCGGGTGCGATTCGGCTCGCGGCTGGCACAATCGCATTGCTGCGACCTCCGACTCGAGCGTCGGCTTCCGCCCTGTCCTTGAAGTCCTGAACCCGGACATGCTGGGCTCCGACGGGCTGAAAGCTGTTGTCCTTGACCTTGGCGGCGGCAAGCTTGGGAATCGCTCCGAGAATATTCAAATCATTGTGAAAAGCGGCGAGAGCTTTACCGCGCCCGGCGGCGACGGTCTGACTCGCCCAGACGGGAATACCGGCAGTTACTTTATGTGGCTTGGCAGCGATGGCGAGCTCTACGATCCGGGCGACAGTGTTCCAGCGGTCGTAAACAAGCTCACAGCGCGGTTTGCGCCCATAGAGCAGTTCAGCCTCGTTCCTGGCGGCACGTAGCCATTAGTACAATTCCTATTCCACCTTCCATTACCGACAAAACTTTATACACGAATACATCTGGGGTATATTCACAAGTTACGGTAAAAAAATTTACTCAAACTCATATAGCCAGCAATTCCCCATGTCATTTGCACTCCCTTTGAAACCTCTTCTATTCCATAATAATACCCTAACATAAAACAAGAAGTACAATTATAACATTAAATATAAGTCTTGTTAATTTTTCTCCATATCCCCATAGTATTTTATTTGCCTTGCTTAATATGTAATTACCTAATCCAGATAACTGATCTATTGCATTAT